>Ga0187874_10001880_pt1 | contig 17422 bp, 21 predicted proteins | sample June2016WEW_16_1_3_FD_132993 | JGI IMG/M metagenome (GOLD analysis project Ga0187874, IMG submission 132993) | Peatland microbial communities from SPRUCE experiment site at the Marcell Experimental Forest, Minnesota, USA - June2016WEW_16_150 | ecosystem: Environmental > Terrestrial > Soil >... | reverse complement strand
GAATAGGCACTCGCCAAACGGGTAGCGTGCTATTTAGACCATCTGCGGTAAGTAAAGAGGATTAATTTTGAAAAATAAGCAATATCGCTGTTGCTTTTTCCCGTGCTTTGACGGTTAAAAGATATATCTTTTTCAGACACATTTATATGGACATAATTTCCAATATTCTTAAGCTTAAGTGAGAAAATCTATGGTAACTGTACGAGATCCCGTTTGCGGGATGGATGTTGACACAGAAACAGCTCTCAGTGCCAAAATAGGTGACCGAACCTACTATTTCTGTAGCCAACAGTGTCTCGACGTCTACACTTCACCAGAGCGCGAGCTAAAAGCAATGCAACGTCGAGTTACATTTACATTAACTGGCGCAGTGGCAGCCCTTGCCTTGAAAGTGATTACACTGTTCGGTCTCATAACAGCGATAATGTATTTTGACGTAGTCGGGGAATTAAGAGTCTACGACATAGCTGTTTTCATTGTGTCAACACCTATTGTTTGGATTGCTGGCTACAGAATCTACAAAGGTGCGTATCAGTCGCTTCGAAACCGCAACATAAACATGGATGTATTGGTCACTGTCGGAGTTCTCGCAGGTTGGATTTACGGAGTAATAAATGTCTTCTTCCTTCCCACTGCCGCACAGCCAGGCTCAGGTTACATGGAAGTAGCAATCGGCATCCTGGCCTTCGTGTTGTTAGGTAGATACATCGAAGAATTAATTCGAAGACGCAGTGCCGCCTCAATACGAAAACTGCTCGAACTTCAACCAACTATGGCACGGGTCGTCAGGGACGGCAAAGAAACCGACATGTCAATTGACCAGGTGCAGGTAGGCGATATAATAATTGTTAAGCCAGGCGAAAAAATACCGATCGACGGATTTGTAACTTCTGGGTACTCGGCAGTTGATGAGAAACTGCTCACAGGCGAAAGCATTCCAGTAGAAAAAACCGTCGGAAGCGAAGTCGTCGGCGCCACTATCAACAAAACTGGGCTTCTGACAATTAAAGCGACACGGGTCGGCGACCAGACAGCCCTCTCACAAATTGTGCATCTTGTTGAAGAAGCCCAGGCTTCAAGCGCACCAGTTCAAAGATTTGCTGACCGTATTGTCAAATGGTTTGTTCCCATCATCTTGACAGCAGCAACCCTTTCTTTTACCTACTGGTTTGTCACAAGCGGCAACTTTGCAACAGCATTCCTAGTTCTGTTGGCTGTGATTCTCATCTCTTGCCCCTGTGCTCTAGGAATAGCGACCCCGACAGCCATTCTCGCAGGTGTCGGAAAAGGCGCCGAATACGGCGTTCTTCTCCGCAGTGGAGAATATGTTGAGAAAGCAAGAAAATTAACGACTGTAGTTTTCGACAAGACTGGCACCTTGACTAAGGGTGAACCAACCGTGACCGACATTAAAGCCTTCAAGGGATTCAGCGAGAGATCAGTGCTTGAGTATGCAGCAACAGCTGAGAAAGGTTCTGAGCATCCTTTGGCGGAAGCCATCCTTAAGAAAGCTGAGTCCGACAACGTGCCCATCAATCAGCCAGATAGTTTCGAAGCATTAGCTGGCATGGGGGTTCAGTGCAGTGTCGGAAACAGGAAGGTCCTGCTTGGAAATCGCAAGTTAATGCAGGAAAAGGGCGTTCCAATCAGCGAAGCAGAAGCTGATTTGACATCGTTGGAGACACAGGGAAAAACTGTTATGATACTGGCGGTTGACGGAAAGAGTGTCGGATTAGTTGCTGCTATGGATACCCCGAAGGAGAGTGCTGCCGAAGCAGTGGACCAGCTGAAAGCTCTGAATTTGGAGGTCGCAATTCTAACTGGAGATAACGAGCGAACGGCCCGGGCCGTAGCTCAGCAGTTGGGGATCACACAGGTTTTTGCCAACGTTCTGCCGTGGCAAAAAGCCGTTGTCATAAAAAGGTTGCAAGCTGAGGGGAAAGTGGTGGCTATGGTCGGCGACGGAATAAATGACGCGCCAGCACTGGCATCAGCTGACATTGGAATCGCTATTGGCAGCGGAACAGATATCGCGAAGGAGACAGGTGGCATAGTACTCGTAAGGGATGACTTGCGGGATGTAGCCTTAGGAATTGAACTCAGCAAGAAAACCATGCGCAAAATCGACACTAACCTATTCTGGGCTTTTGCCTACAACTCAATCATGATTCCAGTTGCCGCCGCTGGCTTGCTTAACCCAATGTATGCGGCTGGAGCAATGGCAATAAGCAGCTTAACGGTAGTCAGCAATTCGGCGTTGTTGAAGTTGGCTAAATTTAAATCAAAGAGAGTTAATGACTAGCTTAGACGTTTTGGAGGTGAAAATGTTTATGGCTAAAGATCCAGTTTGCGGCATGGTGGTTGACGAGAAAAAAGCTAAATTCAAATCCGACTACAAAGGCAAAACGTACTACTTCTGCGCACCCACCTGCAAAACAACATTTGACAAAAACCCAACAAAATACGCAGGCGCCTAAGAACAGGAAAACCGCAAAGACTTTCCGTGTTTAGACATTTATTTTTTCGTTTTCTTTTTTAATTCTTGCGCGCTCTTTTTCTATCGCTTTCTCGACTTCTTCCCGAATCGTGAAGCCGCCGATGCGCAGAACAGGTTCTTTGGTTTCAGGGTCGGTCGTCATGGCTGCGGTGCATGGGTAGCTGTGATGCGCTTTCGAGATAGCATCGTAGAGTTCCTCTCGCTTCGTGGCCACGCCGGCTAATTTTCGAGCTACGTACCACGTGGAACCGCATGGAGCGCTTCGCCGAACCACGGCGCATTCAATGACCTCTTTTTTGTCAACCATTCTCAAAGTAATCTCAAGATTGGGGCGTCCAACTTTTGTCTCTTCGATGAAGCGTGCAATCATAGGCTTATCCGCCTCCGGCTCAAGCGTGCAAAAAGGTTTCGGAAAGGCACATTCAACCCCCAGTTCCTTGCAGCGTGTCTCAACCTGTTTCCTGACGCCGACGGGCACTTCAATCCAGTCTTCTATGGGGGCAATCAACGCTTTTATACCCGCCTTCTTAAGCTGATTAGGCAGCTCCAAAAGTAGATCCTTATGCAAACCTGAAGCCAAGCAGACGTCAGTTTCAGGTAGTTTCTTAGGCATAAACTCTTCAGGGTTGTCTATGAAGGCTGGCAGATCTGCAGGGCTGGGAAGCTGGATGGCCGCGCGAACGTTCTTAACGAAACTGTAAACGTTGTATTTGCATGATTCGCAATAGAGTCCGCATGATTGGCAGAAACATGGATCGTTGATTAAGTTGCGGATTACCCGTTCCATGAAGTCTTTGCTGTAAACAAACACCAGAGCCAAAGGTTCGCTTTTTGTTTGTTGGCTCACTCGCTAACCTGCCTCGTCTAGAAGGCTCCCAATAGGACATGTTCGGCGAACAAGTCTTCGTTGAATGCTCCGACAAACTCTATTTTCTCGTTAATTATTATTTTGGGCACGCCAATCACGTTGTACTTCATGGCTAAATCAGGAAACTCGCCGCTGTCAATGACGTCTGCCTTAACCAACTCGCTTTCGACCGCCAATTTATGGGCAACCGCGGCGGCTGCTGGGCAGTGCGGACAAGTTAAGCTTACGAAGACTTGTATGTGAACTGGCGACTTGACCTCTTTGAGAATCGATTTGGTATTTTCTGAAAGGTCAGTTACTCCTTTTGAAACGGTGATTATCGCCTCAATCAATGTTTGAAGTTCGTAACCGTAAGGTATCCCGTAAATTCTCACGCCGTAGTCTTTCTTGCCGATAATTGCTAATGCAGGTATCTTGTCGATTCCTAATTCTTTGGCTCTGGCTGCGTCAGCTACAAAATCAAGAACCTCTAATGTTATTTTATCGCTTAGAGGGGGCAATTCTTGCACTAATGATCTTGTTTGGGAACAATATTGACATTCAATCTCTTGGGTAAACATGACGATTTTGACTGGGTCAACCAGTTTCTGACTAAAGTCGGCTTTAAGTAACTCTTTTTTATCGTCTGGGATTAAACTCAAGAGCTAGACCTCCAAAATCTCCAGCCACTTTCTTTTTGGGCAATTCCACTATTAAACAGATTGCTCAAGCATATATTGATTTTTGATTTTCCTAAGGGTTTCATGCAAAGGCTGGCTTAGGACGAGCGTTAGCAGTCACCAATTTGTCCTCCGCCTATGAAATTGGAAACAGGTTTACTTGCATTAACCGCTTCGGAAAAATCGTAAACGCAATCCATATAAACAATTGTAACCATCAAACCTTGATTTTTCCTTGTCTTATTTGGAGATGAAAGGTTTGACTACGAAAATCTATGCAAACGCCAAATTGATTGACGGCTTCCAAATTATGCTTGACGATGGTGAAGCCCACAGCACGGTTGTGGATCTCGCGCCTGACCTCGGAACAGGGTTGGGCCCTAGTTCTCTCGAACTCTGCCTCATGAGTCACGCAGGCTGCTACGTTACAATTCTTGCTTTAGTGGCAAAGAAGATGCATTTGGTGCTCAAAGGCGCCAAAGTCAAGGTTGAAGCCGTGAAATCGGATGAAACTGGAACCGTAAGCGAAGAAACCTTTGACATAAGCATCAAGATGGATGCGACGCAGAATAGGGTTGAGCGACTGCATAAGTTAACGCTTGAAACGTGCCCAGTCGGGATACTTTTCGAGAAGGCAGGCGTCAAAATAGCCTACAAGCTAAACGTGACAAAGGAGTAAAAAACATGCCAAATGTTGTTTTGAAGGAAGGAATAAACTGGGTTGGAGTCGTCGACTGGAACATAAGGGACTTCCACGGGTACGTTACCAGCCGAGGCACAAGCTACAACGCATATCTCATCAGGGATGAAAAGACCGCACTTATCGACACGGTGAAATGCAACTTCGCTGAAGAACTCGCACGTAACGTCGAAGAGCTAGTTAACTTTGAAAAAATCGATTACATCATTGTTAACCACGTGGAGATGGACCATTCAGGCAGTCTACCCGAAATCGCCAAGCTAGCGAAGAACGCCAAGATAATCGCGTGCCAAAGAGGCAAAGACGCTCTTATCGAGCATTACGGCGCGGAGTTCAGCAAGGTTGAAGTCGTCAAGACAGGCGACGAGCTTAAGCTTGGTAAGCGCACGCTGCGGTTTCTTGAAACGCCTATGCTGCATTGGCCAGACAGCATGTTCACTTACATTGTTGAAGACAAAATCTTGATGTCAAACGACGCTTTTGGGGAGCACTACGCAAGCAGCGGACGCTTCGACGATGAGGTTGACCAGCAGGTGCTTATGGAGGAAGCTAAAACTTACTACGCGAACATTTTGACGCCCTTTGCGTCGTTGATCATCCGAAAGGTCCAGGAAGTCGTGCAGATGGGGATTCCAATAGAAATTATCGCTCCTGACCACGGTGTAATTTGGCGGAAAGATCCATCCAAAATCATTAACGCTTACCTTCAGTGGAGTTCATTCGTGTCGGCGCAAAAGGTCATTATTGTTTTTGATACTATGTGGGGAAGCACTGACAAGATGGCGAGGGCCATTGAAGAAGGGGCAGCCTACGAAGGCGTTGATGTTAAAGTTCTCAAGCTACGCGCGACTGACAACACCGATATCGTGACCGAAATACTAGATGCGAAAGCAGTCATTGTGGGTTCGCCGACGCTGAACAGCCAAATGTTTCCTACCCTGGGCTCCTTCCTCACTTACATAACTGGGTTGAAGCCTAAGGGAAAACTCTGGGCCTTCTTCGGCTCCTACGGCTGGGGCGGCGGCGCAGTCCGAGGCATGGTTGAAATGGCAAAGAAAGCAGGTTTCGATGTTTACGAGCCGGCAATCGAAGTGAAATATGTTCCAGACGTGGACGACTTAAAAAACTGCTTTGATTTTGGGCGGCAAATCGCACGAAAAATTAAAGCCTAACAGATTGCATCGTTTTTGCACCCTAATTTCTTTTCTTTTAACTTTACCTTTGCAAAAAGAGCGCTCAGCTCAAAATAGCGCCCCAAACAAAACGCAAAGAGAAAAAAGTAAAAAACAAAATGCGGTTGTTATTCCTACTTTATCAGCATGAATTTTTCTTTCGGCGTAGCACAGATTGGGCAATTATCAGGCGCGGAGCCTTCAAACGTATTTCCGCAGACTGGACACACCCAGTAATCCGCTTTGGCTGGCTGAGTCTTGGTTTTCAACGCGTCAAGTGCTTTCTGGTACATGGCGGCGTGGATCTGTTCAACCTGGTTTGCATAATTGAAACTTGTTTCAGCTTTTTTGTTTCCTTCCTTCTTGGCTTCGGCGATGAACTCAGGGTACATTTTTTTGAACTCGTATGTTTCGCCTGAAATGGCCGTGCCAAGGTTTTCGCTGGTTGATTTCACGTGCCCCATCACTTTCAAGTGGTTGTGCGCATGAACTGTTTCCGCTTCTGCCGCTGCCCTAAACAGTTTAGCAATTTGAGGGAACCCTTCTTCATCCGCTTTCTTAGCGAAAGCCAAGTACATACGATTCGCTTGGGATTCGCCTGCGAATGCGTCCTTGAGGTTTTCATCAGTTTTAGTCATAAAAATCACTGTAAATAGTAGATCAAAAAGAAGGTTATAAGCTGATCTGATTTTGCTTGAATTTCGTTTACGGTAAAGTATATTAGTTGTTTTCTCCTTTGGTTTGGTTTGATTTTTGGTGAATTTTATGGAGAAAGTAAAATCTTTTAGTCTGCCAAAATTGCCCTACGATTACAACGCCCTTGAACCCTACATTTCAGAGACGCAGCTTAAGCTTCACCACGACAAGCACCACCAAGCCTACGTGAACGGCGCGAACGCGGATTTCGAAAAACTGGACAAGGCGCGAAAAGAAAATGTTGAAGCCGACATGAAAGCGTTGCTTAAAGACTTATCCTTCAATGTTGGCGGCCACATCTTGCACTCGATCTTCTGGGAAAACATGGCGCCCGCTGGCAAACGCGGCGGAGGACAACCTGCAGGCCCATTGGCCGAGGCGATCAACAAGGAATTCGGAAGCTTTGAGCAATTCAAGAAAGAATTCACGAAAGCGGCGGCAACCACTGAAGGTTCAGGATGGGCTGCCCTAGCGGTTCACCCGTGCATAGAGAGGCCACTGATAATGCAAATAGAGAAGCACAACGTTAACGTTTACGCTACCTTCAAAATCTTGATGGTTCTAGATGTCTGGGAACACGCGTATTATGTAGACTACAAGAATGAGCGACCCAAGTTCATTGATGCCTTCTGGAACGTCGTCAACTGGGACAAAGTAAACAAAACTCTAAGCCTTCAAAAGTAAGCACTTAAAATCACAAATCTTTTTTTATTCAGTTTTTTGGTAGATTTTCTAAGCCTTTGCTGTTTTTAACCTGAGTTGAAATTTTTGATTTCCAGTTTCTTAAACAGATCTCTTTGTCTTTTACTGTATTCTGTGCGTATCTCTTTTTGAAGGTAGATAGAGACCGCGGCTATGCTTTTTGTGGGGTCGTTTCTCATAATTATGGAATAAAGATGTACAAGTTTGATCCCCACTTGATCTTTGGAAATCTGACCCGTGGTTAACTTTAACGCGAGTGAAACGGCGTCGTTGATTGAGCCGCCCGCAGCCACTATCTTGATTTTATCGGATTTTGCAAGACGCAAAAGACTTATTGTCAGAAGCCGTTCAAACGTCGCTGACCTGCTTACGCTGACTGTTTGCTCTTCGACGTCTTCAAATCCTTTCTCTTCTTGTTCAGCTATCTTTGCGTAATCCCACGTTTGCTTCTGCCCTAGATGCGCAGAAATAGCGGACGCTTTACCGATCGATGGCGCTTCAAGAACTCCAATGCATAAGTCTTCAACGTAGACTTTAGCGATTTCCGACGCCATGTTGACAGCTGAACAAGCAAGAAAAATCCCGTCGTTTATTCCAACGACATCAACTTCGCCTGCTTCCAAAATTGCTGAGATTATGCTTTCCACAACATCAGTGGTTTTTGATGAAGCATCACTCGGCAGGACAGTTATAACTTTGCCGTTTGATTCGCTGCTCATAGACGGTGCACTAAGCATTATTTGGAGTGTCTGCTAATATAATACTTGCCACTTTAGAACAATCCTGCGGTGCTCAGTGGGGAGTAATCTTTATCGCTTGAGCCGGGCACTGCATTTCGCAGGCGAGGCATTGTATGCAGTCATTTTCTCTCGCTGGGTCAGACTTGCGTTCACTAAGCGGGTGCCCAGGGGATTCAGCCCAATCATACAACGAAACTGGGCAAACGTCGATGCATACGCCGTCTCCAACGCATGAATCCCAGTCCACAGCGCTTGTTGTTCCATGAATTCCCAGTTTCTGCGGGGCTACAACTGGTCCCCAAACTTTGTGTCCATTATGTTCGCCAACAACTTGGCGTTTTGTTTGAAAATCAGGGTCAATAGGCAAAAATTTCACCAATTAAACTCAGCCAAGTGTCAAATATTAGGTTTTCTGCGCCTCAGTTTTGGATAAAGCCTTTTTTGGACGAATGACTACTTGTTTAGTGGTTGTTATGAGTCAATACTACATGCCATTTGGAATGAGATACGCTGCATTAGATGAAAGAAAACAGTTTTACACCTCAGAGTTCAACCTGCAAGCGGTGGCGCAATGGTTTGGCACTAAACAGGGCAGGGTTAGGTTTGCAGTAATCATTGGCAGACACACCAAAATCTATCCTGAAAAATACGGGGAAGACGCTTCTACGACAATAATAGTTGATGAGTACACAAATTTGGAAGATGTGCGGGGGCAAATACTTGAGTTTTTACCAGAAGCGGTATACTACGACCGGAATGTCTATGATGAACGCGGAGGCAAAAAGGGGCAAGAGCTAGCTTTTGACCTTGATCCAGAAAACATCACCTGCCCAATCCATGGCACCTTAGCGGACAAGATGAGTCGGCAGCAAGGGCTGAGTTTCTGCGAATTAGAATTGGATATGGCTAAGGCGGAAGCGATACGACTACATGAGTTTCTTTCAACACGCTTTTCTGAGGTTAAGGCTGTTTATTCAGGCAGAGGCTTTCATCTTCATGTTTTGGACCCGCAAGCTTACGGGCTAAAAACTCAAGAAAGGTTACAGATTGCGCATCAGGTGAAGAAAGAAGGCTTACACATTGACGAGTGGGTTACTTCTGGAGAAATGCGTCTCATACGGCTACCTTACAGCCTAAACGGATTGGTGTCCAGAATAGTGTTACCACTAACAAAAGACGAGCTGAAGAGCTTCAACCCTATGCACGACCAGAGAGCTCTACCTAATTTCTTAAGCAAAAAAGCTACTTTTTAACTTCTTTAGCTTTTTTCTCTTTCTTGCTGTAGTAGGCTTTCTTTTTCTTTTCTTCTTCCGCTTTTGTCATTTTAGCTGGTTTTGCCATGAAAATCCACAATCATGTTACCTATAACTCGCATAAAAGATTTTCCAACCGCAGATAACCGTTGAAAAGTTTATTTGCTTTAACTCTCCTCTTTCCAAAGAATGAGGGTTTATTATGGAACATTTTGACGTGATCGTTATCGGTTCAGGTTCTGGAATGCTTGTTGCCTCGGCCGCGGTCGACCAAGGCTTAAGAGTAGCGCTGGTTGAACATGGAAAAATGGGAGGCACCTGCATAAACGTGGGTTGCGTTCCCTCTAAGATGCTGATTTACCCAACAGATGTCATCGCCAATATCAAGGCGGCGGGAAAACTTGGAGTTAATGCAACCGTGGATTCTGTGGATTTTAACAATATCATGGGCAGAATGCATTCGCTGGTAGAGGAGGACTCTGGACATCAGGCTTTAGCGGTGGAAGCCTCCCCTGATCTTGTTTGGTTCAAAGAAACAGGCGAGTTTATCTCCGATTACACCATCCAGGTTGGTCAGCGTACGATTACAGCCCCCAAAATTTTTATCGCTTCAGGAGCACGTCATGGGTTACCTTTGATCAAAGACATTGACAAAATAGGTTACTTGACAAGCGATACGGTTCTGGAAATGCAAAAGCCGCCAACAAGTATACTGATCGTGGGCGGAGGATACGTAGGCATGGAGTACGGGCACTTCTTCTCAGGGATCGGCACAAAAACAACTATACTGCAAAGACCAAACCGTGTGTTGCCTGATGAGGAACCCGAAATCAGCGAGTTACTTAAGAAAGAGATGCAAACGCGGATGGAAATATATACGGGCTTTGAGGTTTTGGAAGCGATGCAGAAGGGTGAAACCAAAACGCTTGTTGCAAGAAGCCGCCTGGATGGACGCCAAAGTGAATTCAGCGCTGAAGAGGTGCTGGTCGCCACGGGCAGGGTATCTAACGCTGATGTTTTGAAGCCTGAAAAGACAGGTGTTACGCTTGACAGGCACAATTTCATCAAAGTTAACGAATACCTTGAAACCAGCAAAAAGAATGTTTGGGCTTTCGGCGACGCTATAGGCATGCAAATGTTCAAACACGTAGCCAACTACGAAGCAGGGATAGTTTGGCACAACTCCATGCATGACCACAAGATTCCAATGGATTTCTCGGCAGCCCCCCGCGCAGTTTTTACCCATCCTCAGGTTGCCTCTGTCGGCTTAAAAGAGGAAGAAGCCAAACAGCAGTCCCATAAAGTTGTTATTGGCAACGCGCTTTATCGGGATACAGCAATGGGTGCTGCAATGGGTTTTCCTGAAGGCTTCGTGAAAGTGATTGTTGACGCTGAAACGGGTAAAATCCTCGGCGGGCACATCATTGGTCCTGAAGCTTCAATTCTGATTCAAGAAATCGTTAACGCAATGGTTTCTGAAACTGGAAGCTACGCGCCAATCGCCCAAGGCATGCACATCCATCCCGCCATGACCGAGGTTGTTCAAAACGCGTTTGGCAACCTAAAACCAGCATAGATCCCTCCCCAATTTTCAAATCTAAAAAGTTATATTATCCTGCAAGCAACTGTTTCTAGCAGAGTTGTTTTGATATGAACATTTCTAAGATTGCTGGCAAGAACAATAAGCACAAGGTTTTCCTCTACGCGTTAAGCACATGCGTTTGGTGCAAACTAACAAAACAATACCTAAACGAAAACAACATCGAATACGAATACGTCGACGTTGACTTAGCCGAAGAGGAAGAGAAGCAGAAAATCCGCGAGACAATCCAAAGCAAAGGAGGCATGCTCAGCTATCCCACAACGATTGTTGATGACAAGGTTGTGATCACGGGTTTCCGCAAGGACAAACTTAAGGAGGCTCTTGAAATTTGACCACCACAGAAGAAGTCCGGAAGAGAGCCGAAGCAGACGCTAAAACCTATGGGTATTATCTTACCCCTCAACCCGATTTGCTACAAGGTTTCCTTGAAGGATTAAAGACAAATGAAGATAGATATGGCTACCCGCTGTGCCCATGCAGGCTTACATCAGGCAGCTTCGAGTTCGACCGGGACATCATTTGCCCCTGTGACTACCGCGATCCAGACGTCGCACAGTATGGTGCCTGCTACTGTCGGCTTTACGTTAATAAGCAAGTTTATGAAAGTCAAAACTTGCCTGAAGTTCCCGAGCGAAGACCGCTGGAAAAGCAGGAAAGAGCGTACGGCGCACAGGCAGTCCCGACCAAACAGGCGGCAGCAGGGGGAACTCAAGAGAAACCGGCGACAGCAATTCCAGTCGCAGGGAAAGCTCAGCCGACGGTCAAAAAGAAGTTATGGTACTGCAAGCAATGTGGTTACGTGGTTTTCAGGGAGGACCCGCCGTACATCTGTCCCATATGCAAAGCCAAAAAGGAGCTGTTCGCGGAAATAGAGAGTTCAGTCGAATTTAACGGCTAAGCTTATTTTTGGATTTCTATTTCAATTTTTTCCCAGTCATCCTTTATTCCCCGCAAGGCAGTTACCGCCCCAGTTATTGTTCCAGCTAAAATTTTTTCCACAAACTCATTAAGGGGTATTTCCTTTCCGTCAACTTTCAGTTTTAGACTCAACTCAAATTCACCTGTTGTATTGGTTAGTAAATTTGAGGGTAAAAGGTTTCTGGGGGAAGACAACGCCTAGATTCTCGGACTGGATGGCTTAATGGTTACTCTAAGTTTGGTTAAGTTTTCTTTTATCTCCGCTTTGACGCCCATGGCTGAGAAATACTCTTCAAGGAATACTCTGATGAAGTCTTTCGACATCTCTGAAACCAAGACAAGTGTGTAGTCGTTTGGGGCGTTTTTTGTAAGGCGGAAGAAGTTGCAGACCTCAAGGCGAGTGAGCATTTCTTCGGGAGAACGGACCTTCGTTTTTAGCTGTTCCCAGTGGGCTCGGGCTACTTCTTTGTGTTCATTCCAAAACTTTTCTTTTTGAGGCGATGTAGCAATTAGACTTAGGAACATGAGCCAATGGTCAACGTCGAGGATTATGTGTTCGCCGCCAAGCAGCATGTCCATGTAGCCGTGGATTTTTTTCTTAATTGCGGGGTCTTCAAGTGCCATGTTTTCGTTGTAGAATTTTAGGGCGCGACGCATAACTTCGCTCTGGGAGACTTCTGCTTCTTTGCTTATTTTTTCCAATAGATCAGCTGTGGTTTTGTCGAAGGCGACTGTTACTCTGGTTGGGTTGACCATGGTTGCCACTTCAGATAAGTTCATATTTTCAGATTATTATAAATCATATAAACATTGCGCTAGTATGGCCGATTATTACTTACCAAATTTAAAGAATATACAAGAATTACTAAACAAATGTTAAACAGTTAAAACCATCGAGCTACAAAAATCTTTTATCTCCGCCACGTTTAATTTTATTATATCTACTCACATTTCTTCTGAGAGGCATGAAGGATGAAAAAACCAGAGATCTACCTTGAACCCAAAGCACGCGTCACAAAGATAATCGAATTACTTGAAAAACAGTATCCCGACGCAAAAACCGCGCTCAACTACTCAAACCCCTTGGAAATGCTTGTTGCCACTATGCTTTCTGCCCAGACAACCGATGTGCAAGTCAACACTGTGACCCGAAACTTATTCAAGAAGTACCGCACACCGGAAGATTACGCGAACGCTGACATAAAAGAGCTTGAGCAGGACATACGTTCAACAGGCTTTTACCATAACAAAGCCAGAAACTTGCAGAGATGTTGCCGGCTCCTAGTGGAAAAATTCCGTTCGCAGGTCCCTAAGACTATGGAGGAGCTGCTGGAGCTTCCAGGAGTAGCAAGAAAAACAGCCAACATCGTGTTAAACAACTCCTACGGCGTAGTTGCGGGAGTAGCAGTTGACACTCATGTCCACAGGCTTTCACAGCGGCTTGGCTTAACTGAAAACGATGACGCTGCAAAAATTGAACTTGACTTAATGCAAATCACGCCGAAAGAGAAATGGATGAAACTCACTGACCTGCTGATTTTCCATGGAAGGCAAGTCTGCATTGCAAGAAAACCCAAATGTGACATATGCGTTCTGAACAAGATTTGCCCATGCGCTTTTGCTTTCGAATAGAAAACGTCATCCATTTATACGCCTACTCTTTTCCTAGAATATTGGACCTGAAATTCTATGGATACCAAAATCAAAGTTGGGGATAAAGCACCTGATTTTACCCTTCCTGATACTGACATGAAACAGAGAAGCCTCAAGGAGTTTATGGGCCAAAAAATCGTTTTGGCTTTTTTCGTCGGAGCTTTCACTTCGACATGCACGAAAGAGATGTGTGAGTTTCGCGATTCTATGTCTCGGCTTACCGATCTAAAAGCGCAAGTCGTAGGAATAAGCGTCAACGACCCATTCAGCAATAAAGCTTTCCTGGAGAAAAACAGGCTGCCCTTTCCAGTGCTTAGCGACTACAAGCGTGAAACCATCAAAGCCTACGGGTTAGAGCTGCCTAACTTCGCTGGGCTCAATGGGTACACAGTCGCGAAACGCTCAATATTCATCTTGGACATGAACGGCGTAGTTAGGTACGTTTGGGTTTCAGAAAATCCCTCAGTTGAGCCGAACTATATGGAGATTCAGAAGGCCCTGGAGGAAATCATGTAGGCGCTAAATGGTTGTGTTCAATCATCAGACATTTATCCATAATAACCGTTAAACCTGCATGCCTGCCAGCTTCAGCGGCTTCTTTGTTTACAATTCCAAGTTGCATCCAGAAAACGAAGGGTTTTCCGTTCTTCTGCTTGAGCTTGATGGCTTGCTCCATTATCGGAGGCACATCTTCCGCGGGTCTGAAAACATCAACGATTTCAATGGTTTTCTGGATTTCAGGCGGGATTTCAAGTAGGCTCGGGTAACTTTTTTCGCCGAGGACCTCGTTTGCAAAAGGGTTTACTGGTATTATTCGGTAGCCACACTGTTTTAGATAAGCACTAACTCTGTGGCTGTCTTTTCCAGGCTCTTTCGATAACCCAACAACTGCGATAACCCTGTATTTTTCCAAGATTTCCTTAATTACGTTTTGACTCAACCCATGCATCCCCATTTTCAAACAAAGCTGAGCTAAGGCGCTTCACTTAGTTTTATCTCAAAAAGGTGCTCCCTGCCATTATGCACCGCAAGAATTCTGACGACTTCGCCAACTTTCTTCCCATGAATCTCATTCACCAAATCTTCAATTCTATGTGTCTCGGCATTACTTATTTCCAAGATGATATCTCCTTCAGACATCCCAGCAGACTCTGCAGGGCTACCCTCGGCAACCCTTGTTACTAAAACTCCATGATCAACTGGCAACGCGTAGTAGCGTGCGATTTCCATGGTTAGACTTAAACCGACTATTCCGAGATATGGCTTTTTGGCGGTGCCTCCCACTGCAATTTCGTCGGTGCATTCCTTTGCCTGGTTCACTGGGATGGCGAAACCAATGCCTTGAGCAAATGGAATAATCGCCGTGTTTATTGCGATTACTTTACCCCCGACGTCGACAAGTGGACCGCCACTGTTTCCAGGGTTAATAGAGGCATCGGTTTGAACAAGGTTCTCTATCAAGCCTCTTTCCGACTCTATCGTCCTGTTGATTGCGCTTATAACCCCTGAAGTTACGCTTGGACCGCCAGCCAGCCCGAAAGGATTGCCGATGGCGTAGACTCTTTGCCCAACTCTTATCTTATCTGAGTCGCCGAGTTCTGCCGCCTGAAGATTTCTTCCTTCCCCGTCGACCTTGACTACGGCTATGTCATGGATGGCGCATGATCCTACGATTGTACCTTCAAGCACCTCGTTGGTACCCAATGTAACATTGATTTTTTGGGCGCCACCTACCACGTGATTGTTAGTTAAAATTAGCCCCGTCGAATCTATTAAGGTACCTGACCCTGTTCCGGCAACTGGCACTGCCTGGTAGAAAATGTTGTGCACAAGCTTTACAGTGCTTATGTTAACAGCGGTTTTGCTTACCTTTGCGATAATATCGAGAATGGCGTTTTCGTCGTAGGACATTTCTGTCCCTCAAAATCAAGGCGACTTCGTTTTTAATAAATATTAATTAGGCTGATTAGTGGCAAAATAAGCAGTTTTCTGCCCAACCCTGCGGCATTTCCTTTTGGCATAATGGACACATTAAACCACTTTTTCTGACAGCTTGGCATGTCTGACAAAAGAGCTTGAGGACTCCTGATTTGTTGTTCGGCTCTTTTATTAGCACAGCGACCATTTGATTTATGAGCGCCAAAATTTCAGTCGAGTTTTCCAATGTAATTAATGTGTTTCCTCTTTCTTTGTTTAAGTATCTGCTGACTGCAGATTGTGATAGTCCCAAAAGTTCAGCTGTTTGCTGTTCGTTGAACCCGCGGTTTGTGACGATTTCTCTTGCCATAATAGCCTTTACTGAAGGCAAAACGGTTTTTACTCCTACCTCGCACGGAAGTATCAAGTTAGGCACCAATTAGGGTTATTTCTGGGGAAAACTTATTTAAACATGACGCTTGTCACATAATATGACGCGTGTCATGATGAGCTATCAAATCGCAAAAGCCAGTCTCGCAAAACAAACTTTCACTTCTTGCCTCTTCATGGCATAAGCAGTGTATTCGAATAGGAGAATAAAACAAGTGGGTAATGTCCTAACTTCAACCCGAAAGGCGGAGAGCACCCGAGATTTGGCAGGGATGCTTAAGACGCTTGGCGCGGAATGCAGAAGCTGCGCCCCAATATCTCCCTTAGAATGCATAAACCGATGCCAAGTATACAAACTCAAGAATGAGCTAAGAAAACTTCGCGAAACAATGGATAATCCCAACTACATAAAAGAACTCTTCAACGTTCTTAAAAGCGAGACAAGACTACACATTCTTCAAGCAATTGTAAACGGCAGATACTCAGTTAGCCAACTGCAACAGGAACTCAAAAGAACGGGACATAGCCACAGTCAAGACACCATTAACGAAGAGTACCTGCGACCGCTAATGGCAGTGGGTCTCGCCACGGAATTGCGAGACGAATACTACGCAACCACTTTCGGCGGCCGACTAACCGAACTACTCGAAGCTTTCCCTGAATTCGCTGAAATGCTTCCAGCGCACTCAGAATGCTACGAAGAAATACTCCTGCAATCCTTACTATCAGGGCCCAAAACGTTTGAAGACATTGAAGCCTTGATTTCGCCCAAGATTGCATCACGAATCCTTAAACGGCTGCGTTCCGTCGGCTTAATAGAAACCCCCGAGGAAAGAGACTACATCTTTTTCTTCAGATCTAAGCGAGATCCCAGCCTGGAAGCCTTCTCAACTACCGAACGGAACGTGTACGATGCAATTCCAGATGAAGGAATTTCAGCCGGAAAACTTGCGAAGGAAACAGAGCTTTCCATGAGAAGAACCTACAAGTATCTGAGAGGGTTGAAAGGCAAAAAACTCATCTTCATAAGAAGAACCCCCAAAGCCTACGGTTTAACCTGCAAAGGCGAAATGTTGGCGTCAGTACTTCAGGAGCTTCAACAGATAGTCGAAGATACATGGACTTCTTCCGGGCAAGTAATGCAGGAAAATACTAACTCTTAGCAAATAGCCTGAAGTTCTTTTTCCGCTTATCCTCCGCCAGGCGCTCCGTGGAACGGTGCGTTTTCCCAGAGTAGTTTCCACCAGTCATCCTCTGTGATGGTTTCTCCATGAACAATTATTTCTAAAACCATCTTCAGCATCTCGTGATGTCTGCGTTCGTCAGCTAGTATGGAGTTCAAGAGAAAAACAACTTTACTATTGTCGATAGTTGGAATCATTTTTTCCAGCTTCTTAATTAGTTCAGACTCGATCTCTATGTGTTTTTCGACAAGTTTCCTCTGCTCATCCAGGTTATCCTGCGTTAACGCGGTGGAAGCCCCTGTGAGAAGAGTAATGGCTGACATGTAGAGTTCAGCGTGCTTTATAGAATCAAGCGAGACCCCTTTCAGGACTCCCTTGACCGCTGGATTCTTCATGATCAACAGAGGTTTCTGAAGGGAAGCCACTATTTCTTTTTCAACCTTAATTTGATTTTTCAGGAATTCAAGAAG
>Ga0187874_10001879_pt1 | contig 17423 bp, 16 predicted proteins | sample June2016WEW_16_1_3_FD_132993 | JGI IMG/M metagenome (GOLD analysis project Ga0187874, IMG submission 132993) | Peatland microbial communities from SPRUCE experiment site at the Marcell Experimental Forest, Minnesota, USA - June2016WEW_16_150 | ecosystem: Environmental > Terrestrial > Soil >... | reverse complement strand
TCGGAGACTGGATTGGGCAGGGTAAGGACACCGTCGGCATATACCGGAGCACCACCGGGGCATTCTATTTGAAGAACAGCAACGCGGCAGGAAATGCTGACATGTCCTTCGTCTATGGCAATCCCTCAACTGACATCCCGCTTGTCGGAGACTGGACGGGTCAAACTAACAGTACCACCGGGGCACCCATAGATACCGTAGGAATATATCGGCGCACTACCGGGGCATTCTACTTAAAAAACAGCAACGCGGCAGGAAATGCTGACATGTCCTTCATCTATGGCAATGCCGCAACGGATACTCCGCTTGTCGGAGACTGGATCTGAAGAAAAAAGAGAATTGGTGAGGAATTCACCCTATCATTTTTTGTTATCGTTCTTTTAAGTGGTTCTTATTCTCATCATGACCGGGCATCTTGCCGAGAAGATGAGGGACACCATACACGGTATGTGGTCCTACCAGACCGGGTACTGTAAATAGCGGTGAGAAACTTTCACCGTGGCTCCCGGTTGGCAAATATAAGGGCTGATCGTGGGATTTACGTCCGGATCGAAAAGAACCCCTGTTTTTCACTCTGACTTCCGGTCCGGGCCTGAAGGTATGAAGCGATATCGGGCATGTCGGATATTTGTCGGGACCGGCCGCCCTGCTATCCCGTGCAGGATCCTATCTCCATGGTATCTCCCTGATGCAGCTACCTGCAGATCCCAGCGGCAACCCGGGGAAGCCTGAAGGAGTCTGGGAAAGTTAGAGCACACGCGCGATTGCCCGCCATTTATGTCCGGCGATCCGATCGATCCGATCCGGTTTCCCGATTTATTTTGCGTCAATTTTTGAATCCCGGTATATTTCCTGTCTTTTCTGTTTCCCCGTCCAGAATCCCGTATATTTCGTTTTATACAAGTAAAAAGAAAGGAAAAAATGCAACATTTTCTAAGCGAACAACCGGAAAATCCGGACCGGATCCCGGAGCCGGATCCGGCCGGAACACAAAAAATATTTTCCAACACAACAATTAAGGAAAATAAAACTTTGATCGGGATCCGAAACCAGACACGGTGCGGATAGGCCGGATTAACTTGAACGATATCGGTTTGTGCGCGCTTTCAGACGTAATAGAAAAACACAGAGTATAAGCCTTTAAACACTGTATTTCTCAAAAAAAGTTCATCAACGTTATTAGACTTTCCGGAAAAAGCTCGCCAACGTTCCCGGTCTTTTTGGAAAAAATGAGGGGGCAAAACACACTCCCCCACGCCTGATCGTGCAGGAGACTTTATCAAACTTTCCGGAAAAAAGCCGGCAAGGTTACCGGACTTTCTTAAAATAGCTCAGCAAAGTTAGCGAACTTTTCAAAAATTGCCCGGCAAAGTCATCGGACTTTCTCAAAAAAGTTCACCAAGGTTACCAGTCTTTTCAAAAAAAGTCCGGCAACGTTATCGATCTTTCCGGAAAATATCCGGCCCGGCCCTTACAGCGCGAGCCGTACTGCCTTTGCAGCCTCTGCCATGTTCCTGAGTTTCCAGAATGCAGCCTCGCGGGATCGCATCCTCATGCCGCAGTCGGGATCGACCAGCATTGAACGGGCACCGAAGACCTCGACCCCTTTCTCGATCCGCTTTTTGAGTTCAGGGATCGTCTCCACGGTTTCCGAACTGGAATCGACACAGCCGTACCCGATCATCCGCCCGGCGAGATCCCGTGATCCGAAGACTTCGAGGTTTGCCGGGTTTTTCGAGAACTCGAAGTCCAGCACGTTTACGTTGATTTTGAGGATATCGTCAAGCACACTTCCGAGGTTGCCGCAGACGTGCATGCAGCTGGGGATGGTGATCGCGCCGGCGATCAGTTCGACAGCCTGTTTTCCCACGGCAAGGTCTGCGACGCCGGTCGAGAAGATGGGCTCGTCGATCTGGATGAGGGTGACCCCGGCGGCCTCAAGATGGCGTGCCTCTACGGCGAGTGCTGCCGCGATGTCGAGCGCCAGTTCCTCACGATTCCGGTACATCGGCGTGCTGAGATGGAGGCCGTGGGCGAGCGTGGACGGTCCGGTAATGATGCCCTTGACGTACGGGGATTTTGACCGGGCATACTTTGTGTCCGCTACCGTTATGGGCCCTGACGCCGGCTGGATCTTACCGACAACATCCTGGCCCTTGATCCCGGGCAGTTTGCCGGCAAATGCTTGGATCATATCGCCCCTGACCTGGCCGTCAGAGATGATATCGATGCCGGCCGCGAGCTGGTCGGCAACCGCAGTCTCGACCGCGGATTTCAAAGGATCAAAAAGGGATTTGAGGCCGGAGCCTTTGACTACGGGATAACTTCCCACAACTGTTGTCGGTAATACCTTGTTGATGAAATACGCCTTCATGGGACGAGCCGGTGCATGTCACGCGGGAAGAGGACTGCTTCACGGACGTTTGAAAGCCCGAGCATGGTCATGATCAGCCGTTCGGCACCAAGGCCCCATCCTGCGTGGGGGGGCATCCCGTACCGGAACGGGCGCAGGTAGAACTCGAAGCTCTCGGGGTTGAGACCCTTCTTCTTGATCTGCTGGACGAGCAGGTCGTACTGGTGGATACGCGCCGCGCCGCTCGAAAGTTCCATCCTCGGGTGCATGAGGTCGAACGCCTTGCAGATCGAGGGGTCGTCCTCGTAGGGCATCGCGTAGTAGGGCCGGATCTCGGTGGGCCAGTCAGTGATGAAGTAGTGGCTGCCCATCTCGTCCCCGATCGCGTGTTCTGCCGCGGCGCTGATATCGTCGCCGTACTTGATCGGTTCGCTGCACGTTCTCTGGGCGATCTCGATGGCCTCACGGTAGGGTAACCGGGCAAACGGGGCCTTTGGCACGGCAAAGTCGGCGAGTTCGAGGTTTGCCAGCTGGTCGCTGCAGGATCTGTTCACGTACTCGTAGGTCTTGACGATCAGGTTTTCGAGGATCTTCATGACCTCGATGTGATCCGCGAACGAGACCTCGATATCGATGCTTGTTGCCTCGTTGAGGTGCTTGGTGGTGTTGTGCTCCTCGGCCCGGAAGATCGGCCCGATCTCGTAGACCTTTTCAAAGCCGCCCGCCATCATCATCTGCTTGTAGAGCTGAGGGCTCTGGTTTAAGAATGCCTCCTTGTCGAAATACGCAATCGGGAAGAGTTCTGTCCCGCCTTCGGTCGCGGCGGCGACAATCTTCGGTGTAGTGATATTGATGAACTCTTCCTTGTGGAAGAAGTTGTTGACCGCATGCATCGCGGCGCTCCGGATCTGGAAGACCGCGGCGACCCGGGGCCGGCGCACGTCAAGGAATCGTGCATCGAGCCGGGTATCGAGTTCAGCTCCGACTTTTTCCGAAACGTCAAGGGGAAGGGGGGTCTCGGCAAGGCTGATGATCTCAAAGGTGTCGGGCACCAGTTCCCTGCCGCCCGGTGCTTTATCCACTGCCTTTACCGTGCCGGTAACCCGGACCACGGATTCACGTGAGACTTTCTTTGCAGCGACCAGCACCGCTTCTGGTACTTTCTTTTTCGGGATGGTCACCTGGAGGATACCGGTCCGGTCGCGGATCAAAAAGAATGAGAGCCCCCCGAGGTCTCTTTCCTCATGGACCCATCCGCAGACTTCCGCATGGCCGGTTTCCGGCGTGACTGATTGTATGGATATACGCATCAAAATCGTAGTACAATAGGAAGGGGGGGATAATGGATTTTATGGGCAGGACCCGGGTACTGCCCTCAAGCGTCCGCAATGCAACGGCGAAGATCCGGGTTGATGCTTGGATCCGGATATTTTCCGGGATCCGGGGGCGGACGATCCGGGATGTGGATTCACACGCAAGGTAAATTATGAAACGATCCCGGTTCCGTTTTTGACCCTACATGTTTATGGCCAAGTCTGGAGTACGTGATAGTATGACGGACCATCCCCCACATTCGGCCGCCAACGATGACGGCCGCATGAAGAAATCGACAAAGATCCTGATCGGTGTCATTGCCGGTATCATCATTGTGATCATCGCTGCCGCGCTCCTCACCTTCAGCGTTACGGTCACGACCGGTGTTTCCGGAGGAAGCCTCCCGTACGTGACCCACTATTCCGTCGCGCTGCCGGACGGGGAAGCGGTGATGATCGGCAGTAGCCGGATCGCAGTGATGGCGTTCAACGATTCGGTTACAACTGATGTGGATGGCAACCGCGAGCAGCTGGTCGTGGGCCAGACCCGGGTGATCAGCCCCCGGCACGCGACGATCACCATCCTTGGGATCCCGCTCTACAATGCCGATTTCCAGTTCACCCTGCAGTACCTGGGTTCGACCGGGACGAAAGACAATTTCGACCTGACCGTGAAGACTTCGCAGCAGATACCGACGTTTTTGCTTGACCGGCTGATGCCGGCCTCGGTGAATGCGAAGCTGGCATAAGGAGTGATAAGGGACGACGGGATGTATCCCATTCCCTCTACGCTCCTTTCAGGCAACCGGAAAATACCCCCGTAAAACCGTCCGACTGTGATCGCTGAAAATCCAACTGATTATATGCCCCTTTTTACCAAAACAAGCGTAAAATGAACCCTATATAATACTTATTACCGTGCAATAGCGGCCCTGTAGGGGCCATTATTTCCACCATCAACAGAAACCCCATCCGGGCCATGGATCGGGCCTTAAAATCGCAATATGTGATCGTTTAAAATCGTCCGTTTGGCAAAATAAGGCTGATTTGGGGATTTTCTGAAACGGAGCCCGATAAGGGCTTTTTCTGAGAGATCTGATGGCAATCTGGGGCCAAACTGAGCCCTGATCTGATGAGTGGATTGATGATGGTTGAGTGGGGAGGAAGCCCACCCGGAGTGAACCATCCCTGCACTGTAAAGTTACGTACAGTGTGGATTCGGGTTTTTAGAAAAACCCGCGATCCGATCCCGGACTTTTTTTTTAATCCGGCATCACGGCCCAGAACAAAACGATGGATATCACCATCCCTTCAGAACAGCGTCTTCTGAGAATAATTCAGTTTGATGTGTGCGAGTGCGGCTGGTGTCGTCTCCCGGCCCTGCGGTGTCCGTTTCACAAACCCGATCTGGATAAGGTAGGGTTCGTAAACTTCCTCGATCGTCCGGACCTCCTCCCCGACTGAGATCGCGATCGTCTTTACCCCGACCGGCCCGCCACCGAAATCGTCCGCGATGACCGTTATGATGCGCCGGTCAATATCGTCAAGCCCGAGCTCGTCGATCTGGAGCAGTTCAAGACCGCCCCGGGCAATATCGGCGGTGATCGTCCCATCGCCTTTCACGACGGCAAAGTCCCGCACCCGCCGCAGGAGCCGGTTCCCTATCCTCGGCGTGCCCCGGCTCCGGGCTGCGATCTCGGCCGCCCCTTCGGGCGTGATCGGGATCTTCAGGATGGCGGCACTCCGGGTCACGATCCGGACGAGATCCTCAGTCGAGTACAGGTTCAGGCGCACGAGGATCCCGAACCGGTCCCGGAACGGTGAACTTAAGAGGCCCTGCCGTGTCGTCGCCCCGATCAGCGTGAAGTGTTCGAGTGTCAGCTTGATCGAGCGGGCGCTGGGGCCCTCCCCGATCATCACATCGATAAAGAAATCCTCCATCGCCGGGTAGAGGATCTCTTCGACCACCGGGTTCATACGGTGGATCTCGTCAATGAAAAGCACGTCTCCCTTCTGGAGCGCGGTCACGATGGCGGCAATGTCCCCGGGTTTTTCAAGCACCGGGCCGGTCGTAGTCCGTATCGCCGCGCCCATCTCACGTGCGATGATATGCGCAAGGGTCGTCTTTCCGAGGCCCGGCGGCCCGGCGAACAGGATATGGTCAATAGGCTCGCCCCGATGACGTGCCGCTGCAATTGCAATGCGGAGTGCATTTTTTGCCGGCTCCTGCCCGACAAATGCATCGAGCGTTGCCGGCCGAAGCGTCACATCCTCCTGCTCATCGGGCGTGGGTTCCGGGGAGATGATCCGTTCGCTCACCGCCGCTCACCCTCCTTTAGGGCCACGAGCGCCGCCTTGATGAGCGCCTGGATCGTGGGATCCGTCATTCCCGACGCGGCTGCCCGCACCGCATCGTACGACACCTGTTCGGCAAACCCGAGCGAGACAAGAGCGCTTGCAGCATCCCTGACGATCCGGTCTGACGTCCCGGCCGGGGTAAGCGCCATTGCGTCCTGCACCTTTTTCATCTTGTCCCGGAGTTCGAGGATCAGCCGCTTTGCGCTCTTTGGCCCGATGCCCGGGATCCGGGTCAGGCACTTTTCATCCCCGGCAAGGATTGCGAGGACAAAGTCCTCAAGGGAGATCCGTGAGAGGATGTTGAGCGCGATCTGCGGGCCGATCCCCGAAACCCCTATAAGGATGGTAAAGAGTTCGAGTTCACTGGTATGCAAAAACCCGTACAGGGTGATCGCGTCCTCGCGCACGGCCATGTACGTGTGGAGTTTCACCTTCCCGGGCGCGTGAGCGATCTCACGGATCTCCGGCTCCGGCACGTGTACCCGGTAACCGATACCGTTGACCTCCAGCACCACCCACCGGTCACCGGTCGTGACCGGCGTTCCATCCAGATACGCGATCATTCTTACTATCTCATGACGTGGATATGACATAAGGCAATCGAAAGGCCGTCTGCGGCGTCGTCCGGCTTTGGGATCTCGTCCAGGTGAAGGAGCCGTTGTATCATCTGCTGCACCTGCGCCTTATCCGCCCGGCCCGACCCGGTGATCGCCTGCTTGATCTGGTTTGGCGTGTACTCCGTTACCGGGATCTGCCGTTGTTCTGCAGCGAGGAGAACCACGCCACGTACCTCACTGACCCCCATTGCTGACGTGATATTTTTGGAAAAAAAGAGCTTTTCCATCGCAAGAGCATCCGGGGGATAGCGATCGAAGAGGGACTGCAGGCCGGTATAGACCTCAAGCAGGCGCTCTGCCGGCCGGGTCCCGGCCCGGGTCTCGATGCAGCCGTAGCAGACCGGCGCTGCGGTGCCCCGGTCCACCCGGATCACGCCATACCCGAGCCGGGCAAGCCCGGGATCAATCCCTGTTACAATCATGAAACAAACATCACCCGACAGTACCTAGTGTTACGACAACCGCCCATAAAATCCTCTGTCTCACGTGCCTTCCTGTGCTATCTGATTCATGCAACCCTCAGAATTTCCCTTTCCGGGTTAATGGGGGGATAAATTCTATGTAGGGTGGCGTATAATATGGGGATGGTGGTGATTTATGAAGAATGTTAGACGTCCGACTTACTCATTCCTCATCCTTGTGATCGGGCTGATCCTCATCAACACGCTGCTGGCATGGCTTTCCCTTCAGTTTTCCCATCTCATCAGTCCTTCTCTTCCGACCAGTGTTTCGATGATCTTTATTGCCGCTGCGTTCATGCTAATCTTTACGCTCTGGTTTGGCATGTATGGAGCTATTGCCGCGTATGCCGGCAGTTTCATTGGCGCCGGGCTCCTCTCCGGGATGCCGGTGACTGTTGCGCTCTACTTCTCGCTTGCAAACCTCTGGCAGGTCCTGATTCCTCTTATTGCATTCCGGATATTTGACGTACATGTCGGCATGGAGTCCACCCGTGACCTCTTCCACCTCGTCCTCTTTGGGACGATCCTTAACAATGTCATCGGAGCGGCGTGGGGTTCGGTATCACTTGCGATCGCGGGGATTGATACGTGGTCACAGGTACCATCCGCGTTCCTGGCATGGTTTATCGGTAATATTATTGTAACGATCATTATCGTCCCGCTGGTGCTCCGCCATTTCACACCCCGGGTTGAAAAATCGAAAGTCTTTGTAAAAAATTACTGGTTTTAACCCATTTTTTAAAGTACCGTTCGTATGCATATCTCTCGGTTTATTCGAGCGGAATGTTCAGGATCCATCCGGGAGGCACCCCTCTGATTCGGTGTTGCAGGAGTGGCACGGGATAACCGGAGTATTCCCCGGCTCCCCCCGTTGCCCGATCACCGCACACCTTTATGAGGCCCCGGGCAGACCACTACTCTGGTGAACACTCACATGAAGATCATCGGTATCAACGGGAGCCCCAAAGGGGAAAAGAGCCAGACACGCCGGCTTGTCCTTGGCGTGCTTGAAGGGGCTCGTGCAACCGGCGCAGACGTAACATTTGTCGATGTCTGCGCCCTGAAAATTCAGTACTGCAAGGCGTGTACGACATGTTATGCAAAAGGCGAGTGCATCCATGACGACGATATGCCGGCCCTGTATGAGAAATTGCTGGATGCTGATGGCATCGTTCTGGGCTCGCCGGTCTACATCAATTCGGTCACAGCCCAGCTCAAGACCATGCTCGACCGGATGGCAGACAGCGTCCACTGCCTGCACTTCACCGGGAAGTACGGCTGCGCAGTTTCTACTGCAGGTGGAGCAATGGCAGACGAGACTGCAGAGTACATGAACTCTGCAATGCGGATGCTTGGAGCGACCACTGTCGGCACGGTGGGCGTTAATTTCATGGGAAATCCCGACCTGATCGTGCCGGCCGAGAAGAAGGCCAAGGAACTGGGCAGGAAACTGGCGGAAGCCATCCGGACACAATGGAAGGATCCGGCCCAGCAGGCATATTATGCAGACAGGAAAGCCCACATGAAGCAGCTCGTGCTTGCGAACAAGGATGTATGGACGCATGAGTTCGATCACTGGAATGCAATGGGCTGGATCTGATTTTTTTGGCTCAGTAGAAATCCTAAATGGGATTTGTAAGAACGCTCTTGGGGGCTACGGCAATCCCTGCCTTCGCCCCCGCCGCTGTGGCATCCCCCGGTTGCGATAGTGTTGGATTACCTGTACTCATGTCTGTACTCCGACACAGGTAATACGGAGGCATCACATACGCCCCCGCCCCCTCGGGGGCAGGGCTGGCGTAAGGGGGCGCATAATTTTAAAGATAGGTTTTCTACGGAGCAATTTTTTTTGGGAAAATACATGGTACTATCTATACCGCTCTTGGAATTTTCTATACCCTGTTTTCGCCGAACCGACTTAGACTAAGCCAGTAGCCCTCATTCCACAAACTGGGGTTTACCGCAATAAACCCCCGCATCATTTCTTTGCATTCCGCCGAATCGAGATCGCTCATCGACGCAGTGCTCTTTAATAAAACTCCATGGCACAGGGAAAGGGGAAAAAGTGGAGATTATTGAAGATTTCTTTTCTTGATCATTTCCAGCGCTTCGAATGCTTCGCGTCTCACGGAAACGTTATCGTCAGTCAAGAGACCGGTGAGGTGGTCGGCAGCCTTTTGATCACCGATCTCTCCGAGGAGGAGGGCAGCCCGTTTCCGCACATCGCTCTGGTCATCCTTGAGCACCATGATGAGCGGTGTTGTTGCCGGCTGGCCGAGCATCCAGAGCGCCTCCATCGCGCCCGTTCTTGTTCGCACGTCTCCTTCTCGGAAGACCTGCATCAGCGGGGCAATTGCGGGGACGCCGAGCGCCGCCAGCGCCTTGACTACCTCTATCCTGACCGCCCTGTCGGGATCTGCGAGCGTCTCGATGAGCGAGGGAATGGCCTTCGTATTCCCGATCTGACCCAGCACCGCTGCGGCCTCTTTGCGTATCCCCGGATTCTGGTTTGCTAGGGCAGCAATGAGCGGCTCGACGGCGGGCTCACTGATGGTAGCCAGTGCCAGAGCAGCTCTGCGGGAGATATCCTCATTTTTATCGACAAGGGCCTGGATGAGAGGTGAGATCGATGCCTGCCCCAGTGAACAGAGCGTCGCCATTGCGGACATCCGCACATGCTCCAAGGGATCGTTAAGGCTCTCGATCAAGTGAGCCACTGCACGCGGGTCGCCAATCCTGCCCAGTGCAACGGCGGCCTCATGACGGACCCATGGATCAGCATCTTTAAGGGCTTCGATAAGGTTTGGCACTGCACGGCCCTCGCCCATGACCCCGAGCGCCTGCACGGCTCCACGGCGGATGAACGGATGATTGTGCTTGAGTGCCTGGATAAGCGGGCCAACCGCCGGCTCTCCGATAAGCTGGAGTGCCCGGATGGTCTCCTGCCTGACATCCTCGCCCGGATCTGAGAGCGCTCCGATCAGCGGTACGACAGCAGGTGCACCGATCTTGCCCAGTGTATCGGCAGAGCCTCGCCGGATGATCCAGAACTCGTCTTTGAGCCCGTTGATGAGCGGTTCGATGAATGGTTCCCCGAGATCGCCAACTGAACGGACAGCGTTCCAGCGGGTGTCAATATCGCCGCTGGTGAGTGCCTTGAGGAAGTTCTCATAACGCTCCCGCTGAGCACGCAATCGTGCTTCTTCCTCCTCACGGCTTCCGGACTTGAATATGTTAAGAATTTTTTTTATGATCGCCATGGAGTATCTCCCACGGGTTCATTGTTTGTATAAAATCCTTCAAATAGGTATCGGATGCCCGTAATAAAGCCAGATCACCTCATCAGGGTAAAAACACCTGGGTGCTTTCCCGTTTACCTGGTTTTGGTGAATTTTGTTATGATTAAAAAGCAGAAGATTTTATCTCTCATAATCACGTGGTCATCAGCGTGATTACCACAGAACTAGATGCGGTGTTTTGTGCATCAGAGACAACCATGGTATACGGTCCAAGGGGTTTTGACACGCCGAATGTGTATTTATATGACCAAGTGTTATCCGCATTGAGGGGGAGGGTTACGAAGTTTGCTTCACTGGAATATTGTCCGGGACCATATAACGTCAGGCTGACGCTTTTTGCGCCGGTTGTACATAGTCCGGAAAAAGTAACCGTGCCCCCCTGGGGTACTAAAATTGGGTTTGCAACTATGCTGACCGACCCACCACCGACGATGGAGAATGTCGCTATATCTGAGGTTATTTTCTGCCGGTCGTACGCAATCATGGTATACGTCCCGGCCAACACGTTATACCCGGGGTTCCACGTGTAATTCCATACATTCATCGTGCGGACCGGCACCATCGTGCGGACCGGCACCTGAGCCACCTGCACACCTTTCGTGTAGGCACCCGGCCCATAGAGCATCAGTAAGACCATGTCGGTTCCCGTAGAGGTGCCAGAGAAGGTCTGTGAGGTGCCAACGATCAGAAGGGTCTGGCTTTCCTCGATTGTCACGGTGGGCTGCGATACCGGTTCAGTAGTCGTCGATGCCTGTCCCTGTGCGGTTGTTCCCCCCTGGCTTTGACTGGGCTGGATGGTCTGGGTTGCGAGCGCCGCGTAATATGTCGTGGATGCTGCTGTTACCGTGATATTGGCATACCAGCTTTGATATCCGGAATAACGGAATTCAAGAGTATGTGCCCCCATCGATACACCGGAAAGGGTACTCGGGGTAGTCCCCTGGTACTGGTTGTCGAGATAGATCTGGGCACCTTCAGGCGAGGTTGAAAACTGGAGCGTGCCTTTACCGGATGTCTGGGTCGATGTGCACCCGGTGATGAGGACGCAGACAATTAACATTGAAATAATGAGAATCCGCTTCATTCCGTTTCCCTTATAGTGGAGAGGTTATCACGATTATCAATTAAAATACTTGTGCAATGGTTTCAGGTCAGGATGACGGGAACGCGCAGGTCGTTTTCGAAAAAACAGGAGCGGAAGCGTGATCACCTCTTATTTGCCAGAGACAGGATGCTCCCCGCAAGTTCGATGCTTTTTTCTTCCCCGGTCATCAGTGTATCCAGACGAATCGCATTTTTTACTTCGATGGGATCGCGGATGTCGTGGATGAAAAGATCGACGAGATCCTTGTAGCACGCGGCGGTGCCGGCCGATGTTGCTTCAAAACCCGAGGCCTTCATGAGTGCAGCGGCTGGCCCGCTTACCGGAGCGTCGCCTATGAATGGACTTATGGCAATGACAAATTTGTCCCTGAGGGCGTCTTTGAGGCCCCTGCATTCGAGAATGGGGGTAATGCTCGTGATCGGGTTTGAAGGCCCAATCACCACTACATCGCTTGCTTCGACTGCCTGGATAACTTCTTCTGTGCTCTCGGGGGGTGTTGTTGAACAGCGCACGACACTCTCGATCTGGATCTGCCCTTTCGAACGGACCCAGTATTCCTGGTAGTGGATAAGCCCAAGCTCAGTTTTTACCCGGGTCGTAACTTCCGTATCCGACATCGGCAGGACATTCTCACGCACACCGAAACGATCACAGAGGTTTTTGGTGATATTGGTCAGCCTCATGCCGTCCCGGAGCATGTTCCCCCGCGCGATGTGCACCGCCCGATCGCGGTCTCCAATCGCGATAAACTCTTCAAGGCCCATCTGCGCGATCTCATCGTGCGTGATGAACGTGTCGTTCCGTATCCCCCACCAGGTATCAGTGTTGAGCACGCCGGCAAAAAGGTACATGACGGTATCGAGGTCCGGCGATATGTGATTACCAGAGATCCAGATGTCCTCGGCCGTATTCACCACCACCGAAATCTCGTGTCTGTCCATCACCTTCTGCATCCCGCGCAGCAGCTTCGGAGTGCCGGTCCCGCCCGAAAGGAACGTAATCATTACTAGAATACTTTTATGCGATGTATATGAAGATTCTTTAGAGTGAATCCCAAGATCATCAAGGACCCGGTCCATGGCTATGTGGAAGTGGAGGAGGAGATCCTGCCGCTCCTTGACTCTCCTGCTATCCAGCGGCTGCGGTACATCCGCCAGCTCGGGTTCTCCTATCTGGTGTATCCCGGTGCCAACCACACCCGTTTTGAACATTCTGTCGGTACGATGCATCTGGCCGGTGTGGCCTGCCGGCAGTTTGGCCTTTCCCGGGAAGACCGGTTGCTGGTCATGGCTGCCGCCCTCCTCCATGACGTGGGGCATGGGCCGTTCTCCCATGCAAGCGAACCCCTGATGGAGGCCCGGCTCGGCCACACCCACGACGATATTGCCGGGATCGTGGACGCGCAGTTCTCCACGCTGCTGGAACCCATAGGTATCAGTCCCTCAGACCTGTGTGCGGTCGTAAGGGGCAGCCACCGGCTTTCAGGAATCATCCACGGCGATCTTGATGTAGACCGGATGGATTACCTGCTCCGGGACGCGTACTATACCGGCGCACCGTACGGCACGGTGGATGCGCACCGCCTCATCAGAAATATCCATCTGACGCCGGAGGGGATCGTGCTCGATGAGAACGGGATCAATGCAGCAGAATCGTTGCTTATTGCAAGGACCCTGATGCGCCCTACGGTCTATTACCATCATGTAAGTAGGATCGGTGAATGCATGTTCCAGCTTGCGACGCTCGATCATATATCAAAACATCCGGCGGGAGGTATTGAACGGATCTATGCACTTGATGATGCGGAATGCATGCATGTTCTCAAAAACTCAAAAAGTCCACTTGCACGCGATCTGGCAGTCCGTCTGTCCCGGCGGCAACTCTATAAAAGGGCAATCTATGCCGGGCAGGATCAGGTCAAGGCGGTGACATTCCAGACCGGCTGGTCACTGGAGCGATCGCGGAAGGTTGCAGAGGACATTGCCGGAATGGCCGGTTGCCAAGCTGCTGATGTGCTTGTGGACATCCCCCCCGTGCCCGGGGATATGTCCCTTGAAGTTCAGGTAAAAAACCGGCACGCCAGCGTGGGTTTTGCCGAGTTGTTCCCCCGTCTCCGGACGCTCAATCAGACCCGGCGCGAACAGTGGCGGCTGGGTGTGTATACCCTGCCGGCATACCGCGATGCGGTTGCTGATGCTGCAGCAGAGATCCTGCACATAAAAAAGCCCACCCGTCAGGATAAGCTCTTCTGATCAAATCCGTATTGTGTCCGGGTGGCTGCACAGGCAATCCCTTCTGCAGAATAAAAAAGCTAATACGCGGCATTTCCAATACTCACCCCCATAAAAATATACTTGATCCTTGGCATGATTCTGATCATTATGGATGTTATTGTAAGTGGGTGCACAACCGACGCAGCCCGGGCGGGAAAAATGCGGCAATAACACCTGTTCATTCTGCAGGGGTCGAAGAAACAACTGCGGCTCTGATGATGACCCAGCCATCCCTCACCCTTGGAGATCACTACCTTCAGAAATCCTAAACTTTTCAGAATGAAAGTGATAATATCACCGAGCAGGTACGGATTGACAATCCATCGTGGGGTGTCGAATTTACGGTCCTCCCGCTCGATGACGATCCCACGTATTGCTGGTTTGAGATGACTGTGACCGGTGTTGCATCCCAGAAAAGCCAGACCTTCGGCTATGGCCGGACATATCCTTATGATGCTTACCGGCAATATCCGATGTACAATCCCGGTCTTTACAAGATTGAGATGACGGGAAATCTTATTAATGCAAAACTGGATGTAGCAAAGCGACTTCCATGAGGTGAAATGAAATGGCTGATATTACCGGCGACTTGTTTGTTATTACCTGCGGTGTCATCATCATTATTGTTGTATTTGCGGTTACCTTCCTCAGGCTCCGTGCTATGGAGCGCAGGATGCACGAGAGCAGCTACAAACTCAAAGTTTACACTGATCTCTTAAATGCCGTGACCGAGATTAACCTCGCCGGTGGTGACAGCTACAAGATGGATATCGCGAAAAAGAACCTGGCACTCACCCTCAACCGGCTCAACCTTATTGCGAGTTCCGGCGTGCTCAAGAGCGTCAGCGATCTGCTTGATTTCCTCAACGAGCACAAGGAAAAGGACTTTGATGCCCTCCGGCTCCATAACATTCTGAACACCCTCATCATTGAAGCCCGGCGGGATCTCAACCCGTCGCATGCCCGCCGGGTAGAGGAGTCCCGGGTACGGTATCGTTTCTTTGCCCCGGTGCGGAAATAAATCTCACATTTTTCCCTGGTTCCCGTAACATTTCGGCATAAACGCTTTTTACCTTAGGCTCAGACATTGGTATCACACGAGAGCGCGAAAGGAGGGGCCTATGAAAAAGGAATATGTTGTCGGGGTGACCGGTGCAAGCGGGATCTGCTATGCCCGGCGCCTGATTGAGGTGCTGTGCAAAGACGCCTACGTGCATGTTATCATAACAGACGTCGCACAGGAGATTGCACGCCACGAAGGGGTGGACCTTTCGGGATTCAACGCAACGTATCACGATATCGGCGCGATTAGTGCAGAGATTGCCAGCGGCTCGCACCGGCATGATGGGATGGTCATTGTCCCGTGCAGTGCAAAGACCCTGTCAGCGATCGCATCCGGCTATGCGGACAACCTGATCACCCGGACGGCCGATGTCTGTTTAAAAGAGCGCCGGAAATGCATCCTTGTCACCCGCGAGATGCCTCTCTCGAAGATCCACCTGACGAACATGCTTGCCGCGCACGAGGCCGGGGCGACGATCATGCCGGCCTGCCCGGGGTTCTACCACCACCCGGAAAAGATCGATGATCTTGTGGACATGGTGGTAGGCCGGGTGCTCGATCACCTCGAAGTCGATCATACGCTTACTAAACGCTGGAGTGGTTACGATGCGTGAATTTATTGCAAAGATGCGAAAAGAGGGCCTTGTTGTCGAAGTAAAAGAGGCCTGCTCCCCGGACGATATGAAGGCTGCACAGATGGCGGCTGCAACGGATAAAATCCTCTTCTTCCACAATATCGGTGGCGCCCGGGCCGTCATGAACCTGACCGCAGACCGGCATGCACTTTCGCTTGCACTGGGTATCGATGAGAAGAATCTCGTAAAAAAACTTGCCGATGCAACCTTTGACGGGAAGATCGTAAACGACGGGAAACTTGCCATGGGGAAACCTGACCTTTCCTGTATCCCGGTGATGCACTTTTTCCCAAAAGATGCCGGGAAATATTTCACCGCCGGTGTTGTCTTCTCGAAATGGGACGGGGTGGAGAACGCGTCTATCCACCGCATGCTTGTCCTTGACGATCACCGGGTAGCGGCCCGGCTCGTGGAAGGCCGACACACGTACGTGATGCACAAAAAGGCGCTTGCCTGCGGGGAGCGCCTGCCCATTGCGATGGTTATCGGGGCGCACCCGGCAGTGACGTTTGCGAGCTGCACCCGTGTCCCGACCGGAAAAGAACTCGCGTATGCGGCGGAACTGCTGGGCGGGACGATCCACGTGAAGGAATGCAGCAACGGCGTGCTTGTCCCCGCCGATGCGGAGATCGTCCTTGAAGGGTATATCGGGCCGGATGTCACGGACGAGGGTCCGTTTGTCGATATCACGGGCACCTACGACCCGGTGCGCCGCCAGCCGGTGATCGAGTTCACCGGCATGTACACAAAACCGGACTTCATCTACCACAGCATCCTACCCGGGGGAGATGAGCACAAGATCCTGATGGGCTGCCCCTATGAGCCCAAGATCTACCGTGCGGTGGCCGGTGTGACCGAGGTAAAGAATGTCGTGCTCACCAAGGGTGGTTGTGGGTACCTCCACGCGGTCATCCAGATAAAAAAGAGCACGCAGGGTGACGGGAAGAACGCGATCATGGCGGCCTTTGCCGCCCACACCTCGCTCAAGCACGTCGTTGTCGTGGACGAGGATATCGATCTCTCGGATCCGTATGATGTCGAGTACGCGATCGCGACCCGGGTGAGTGGCGATCAGGACATCATGGTGATCACTGGTGTCCGGGGATCGTCGCTTGACCCCTGCCAGAAAGAGGACGGGACGAACGTGAAGATAGGGGTCGATGCGACCATGGTTCTGGGCCATGAGGACGAGTTCCGGCGTGCCACATGGTGACCGGCATGCAGCTCGACCCGGAAGATGAGCAGATCCTTGCCGGCGAGCGGGGGGAAACCCGGCAGAAGATGCTCGAACTCCTCGTTGCACTTGGGAAAGTGTTCGGGGCAGAGCATCTTGTCCCGATCAAAAGTGCCCAGGTGAGCGGTGCGTCCTACAAGACGATCGGGAAATACGGTCTTGACTGGCTTGCCAGTCTCGATGCAAAGGCGATCGTTCCCGCCGTGCTCAACCCGATCGGCATGGCCCGGACCCGGTGGGAGGAGATGGGGATCGACCCGGATTTTGCAAAGAAACAGCAGGCTGTGGTGAGAGCGTACAAGCGGCTCGGCATACGGCTTGACTGTACCTGCACCCCGTATTACCTGCACGAGACCCGGTACAGCGATCACCTCGCATGGTCGGAATCGTCAGCGGTCAGCTACGCAAACTCCGTGATCGGGGCCCGGACCAACCGGGAGGGGGGCCCGAGCGCTCTTGCTGCCGCCATTATCGGAAAGACGCCCTGCTACGGCCTGCATCTTCCCCAAAACCGGGTGCCGCAGATGGTGATCGATGTCCACGCGGACACCTCCCGCTGGGGTGTCGCTGATTACGGTGCGCTCGGGTACCACGCGGGAAAACTCGTGGGCAACCGGATCCCGTTCTTTCAGGGCATAAAGCCGGATGCGGACCAGCTCAAGGCAATCGGGGCTGCAATGGCAGCGACCGGCGCCGTAGCGCTCTACCATGTC
>Ga0187874_10001878_pt1 | contig 17427 bp, 21 predicted proteins | sample June2016WEW_16_1_3_FD_132993 | JGI IMG/M metagenome (GOLD analysis project Ga0187874, IMG submission 132993) | Peatland microbial communities from SPRUCE experiment site at the Marcell Experimental Forest, Minnesota, USA - June2016WEW_16_150 | ecosystem: Environmental > Terrestrial > Soil >... | reverse complement strand
GCCAACGCGTGGAGCCGGGCCAGAATCTCCTGAGCTGGGCAAACGCGAACGGTGTGGGGGAAACAAATCTCGATCGCGCCCGCACTACCAGGACGTTCGCGAACCACCCGCTGAAGTCCGGCCAGACGTCGCAGTGCTGTCTTGTTCATCGTGGTGGCGAGCCAGCCGACCAGGTCCGCGAAGTCGCGGGTGAACCGTGAACCGGAGCGGGTGAACAGGACGCCTTCGGTGCGCACGCCGTGGGTGGGGCAGGTGAGCCGTCGCAGCTCGGCGCGTACCTCGAGGCGCCAATGCTCAAGATCGAGGTGGCGCCATGAAGACGCGACCTTGCGAAGGTCATAGCGGGCCTTGGTGGAGAATCCGGACTCCGGGCAGCACAGCCGTCTTGAGCGCAGTTTCAGCGTCACGACCATCTTGGAAGGTTGGAAGTCCACGTCGGTGACGGTGACCCCGCGCAGGTCCAAAAGACGCTTGAATGCGGTGGTGACACCCACGGGATCGGTCTCCTCGGCTGGTTTGGTTTCGTAACAGCGAACCTAGGGACCACCCGTGGAGCAATCGTCAAAAGTTGTGGATGAGACCAAATCGCTGATCACGCGGCGACCTCCTCTTCTTGCAGTGAGCTCTCGGCCAACACCCCCTTCCTGAACTTCGCGCCGGCCCACACGAGAGCGACGAGCTTCGGCCCGTTCACCGAGCGCCAGCGGTCCTGGGCGGCTTCGAGGAACTTGAAGGCCATCGCCAAGCCGGCGGCACGCGATTCGGATCACTTGGTGACGCGCGTGCGGAGCCTCACCGTCGCAAACGTCGACTCGATCGCGTTCGTCGTTTCCAGGTGGACCCAGTGCTCGGCCGGAAAGTCGTAAAAGCGCAGCAGCTGATCGAGGTCGTCACTGATGCGCTCGGCGGCCTTCGGCCACTTCGCGCGGAACTCGGCGTCGAAGGCTTTGGCGGGGGCACGGGCATGATCTTTGTCCTCGGCCTCGCGGATCTCGATGAGCATTTTCTTGGCGAGCGGCTGAATCGACTTCGGGAGCGCGTGGAGCTTGTTCACCTTCTAGTGCAGCCAACATCTCTGGTCTTTCGTCTCCGGGGAGACGTTTCGAAGTGCCGCCCAAAAGCCGAGTGCGCCATCGCCCACCTCGAGGACCGGGGCGCGCATTCCGCGATGGCGCAGGTCTCTGAGCAGCGCTGCCCACGAGTCCTTCGACTCGCGATAGCCGTCACAGAGCGCGACGAGCTCCTTCGTGCCGTCGAGACGCACGCCGACGATGACCAGGCAACACAGGCGCTCTTCTTCGAGGCGCACGTTGAAGTGGACGCCGTCCACCCAGATGTAGACGTAGTCGACGTCTTTGAGGTCATGGGCCATGAACGCCGCGTGGTCGTCGGACCACGCCCTGGTGAGCCGGGTGATCACCGAGGCCGAAAGCCCAGCGGCCGAACCGAAGAAGGACTCGAGCGCAGGGACGAAGTCGCCGCTCGACAGTTCGTGCAAATACAGCAGAGGCAGCACCTCGGTGACCTTCGGGGACTTGCGGCACCAAGGTGGCATGAGGCTGCTCGCAAAGTGCATCCTCCCGCCGGTCTTCGCATCGACGCGGCGGTTGTTCACGCGGAGCTGGCGGATCTCGATCGCGCCGACGACGGTCTTGATCTCTCGCGACCGGGCGTAACCGTTGCGCGTTACGAGGCGGTGGCCTTCCTCGTCGAGTTCTGGGACGAACTCGGCGACATACGCGTCGGCTTCGGCCTCCAAGACCGCGGCCAGCATGCGGCGTGCACGTTCGCGACAGATCTCGTCCAGCAGCGAACGACCGTCCGCGACGGCCGCCTCATCGTTCACTATGCTCAGCATTGACGTTCGTTCCTCACCAGCGCGCGAACGCCGGTGATCTCGTTTTGGATATCAACGAGGAAGGTACGTCGCGTCCTACAGCAGGTGGGTGATCCACAACTTTCGGTCATAGCTCCCACCCGTGGGTGTCACGCGGATGGCCGGTCGTGAGTCCTCCACTGCTTGAGAACCACTGCCGCAAAACGGGTACGGATCAGTGGACGGTCAGCGATCGCCTATAGCCGTTGCCCTGCAACGAGAAACTCCTGTTCAAACTGGTGTGGTCACCCACGTCTATGCCGGAAGACCCCTATTTGATGGCGAGAGCATTCGGCGGAGAACCGATGCCGCCCCGAGCGTTCAGGGGGGCGCTCGTCAAGAAGCACTCATACACGCCATCGTTGGCGCAGTCCGTCGCGAGCGCATCGAGCGACCACAGCTCCCCAAGGGCCATCCCGAGTTGACCGATGAGGATGCGGTGGAGGAAGCCGAAGGGGAACGCTTCCTCGCTGAAGTCCGGTGGCCAGACCTCGACAGCGAAGGTGTCGGCCGCGATGGCGATGATGCCGTTGTCCCACAAGTAGCGCGCCATGTCCTCGGAGTGCGCGACACCCGGTGCCTTCAGCCGCTGGGCCGTGCGCCGCCGGACGGCGTACGGCTGGGTGCCGTACCAACCGAGAAACCCGGTCCGCAGCAACAGGATGCAGCCCGTCGAGTAGGACACTCCGGCGTGTTGGCGGGCCCGCTCGAGATCCTCGACCGAGAAAGCGGTCGATCCCTCCGGAACGTACGATCCTCCGTTGGTGCGGAGCGTCCGTTCGAGATCGAGCAGCACCGCCCGTCCGGCGATTCCCCGTCTCGCCCAGTGGTCGATGGTATTCCTCCCGCCCGTGAGCACGTCCTCGGCGGAGGCTCCGTTGTAGAAGATGCCGGGCGCGTACGCCACGTGAGCGAGCGAGTCCCACTGACTGGAGGCTTGCGGGTAGAAGTTGTCATAGACGTCGTCGAAGTCCTCCACAGGCCCGGGCCTGTAGAGGACTCGCTGGCGGGGAAGGCCGCGATCGACATCGAGCGCGGGATCCACAGCGTCGAGTGCAGCGTCGAGCGGGAAGACGGCTCCGCGTCTCACCAACTTCGTGGCAGCGAGCACGCGTTCGGGAGTCTGCAGGTGCATGAGGCCGACCGAGTCGTTGGGGCCGAACAGCCTCCACCCGCTTCGTCCTCCCAGATCGGCCGCTGGCAGCTCGTCGTATCTGGGCAGGTCGTGATTGTGCTTGGCGTCACCTTCGACCGTCTTCCCCATGCGAACTCCTTCACGCCACGTCACGAACCAGCGGGTGCCGCCGTCCGACCGAACGAACCTCCCGGTACGACCCAGAAGCGACAAACGTAACTGTTCAGGTGTCCATAGCCGACCTTCGGCTGTGTGAATTCGAGAGGGGAGCGATCCCGCTCGCAGCATAAACGGGTTACTTCCCGAACAACGGGCCGCCAGACCAACAGCCGAGAATATCTTCAAAGCTTTTGTCGGCCTTGGCTTTCAACGCGCACGGACCACGATTGGCCTCGAGGCGATTCCCGACCCGCTCAGTCCAGTGCAATAAGCGATCCTCGACGCGCTGGAGATCGCCTCTGTACTTCCGCCCAAGGGCTGAACTCACTCAAAACGGTGCGTGCGGACTCAACCAGTCGTCGCAACAAGCTCAGCGAGCTTCTCTGATGGTTTCCGGAATCCGAGCGTCTCGCGTGGACGGTTGTTGAGACTCGCGGCAAACCGGGTGAGGTCCTCCGCGCTGTGCACGGAGAGATCGGTCCCCTTCGGCATGTACTGACAGAGTAGCCCGTTCGTGTTCTCGTTCGACCCGCGCAGCCACGGGCTGTGCGGGTCGTAGAAGTACACCTGGACACCGGTTGCGACCGTAAACGTGGGCAGACAGCTCCTTTCCCTGGTCCCAGGTGATCGAGCGGACCAGCTCTGCGGGGAGGGTGGCAATCGCTTTTCGCATCGCCTCGTTGACCTTCTTCGGCCTCGCGACCGTCAGGGAGGTGGAGCAGCAGCACGAAGCAGGTGGTGCGCTCGACGAGGGTTCCGACCGCGGAGCCGTTGTTCTTGCCGATGATGAGGTCGCCCTCCAAATGGCCGGGAACGGCGCGGTCGGCGACTTCGGCAGGACGCTCGGAGATCCTCACCATGTTCGGGATCTGCCCGCGACACTCGAGCCGCCCCTGCGGGCGGCGCTCGGCCCTGCCCGTTCGCAGGCAGCGGGAGAGCTCTCTGCGCAGCTCACCGCGGCCTTGGACGAAGAGGGACTGGTAGATTGTCTCGTGGCTCACGTGCATCGTCTCGTCGTCGGGGAACTCGATCCGGAGACGTCGGGCGATCTCCTCGGGCGACCACCACTGCTAGAGCCACATGGTGACCTGCGCGCAGAACGGGCCGGCGAGGAGCTTCGGGGTCTTCGGACGACGAGCGCGTGCATACGCTCCATGGTGCGCCCTCACTGCTCGGTAGTGGGAACGTTCGCCAATTGCCTTCACCTCACGAGAGATGGTCGACGGCGCCCGGCCGAGCCGTCGGGCGACAGCGCGGAGCGGCTCACCGATCGACAGCCCATGGCTGATCTCCTCACGATCCGCGAGCGACAGGCGTGACTGGCCCGTCGGCCACACGACCTGGCCGGACTCCCGCTTGCCGAGAGCGCGCACGACGAACTTCACGATCGAACGCGAGCACCCGATCTCCGCTGCAATCTCGCGGATCGTCCTCCCTTCTCGTCGGAGTCTTCGCGCGTGCTCACGTTGCTTAGCGTTAGGTGCGGTGCCAAGGAAACTTCCCGGTCGAGTCAACTCACAGTCGTCGACTCGCTGAGCTGTTGCGCGAATCCCTTGAGCCCGCCGCGGAAAACCGGTCTAGATGGTGTCCCACAGGACCCGGCCGGGCCGGTGAAGGAACTAGCCATCAACCGATGTAAGGGCCGAGCAGGCTGAGATCGGCCGGGCTGAGCCGATCAGCGATGTTCGCGGCCTGATGCCAGTAGGGGTAGCGCAGCGGCTCGGCGCTGACCGCGTCCAACCGCGACACCTCTTCGTCGGTGAGTGTGAGCTCAGCCGAGGCCAGGTTGTCGGCGAGCTGCTCCTCGGTGCGTGCACCGATGAGCACCGAGGTGACCGCCGGCTTGCCGATGAGGTAGGCCAGTGCGATCTGAGCCGCCGACACATCGCGCGCCGAGCCAATCTCGACCAATGCCTCGATCGTGTTGTACAACTTCTCCTGGTCGTAAATCGGCGGTTCGTCCCACTCACCGGTCAATTGCCGGCTTCCCTCTGGGGCCTCGTTTCCCTGTCGGCGGTACTTGCCCGAGAGCAGCCCGCCGGCAAGCGGGCTCCACACCAGGATGCCCAGGCCCTGGTCGATCGACACCGGCACCAGTTCGGCCTCGGCGTCGCGCGCTTGTAGTGAGTAGTAGATCTGCTGGCTGACAAAGCGCGGCAGACCGGCCCGCTCCGACACCGCCAACGCCTTCATCAGGTGCCACGCGGAGAAGTTCGAGGCGCCTACATAGCGCACCTTTCCCGAGCGGACCAGGAGGTCCAGCGCGCCCAGGGTCTCTTCGAGCGGGGTCTGGCCGTCCCATCCGTGCATCTGGTACAGGTCGATGTGATCGGTGCCCAGCCGACGCAGGCTCGCCTCGGCCGAAGAGATGATGTGGTGACGCGACAGCCCTGCGTCATTGGGCTCGTCGCTCATCGGGAACCGCACCTTGGTCGCGATGAGCACCCGGTCACGATCGCTGCCGAGAGCCTGGCCCAAGATCTCCTCCGACAACCCATCCGAGTACGCGTCGGCGGTGTCGATCAGGTTGACGCCGGCGTCTCTGGCAAGACTGATCTGCCTGCGAGCTCCCTCGACGTCTATGTGACCCACTGGACTTGCCCATCCGGTCCCGCCGAAGCCCATCGTGCCGAGCGTGACGGTCGAGACACGCAGTCCAGAGTTGCCTAGCTGGCGATATTTCATGTGACCGAACTTACCTAACGACAGCGAACTTGTCGATATCTGGTTGCCGGCAGGATTGGATGAGAACGGATCAGCATCGTTCAGCAGGGTCGGTTCGGCATGTCTGCATGCTGATACGAAGCGGCGCCGGTTGATGACCGCAGTCACCGACTGGCGCGCCCCGAAATGCTTTCTGTGGAGCAGAGTGCCCAGCTTCAGAACCGGGTTAGCTCGGCGACCGCCTTCTTCGCGCAGATGTCGTCGACAAGTCCCTTCCCATCAGCGGCGGCTGCCATGAGCGCGGCCATGGTGGCGTTGGTAAGCGCACGAGGGATCCCGTTCGCGTAGCGATGTAGCCTCGCGGCGGCATCGTCGGCGATGAGCTGATCGATCCTGCTCACCAGCTCGAGATGGTGGCGCAGGTAGCCGACCGACTCGGCGAAGTCCATCCCCCGATCGCGTAGCGGATGCTGATGCGCTGATCGAGGGCGGGGAAGATGCCCTGGCGGAGCCTTATGGCAAGTGTCGGCTGGCCGATCAGAACGAGGGCCGTGCGCGACAGGTGTGCCACGCTGACCTTGTGGGCGACTTCGACGCTCATCACTCAGACCCGGTGATATGCACGCACCATCGAGACGAGCACAGCCACCATGGGCTCGGTGTCGCCGTCTGGGCGTGCTGGGGGTGTCGGAGCGGGGGCTGTGGGGATGCTGCAACCCCGTGCTCATCGACGCCGATCTGCCTGAACTCGACCTCCCTGTCCCCTGGTGGGCGGTGGCTCCGCTTCGGCTTCCCGCCCCGCTGAACTTCAACGCGACTATCGGAAGAAGGAGTTCCGAGGATCGAGGTTAGCACACAATGTGACTGATACACCCACAAATTGTATCTCTGGGCTTGCGTTTCAACAGTCAAAATTGTATTCTCGCACAGAGATGAACAGTCAACTGCGCTACGAGACGACTCTGGGGCTGCTTCAGGAAAAGGGCGAACTGTCGGTGGTGGAGCTGAGCGAACGGACTGGTGCTTCGCCCATGACCATCCGTCGCGACTTGCAGGTCCTAGAGCAGGAGGGCGTGCTCCGACGCGTGCACGGCGGCGCGATCAGCTTGATGTCAAGAGGCGACCTTCCCCCTTATTCCGTTCGAGAAAAGCGCGCGATGGAGGCCAAGAAGCGGATCGGTCAGGCTGCGGCCTCGATGATCGGTGAACGGGAGACTGTCATCATTGACGTCGGAACGACGACGCTCGAGGCGGCTCGAGCGCTTCGCGGGCGGCGAAACCTCACGGTGATCACCCCAAGCCTGCACATCGCCAACGTCTTGGCCAAAGAACAGGGCATCCGTTTGATGGTCACTGGTGGCACGGTCACGCAGGGTGATCTCTCGCTCATCGGCGATCTTGCCGAAGATGCTTTTGTGCGACTGCGTTTCGACACGCTCGTCATGGGCGTGGGCGGAGTGGATGCCGAAGTCGGCTGCACCGAGTTCAACAGCGATGATGCCCGCGTCAAGAGGGCCGCCCTTGCGACAGTAAGGCGCTGCATCGTCGTCGCTGACAGTTCCAAGCTGGGTGTAGTGACATTCGCTCGAGTCTGCCCTCTCGATTCGGTGGGTGTCGTGATCACAGATGCCGGGGCGCAGCCGGAGCAGGTGGCCGCGCTGGAATCGACTCATGTGGAGGTAGTGGTGGCGTGATGGAAGATATCCAAAAACTGTTCGTTGACCGCAAGCCACTCATCGCGATGGTGCACCTGCTCCCGACTCTCGGGACGCCGCTTTATGACGCGAGATCCGGCATGGAAGGAAACATCGAGCACGTTCGGGCGGATCTGCGGATCCTCCTCGATGCCGGGTTCGACGCTGTCATGTTCTGCAATGAGGGCGATCGGCCGTACTCGTTCCGCGCCGGATATGAAGGGGTGGCCACAATGACCCGCGTCGTGGCTCAGGTCGCTCCCACCGACCGTCCCTTCGGAGTCGACTTCTTGTGGGACCCGCGCGCGGCGCTCGCCGTCGCTGCTGCCACCGGCGCCTCCTTCGTGCGCGAAGTGATGACCGGAACCTATGAGTCCGACATGGGCTTGTGGAACACCGACGCTGCTGATCTTCTTCGCGAGCGGCGCCGGCTCAATGCGGACCACGTCGGCATGTTCATGAACGTGACGCCGGAGTTCGCCAGCCGACTAGGCAGTCGCAGTGTCGGCGATATCGCCCGCTCTGTCATCGTTTCGAGTCTTGCGGATGCGATTCTCGTCTCGGGCCCCATGGCCAGCGCGGAGCCCGATATGGATGTGTTGCGAGAAGTCGCCGAGGCCGTCCACGGTGAGGTTCCCGTCATCGCCAACACAGGTGTGAAATCGACGAACGTGGCCTCCTACCTCGAGGTCGCCGATGGGATCATCGTCGGCTCTGACCTCAAGACGGACGGCTACACCTGGAACCCTGTCGACCCGGCGCGGGTCGAGAGTTTCATGAAGGCGGCAACCCAGAAGGTCGAATCATCAGCGCCCGACCCTTCTGCGCGGGGTGCAGCGATTGTCGGGAACGAGTCGGGGACAACGCCCAAACAACCCGACCGAGATCGATGAAAGGCTGCTACGTGGACGAATTAACTGTCGTCTTCCAGTCCGAGCAGACTGCAGAGCTCCAGCCCTACGACTACGAGGAGCGTGTGCTCGGCGCCGTCGGCGCGACGTTGCGAGTCGGGCGTTGCGAGTCGGGCTCGCAGCTGGTCGCCGAGGCGCAGGGTGCACGTGTCATCTGGATCGAGTGGACGCCAGCGATCACCCGTGAGGTGTTGGAGGCGCTGCCGGACTGCGAACTCGTCATGCGTTGGGGCGTCGGGTACGACCAGATCGATGTTCGGGCGGCATCCTTGCTCGGCATCGCCGTTGCAAACGCGCCCTCGTACTGTACCGACACGGTGGTGGAGCACACGTTCGCGCTATTGCTTGCGGTGACGAGGCGCATCGCCCTGGGAGACCGCCGCATCCGTGCCGGTGATTGGGGGGGGACCGACTGGGGGTGCGAAGCGATCAACGGGCGCACCTTTGGGGTGGTCGGTCTCGGGCACATCGGCCGTCGAGTGGCGGCGCTCGCCGAGTCTTTCGGATGTCATGTTTTGGCGAGCGACGTCCTTGCTCCCGTCGACTCCCCTGAGGGCGTTTCTATCGTCGAGTTGCGCCAGCTGCTCGAACAATCCGACATCGTATCCTTGCATGTGCCGCTCAGTGCGGACACCGAGCACCTGCTTGACCGGGAGCGCATCGGGTGGATGAAGCCCGGCGCCGTGCTCGTTAACACGAGCCGTGGAGGCGTGGTCGAGGAGGACGCCCTAGTGGAAGCCCTGCAGCAGAAAAGGCTGTTCGGTGCCGGACTCGATGTGTTCGAGACTGAGCCGCTGCCGGCCGTCAGCCGCCTGCGCGAGATCGATGAGGTCGTGCTCACTTCCCACGAGGCGGCCCGCTCGCCCGACAGCCTGGCCAAGTTGCGCGCCGAGATGTGCGATACCACGCTTTCATGGCTGGCCACCGGGTGGGCCAGCTCAGTTGTCAATCCCCTCGTGAGGGAGACGCGTCGCTGGCAGGGGCCCTTATGTCTCGCCGGCGAGCTTGCTGCCGCTGATCATCTAGCCGCTCAGTCATGAGAAAGGAACTTTTTGCATCAAAGCAGGCAATGCTGTTGGTGAACTGACCATCAAACGTTGCATCGACTAGTCGGGATTCTGAATTAGCCGACGCAGGAGGGTGAAATGTCGAGTATTTCGGCCAAATTCAAACTCAGTGTCATCGTTGCTGCGTTTACACTGGGCAGCTCAATGGCGGTGGCAGTAGCAAATCCCAGTACCTCGGCTGCCTTAGTTCGGTCTGCGAAGCCGACAGGATCGATTACTTGGGGGATAACAACTCAAGACGAGTCGCTAGATCCAGGTGTTCTCTACTCTACCGACGATAACTCCATAACCTTCGAGGAATGCGATTCCCTGCTCAAATTCGGCACCAACGACCAGCTCGAGCCAGATCTGGCTAGCTCCTGGAAGCAAACTAGTCCCACAACCTACGTTTATAATCTTGTCCATAACGCCAGGTTCTGGGATGGAAACCCAGTGACCGCCACGGATGTGGCTTTTTCGATTAACCGCCTTAGCAGTCCCAAGTTGGCTTCTCCGTTGCTAAGCTTGGTGCAGGCTGGGAGCATTAAAGAGGCCATCGCCAATGGAAAGTGGCAAGTAATCATCAAGCTCAGCCAGGCAAATCCGATTGCTAAGGATCTTCCAGCCACGCCCATCGGGCAAGTCGTAGAGAAAAGTGCAGTTGAAAAGTGGGGATCAGCCTTCGGCAGCGCCCCCAACAAGGTGATGTGTAGCGGACCGTATCGTCCGGTCAGCTATGTAAAGGGTGCTACGACAGTACTTGACGCAGTGCCTAACTACTGGAACAAGGCCGCTCTTCCAACCTTCAAGCAGATAACCTTCGAGCAAGTGAACGACGCTGAGGCACTAATAGCGGGGCTTCGCAGCGGGGCGATCAGCGGAACCTTCGACCTGGACGCTCGGGACGCGATCACTCTGGAGCACGATAGCAACCTCGACGTTCAGTTCGTTCGTTACGCGGGTAACAGCAACTTCATCAACCCGAACCTCGAAAAGGGTCCTTTGGCGAACCCGCTGATCCGTAAAGCGCTTAGCCTGGCAGTAAACCGTTCCGCGTTGGCGTACGCCATCGACGGCGCGGAGGGAGAGCCGCTGAAGGACATGGAGACGCCAGCTTTGTTCACTGACTATCGGTCGCTATATTTGGCTGCGTACAACAGCCTACCCAACCCAATTCACTCCGATATTGCAGCGGCGAAGGCATTGATTAAGGAGGCTCACGCGCAGGGCACAACGGTTACAATCGGCATTGAGGACAGCCTTACTTCCGACACCGTGTCCGCTGAATTGGAGGCAGCAGGACAGGCTATTGGCCTGAAAGTGGAGATGGTAAGGCTTACGTCGGCGGCTTTCGACGCCACAGTTTACAGCGGACACTGCCCGAGTTATGACGCTGTGACGGGCTACTGGGCGCCAGACTTTCCGACGGCCGCTGCCGAGATTGTTCCACCGCTGGCGAGCGTCTATTCCAATAACTCATGCTACTTCTCCTCGACGTATAACGCGTTAAAGGCGAAGTGGACGGCGTCCCCAAACGGCAGTGAGACGCAGGCCCGGGCAACCATCGCGATGATGAAGCTCGTCGCAGATGACTACGTCTATATTCCTCTATACGCGGATCCTCTCGTACAAGTCCGCGAGGTGAGTTTGACCGGCTATACTGAGACGCAGGTATGGGAGTATCAACCGTTTGCTGTGGAGCTGCATTTCAAGTAACGTTCAAGCATTTCCGTCTGGGCGCAGTAGTGAGAAAGTCTCGTGGCGGTCACGAGCAGCTGCCGATAACATGGCTGGGCGGCGTCTAGTGCACTCAGACGGAAACGGCCTGTTTCGGATCCGTATGGACTTTTCCGGGCTAACGTTTAGAGTGTATCGGGAAGATCCGGTCCTTTGTGGCTTTCGGTATCAGAGGTCGGTAGAAGGTGATCTTGGTCCCGTCGGGAGGTCGCCGTCGCGTAGGTGAAATGCCCTAATTACTGTCGCGCGCGCGATGGGTGGCAATGTGGCGTGGGGTTATTCCACCACCGGGCGGCAGGTCTATATATCTCTGGGTTGCGGGTTTGCTGAGGGAGCCGAAGATGCGAGGCTGATTTTCGGTGATCGCGAATGAAGCGAACACCGAGCATGTCGGGGTCGGTCGGAGGAAGAAATGCTGCAGTACGTAGGCAGACGAGTGTTGGCCCAGATTGGGCTGCTGATTACGGCGACTCTAGTGGTGTTCCTTTTGTTGCATATCGCGCCTGGTAACCCTGCAGTTCTCCTGAATGGGGGTCACCCGCCCAACGCTGCGACTATCAAGTCCTTGGATGCGAAGTACGCGCTGAACCGTCCGTTGACGACTCAGTACCTCCTATGGATTAGCCACCTACTTAGGGGAAACTTGGGTGAGTCGATTGCAGCGCGCGCGAGCGTGGTGAGCGTGCTGGCGCCCCGCTTCAGCGTGACGCTCTTCTTGACGGCCTACGGTGCCTTGATCATGGTGGTGTTCGGTATCGGGATCGGACTTATCAGTGCCGTCTTCAGGAGCGGCGTGGCAGATTTCATGGCTACGCTGGGATCACTGACACTTGCCGGCGTACCATCGTACGTGACCGCAGTTGTGTTGGCAGTCGTATTCGGAATCGAGCTCGCCTGGTTTCCAGCGCTTGGGGGTGGGGGCGTGGGAAGCTTTTTCACGAGGTTGCATTCTCTTACGCTTCCAGCAATCGCATTGGGATTGTGCTCCTTGGCGATTGTGAGCCGTGTTACCCGTGCGGGCGCGATTGCGGAACTACAGAGTGAACACGTCCTCGGCGCGCGTGTCCGGGGACTCTCGGAGGTCACAATTGTTCTCAAGCACGCTTTGAGGGGATCGCTAGTGCCGGTTATAACGATCGCGGGCGCGCAGATTGGGTACCTTCTTAGCGGCGCCATCGTTGTTGAGTACGCGTTTGGTTTGAACGGTCTCGGCACCTTGCTGGTGTCTTCGGTTCTGGATAAGGATTATGCTGTGGTCCAGGCGATAGCATTGTTTATCACGGCCGAGTTCCTGATGATCAGTCTGCTTGTGGACTTGCTATACGGGGTGATAGATCCGCGGATCCGGTTAGCGGGGTCCCGGCGGGGAGGCGAGTGACGCTGGCGATATCAGAACTGGCCCTCAATGCAAGCCGTAGAACCGCCGTCAAAAGAGAGGGCGCTGCTGGCCTGTTTGCTAAGGTTGTCCTCTTTATGAGTGTGACGATTATTGGACTCATCGTAGTGGTCGCGGTGTTTGCTCCATGGCTCGCTCCTCACAGTCCGATTGCGCTGCACTTGCTGAACGCGTATGCCGGTCCGAGTCGACGGTATCTGTTGGGTCAGGATGGCGCCGGCCGTGACGTTCTGTCGCGCTTGATGTACGGAGCGCGGCTTTCTTTACTAGGTCCGACGATTGTTGTGGTTATGGCGGTCACCACCGGCGTCCCGCTAGGCCTGATGGCCGCATACAGTGGGGGCTGGATCGACGGTATAGTGTCGCGCGTGTTTGATCTTATATTCGGTTTTCCCTCCCTGCTTCTCGCGATCGTTATAGTCGCTACTTTTGGCGCGAGCTTTTATACGGCGGTCTTTGCCGTTGGAATTACCTATATTCCTCTCATGGGAAGGGTGGTCCGTTCTGCGGGGCTGGTCGAGAGACACAAGTCGTATGTTGAGGCGTGTCGCGTCCAGGGTTATGGTGCTATACGGGTGATTGGTGTGCATATAGCCCCGAGTATCGCGCGGGTGGTCATTACGCAGACAACGCTCTATTTCGCGTATGCCCTTCTAGACCTAGCCGCTCTCTCCTTTCTTGGTCTAGGTGTACAGGCTCCCCAGATCGACTGGGGTGGGATGCTTGAGAATGCCAATCAGGGTGTATTCGAGTCCCCGACGGGCGTGATTGCGCCGGCTGTTGCGATTGTCCTTCTCGTAGTGTCTCTCAATTTGTTCGCGGACTGGTTCGCGGATCGTGCGAGCGGCTCCCAATGACTGCAGTTATTGCTGGCGCGGGGCAGGAGCGTCGTTCCGGATTCTCCTCTACTGGAGGGTCGGGGACGCCTACATTGGAGCTCGGGTCGCTAACAACGAGCTTGTGGTCAGGTGGGCGATTGCAAGCCGTCGTGCTCGGGCTGGATCTTAGGATCGACCGCGGAGAGATCGTTGGTGTAGTCGGTGAGTCGGGCAGCGGGAAGACGGTGACGGTTAGGAGCATTGTGGGTGCGCTGCCGAGCCAGGCGATGTTAGAGGGCTCGATTCGGGTGCAGGGAGAGGAACTGGTTGGCGCGTCGCGGCGGCGTCTTCGAGAGATTCGCGGGAAGCATATTGGTATGATCTTTCAGGACCCGCGGGCTTATATTGACCCGCTATGGCGGGTAGGGACCCACATGACAGAAGGCATGAGGACACATCTTGGTCTGTCGCGTTCCGAAGCAAGGCAACGGGGGATCGAGCTACTTGGGGAGGTCGGGCTGGGTCATCCGGAGCAGGTGTTTCATCAATACCCCGGCGAATTGTCGGGAGGGATGCTCCAACGGGTCATGATTGCAGGAGCGCTGGCTGTCGAGCCCACCCTCTTACTCGCCGACGAGGCGACGACGGCGCTCGACGTCACGACCCAGGCGGAAATCGTAAGCTTAATAGGCCAACTTAGAGCTGATCGCGGACTCTCGGTGTTATTCATCACTCATGACCTGGCGCTGGCCAGTTTGATTTGCGATCGTGTCTGTGTGATGTATGCCGGACGATCGGTAGAGCAACGTGAGGGAAAGGGTGTCTTCTATGACCCTCGGCATCCATATACCCAGGGTCTATTAGCGGCGCGACCTGACATATTCAGGAAGCTGGATCGCCTCAAGGTCATCTCAGGCAATCCTACGACCGCGATGGAAGCTCCGGACGGATGTGCTTTCCATCCTAGGTGCCCCTATGCAGACGAACGGTGCGCGTCCGAAGTCCCAACGCCTGTAGCGATAACAGGGGGGATGGCCCGCTGCTGGCGGCTCGATCAGGTACCGCGGAACAAGGCCGCGACTGCGCACGGAGACTCGTCGTGATCACGGAGCCGGGCGGTGATCTCCTCGAGGTCCGGTCGTTGTGCAAAGACTTTCACCTGAGGTCGAGCTGGCGGAGAAGGTCGACACTGCTGAACGCGGTGAAGAACGTGAGCTTCACAGTCCCGCACTCTGGGTCGCTGGCGATCGTGGGCGAGACCGGTTCAGGCAAGACGACTACAGCCCGGATCATTGTCGGACTGGAGACGCCTACCTCTGGAGAGATCCGGTTTGCCGGCAACGTCCTCAGAACGCGTCCTAACAGGGCCGACCGTCGTGCGAGAGCGCGCCTGATTCAGATGGTTTTCCAGAACCCATTTACTTCACTCGACGCGCATCAATCCATTGCCAGCGCGATCGAGGAGGTTATCGCCTTCCACCAAGTACGACCCGCGGAGCGGCGCGCCGAACGGGTCGCGGAGCTGTTCCAGCAGGTGGGCTTGGATGCTCGTCTCGGTTCCCGGTCGCCGCGACAGTTGTCAGGAGGTCAGTGCCAACGGGCCGCGATCGCTCGGGCGCTTGCCGCAGAGCCGGACCTTTTGGTGCTGGATGAGGCTGTGTCGGCCCTCGACGTATCGACTCAGGCCCAGATCCTGAATCTATTATCGGATCTGAGGGACCAGCTCAACGTCGCGGTGCTCATGATTTCGCACGACCTCGCGGTGGTCCGCCAGGTTGCTGACGATGTGGTCGTCATGTACCGCGGTGAAATTGTCGAGTCGGGCCATGTGGACTCCGTCCTCTCCTCATCGACGCATCCCTACACGCGGCGGCTTGTCGCTTCGGTTCCGAGTTGTTGAGGGACGTATTCGATGAACACGTGGGCGACGCTGATTGTGGGGATGGCGGATGGCCTACGACCTAACGCCCAAAGTGCCAGCATGTCTCGTGCTGAGGTAGGCAGCTCGTCGCTCGGGCGAACCAGCGAGGCGAGAGTCTCCTGGAGGTAGGCACCAGAGGTGCGGCTCTCGCCTAGCAGCCAGTTCCAAGTCGGCGTCAAGTCCCTTCGCTGCGCTCCGGCCCACGGGGCGGCCTGCGGGCCAGACTTGACTCCGACCCGACTTCGGGTGCGCCGGGATAAACCGGCATGGAGAAGGAGATGAAAGAGCTCTACATCGAAGGATTAGCGATCCACGGTGGCCCCGAGCCATGCGTTGGCATCCGCGAGGATGCAGGCGAAGCGTTGGCAGGGGTACACGTAGGCCGGTGTGCATCAAAGCTCCCCGCACCGCTGCGGGTTCTTACGCAGGCGAGCTCCTTTTCCCTGGCGCCTCGCTGGCCTCGGGGACGAACTTGCCGGTAACGGTCACCCTCCAAACCCGGCTTGTGCCGTTTGTGCTCACTATGGGAGGCACGCTCTTGGCTCTCTTGGGCATGCTCTATGTAACGCTTCTGCTCCTACGTCGGAGCGAACCAGGCCTCAAGCTCAAAGACCTACCTGGAGCGGTCAAGAACGAACTCTTGTCTGTCAACGGGCTTGTCGCAGCGATATTAGCCCTGGGTGCCGTCTTCACGGCTTGGTTTGCACAGTGCTATCGGAACCCGACGTGGGGATTCCCATGGCCAACGATTGCGGTGACCGTGGCGACACTGGCCGGTGCTGCTGCAGCAGCAGCGACCGTGCCCATGGGCCTGAAGGCAAGCAATTCCAGCGGTGTCTCAAAATAGGCCGAGAATACGCGTTGACTGTCAATGTCAGACTTAAGCCCGACGTCCAGGAGGGCGAGTTTCCGTGGCCCGCTTTGACGGGAGAGATCGGCTACCACGTCCTCACGCCAGTAGCCGCTTGCGGTTTGGCCCCGGCTTACTCGGCCGAGCGTGACAGGTAGTGTTTGGAAGCCGTCGCTTCGTCGCTCGCTGCTTCTAAGTGATCATGGCCTTGACCAAAAGCGCCCGTAACGACGGGAGCCAGAGCAAGCGCACCGACCGCGGTGGGCCAAGCCGCTACCTCCACGCCCCACCTTTAAGGTTGCCGGGGCTGCTCTGGCCAAGCAGACAGGCAAGTTCGGTTTGATGAGATTGCCCCCACGGGAGAGCTGCTGCTCGAATGGCATCCTTCTCGTCTGGTGGCGCCCCTGCGAGCCGTCCTGAGCTTCCCGCTGTTCTCCGGACAGGTTGGCTGAGTTAATCATGCTGCAACTGCGGTGTTGGTGCGTCATGTCTCGAACTCGACCGGGGTGAACTTGCCGAGCGTGCGCTGGCACCGCCGGGGGAGCGGCGTGTCAACGCCGTGACTATCACCCGTCACGTCGTCCTCGTCGACCGGCCAGGCCATCGTCGGATCGACGACGCGGGCGAGACGGTTGTGCACCCTCCACGCGCCGGTGAACGACTCTCTCGCGTTCTCGTTGTCGTCGGGGACGCGGTCGTCGAGTTCGACGAGCCGCGTGTTGAGCGCGCGGAGCGCGTCCTTCAGATCCTCATGATGGATGTCGTCAATCACGCGCCCGACACTACGAGGATTCAGCAGGGGTAGAGGTTCCTCCAGTCCCCGCACGCGTGCCGCGCCAACTCATCAAGTGTGGGCCGGACGCCCCAATCTCAGAGGTTTCTGCTGTGCCTGGGTACTACAAAGGCACTACATTTTCAGCTCTGAACGCCAGCCTGTTCTCGGGTGACCGGTCCCTGACCTGCCTCTCTGAGCTGCGCTGATCCGTATTGGTCCCTCAGAGGGTTCATTAGCAGTGAGCCGAACCTCCCGCCACTAGGGATGCGCGAGAGGCGCTACAGGGCCGGCACACGGGCGCCCGCGTTCGCCCACGTGGCGGGTGTTGCGGTCCCGGTTCGTTGGACAGTTTCCATGACTATCACGCCGCCTGCGCGGCCATTGCATCGCGGAACGCCTCGCGTGGTGTCCGGTGTCCGAGCCGCTCGATGAGCCACTCGTTGTT
>Ga0187874_10001876_pt1 | contig 17433 bp, 37 predicted proteins | sample June2016WEW_16_1_3_FD_132993 | JGI IMG/M metagenome (GOLD analysis project Ga0187874, IMG submission 132993) | Peatland microbial communities from SPRUCE experiment site at the Marcell Experimental Forest, Minnesota, USA - June2016WEW_16_150 | ecosystem: Environmental > Terrestrial > Soil >... | reverse complement strand
TAATGGCGGTGCCCTTGGGACTCCGTCGAGCGGCACACTAACAAGTGCCACGGGACTGCCGATCTCTACGTGCGTTAGCGGACTCGGAACTGGAGTCGCTACCGCAGCGGCTGCCAATCTTTCCGCCGCTGGTGGACTAACGACAACTATCGCAAGCGGGGCTCTTACTCTTAACACAACTGCGGTTTCATCGGCCACTTGTGGTACAGTACAAACGGCCACTGCAACAAACACGGCAACAACGGATGTAGTGCTCGCGTCGTTCAATGGCGACCCTACGGCGGTTACGGGCTATGTTCCTTTGACGACTGGAATGCTCACTATCATCACATATCCAACAGCTAATACCTTCAACATAAAAATCTGCAACAATACCAGTGCTTCGATTACCCCCGGTGCAATCACGCTCAATTGGCGGGTCGTGCGATGAAGCGGCTTGGTCTAGCACTCGCGTCCTGCGCGCTGCTGTCGCTTGCTGGCGCGCAGGCGCAGCTTGCCGGCGGCTTGATGTTTCCGGGGCCGGGGACGCCGGCATCGAGCGGCGGAGGAGGATGCGGTTTCGGCAATTCCATCGGCGGAGGCTTTTGCCAGGGATTTCTGCTCAGTGGTACATCTTGGACCGTTCCTTCTGATTTCAACTCTGCCAATAATACTTTTGAGTGCATCGGCGGCGGAGGCGGGGGGCTCAATGAAATTGGCGGCAACTCTAGAAACGGCGGCGGTGGTGGAGAATATCGAAAGAACACCAATCAAACTTATACAGCTGGGAACTCCATAACCTATGCCGTTGGTGCCGCAGGCGTACATGGAACCGCTCCCACTGGGGGCGGTGCCTCATCCATGAAAGACGACGCCAACTCAACAACACCGCTTCTTTGCAATGGCGGTGCGGCGGGCAATGCCACCACATCGGTTGCAGCGGCGGGCGGCACGGGCGGGACCGGAACGGTTGGTAATGCCGGTGGCAATGGCGGCACTGTTGTATCGGGCGGCGGCGGCGGCGGCGGTGGTGGCGCAGGCGGCCCGAACGGAATTGGCGGCACGGGCGGGACCAATTCGACTACTGCTCAGGGCGGCACAGGAGGCGGCGGCGGTGGCGGCGGAACGAATGGCGCTACCACAACCAACGGTAATGGTGCAAACGGTGGTAATAACAGTGCCAGTGCGGGAGGTGGCGCCGGGGGGACGTTTCCAAACGGCGCTGGTTCACCCGGCACGGCAGGCGGTGGTGGCGGCGGCGGTTCTGCTATCACTGTTGGCGGCGCTGGAACTGCCGGAGGCGGTGGGGCTGGCGGTAATGGAACGGAGTGGGGATCCTCACACGGTTCAGGTGGGGGCGGCGGCACGGGCGGATCCTCAACTTTAGCAACCAGTCTCGGAAGTGGTGATGGCGGAGCCGGTGGCTGCTACGGAGGCGGCGGTGGCGGCAATGGATTTGAGTCAGGATCCAGTGTCCTCGGCCTCGGCGGCGATGCCTGTCAAGGCATCATTGTAATTACCTATCATCCATGACGATCATCAAACCAGCCGCTCCGAAGCTGGTAGTCAGTCGGAGAAAATTCATCAGGGGCGCGGCCCTTGTCATAGCGGCTCCGGCGATCATCAGGCCAAGCAAAGCGTTCATGAGGGGGGGCTTCAATTCGGGCGTTACCTATAACGACGGCTTCGCCAATGCCCCTACCGGGACGGCACAATTTCCCAGCTTGCTAAGCGGATACGCCGTCCGCGCTCCGTGGTATGTCGCTGGCGTCAATTATCGTGTCGGCATCAACACGAGCGTCACGCTTCTAAATCCCTCCACCATTCCGACAAGCGGCAACATCAGCCGTAGTGGGACCGTCATCACCCTCGCTGGAAACGGAACGGTTCTGGATAGCTACGATTTCTCTCTTGGTGGCGGGTTTATGGTTTCCAATACTGGCACCAACTGTGTCATCCAAAACTGCAATTTCGATGCCAGTGGGGCCAATGCCAATACCCAAAATGGCAGCGGCAACATGATTTTTTCGTCTGCCTTTAATAGCAATCTAACAGTTCAATACTGCGAATTAAACGGCGGCGGCCCCACGGGACTTGCGACCGAAATTCTCCACAACGTCAACAATGTTTCGTACTGCTATATCCACGACGCGCCGAACGATTTTGCCGAATACGCCATTCCAGCCGTGTGGCGCTTCAACCTTATGCGAGACGCAGGCGTGGCCCCCGGGTCGCACGCAGACTTCTTTCAGATTGGCGGCGCGGGCGCGTGGAATTACGACGTGCAATTCAACACGACATACCAGAGCGGAAACAACGGCCCATACGGCGGCTCCCAAGGCACGCAGGGCTATTCCTTTGAACCGAACAGTCCCGGAACGGTCACGGGAGTTTTGGCGTTCTGCACAGCGGTAGCCATCGCAGGAGGCGGACAGGCTGATTTCGTCGGTGTTCGATCCAATCCCACCGGAGCAGGTAATTCGAATGTCGTTGCGCCGGGAATTTCAGTACACGACAACTACGTAGATCCCACCGGGATGAGTAGTTTCTATTTGACTACCAGCAACAACAACAATGCTGGAGCACTAGTCACGTTCACCGATAATGTCAACATGGTGACTGGATCGCTAGAAATCACCAACGGCGCGCATTCTTAATCGCGCCATCTCCATACAAAATAGTCAATTGTCCCCATGTCGGGCATTCATATTTGGCGCGCTCAAATCGCTTGCCGCAGGTATAGCAGTGCGTCTGTTTAGCATGGGCATCGCGGTCAAGCTCGTTCGGCATTGGTCCTCTCCATGACCTCTATAATCGCGTCTAGCCTACCGTGGCGCAGAATGAACGCGCCGACGTTCTGGTAAGTACGGACGCGCTCGTTCATCGAAACCAACTCCGCTTGCGCGACCATTGATTTCAGAATCCGCAAGTCGTTGATAAGACGTTCTAGGTCCACGGCTTGTGACTGCTCATGACTGGCCTGCGGGCTTGATCGGTTCGCACTTCATGTCAAAGAACAAGATTGTGCGGGGTCTGCTGGAGACAATGCTTGCGCTACCGCCAACTCGTCGCGCCCATCGACCGTGATTATGTAAAGCTTGTGTGGCGACATCGCCGCTGTCCCAGCTTCCCTCAAAAGTCCCTTTTTACAAAGGCGCTGCGCCCTAGCATACATCCCGCGCCACGGAAGCCATGTTCCGCCGCCCAGTCGGTCAGTTTCGCGCTTCGCGGCCCATAGACAGTCGCGATCAAGAGCGTTCGTGGTAAGCCAATCTCGATTCATGTTCTGTCGGCCGGAGTAACCGAGTCGTCTGCATCCATTGCCGCGTCTATCTCGACGAGATATTCGCAAAGCGTAGCGGCCTCCAACTGCAATACGCCCTTGGCGTCGTTGCTCAAGCCTTCCCACGCATCAAGCAATGGGCCGATCAGCGGCATCACGGCTCTGGATTGGGCGCGACGAAGCCGTTCAATCTCACTCATGTGGTGGCCTCTCTAAGTTTTCGAGCCGCGACTTCATAGGCGTGAGCGTGACTACCGTAGCTCGTTGAATTTCGTCCGCGCTCATCCAGCCACGCTTGAAGTTCCGCGAGTTTGTCTGTGTCTGGTTTTGTCTTGGCGCGGCCCGCGCTGCCATACTGAACGGTCGGCTTGGTAGCTTCGAATTTGACATCAACGATAAAGCCGCAAATGCCGCATCGCCTGTAGGTTTCAATTTTAGGTGAGGACTCAATATAGCAATTGCATACGTCTCTACTTTCCCACGTATGTTCCGAATACGTTCGGCTGCACACCAGACATTTTGGTTCTGACGCACCAGCCCCAATGATTTCAGCCATTTGATTGTTGTCCCACAGAACAGGGCGCTTCATCATGCAAATCATGATCGTTGACGGCCCGCTGCAATCTTTCCATTGCTTCGCGTTTTGTGAGACCGTTTGAAAACTCAACGATCATCCCAGTTGGAATGTGCGTTGCCTTATAAATTTTAGAAACGCGACCGCTAGAGAATCCCTCAAGACGGCAATCTTGCGCCACGATATCACCCATTGTCGCTCTCCCGCTGTCCCACACTACAAGCGCGCCGGCTCAAATTCGGGAAGGCGGATCGCCACCACCGTCGTTTGGTATAACGAGCTGAGGCGAAGCTTGAGTGCGTGGAGAAACGCGTTTCCATTGTCCGTTCTTCACTACGAACAGTTGGCCGGTTGATCCGTGTCGGAAAGAACCTTCGGGGCGTCCGACAGCCGAAACCTGCGGCGGCCAATCTGGCATTTCATGCTCATCCATTCTCGCTCTCCGCGCTTGTGACCTGGGGTAACCGAGGCGTCAGATCAGCGATGAATCGTCGGGCTGCTTCGACGGCGAGGATGGCTCTGCCGGCGGCTTCGCTGATTTGCGGGAGGATGGCGTCACCGTATGCGCTGATGCATTCGCGAGATGTCGTGGGGGATAGCCCATCGTCCACTCGTAAGTGGCGTGCAATGCCTCCCTGCCATTGATCCCAATCGTTCGCCCATGACAGTCCGGCTCGCCCCACTTGTTCGCGCGCGGCGACCCCATCATCTGCCGTAGCTTCTTGCGCCCACCGCTGGCGCCCTCCAGGCGCAGGCCACCCGACTGGCTCTGTTTGGCCGACGTCGGAAGCAATGATCCAGACCCGTTTGCGCCCGTGCGGGGCTCCAAGATCACTAGCTGCCACCACGAACGGCCAGCAGGCGTAACCGATTTCTTCCAGTCCATCCGCAATCCGGTCATAGCCGCGAGTTCGGAGGAAAGGACTGTTTTCAAAAGCGCACCAACGAGGTCTGCATTCGCTGACGATACGGATCGCCTCAAAGACGAGCTTCGTTTGGTCGCCTTCGACGCCTTTGCCTTGGCTATTGGCGGCGCTGGCGTCTTGGCAGGGAGGGCTTCCAACGATGGCGTCAGAGAGGCGTCCAAGATCGGCAACAAGCTGTTTTGCCGTGACAGTTCTAACGTCGTCATAAAGTCGCACCTCGGGGTTGTTCCGTTGATAGGTGGCTCGGCGCCACGGGTCGATTTCACAGGCCGCGATCGTGCGGTATCCGGCGCGATGCATCCCCAAGGACCAACCACCCGCCGCGCCGCTAAACAAATCGACTATCTCAGGAGTCATGCGTCATTTCCTGTCGTGCGAAGTAACCGAGTTGGCAATTGCCGAGGCCGTGTACGAGCGCTGACATGCGACCAACGGGCCGCCTAGACCATTGTGCGTCAGGGAAGGCATCGCACGCAAGTTGCTTGCCGTTCTGCTCACCGTCGAGTGTAAGCCGCATGATGAAGTGAGTTGCAGGGCGACCGCATTTGCAGAGCTTCATTTTTCATCCCTGACTGTCGATGCAACCGGCGGAGTGAGCAAATTCGAGCAGATCTTGCAAAGCACGCGGCGCTTGTGGCCTATAAATCCATGACCGCATTCGACACATGAGCATTCGTAATTGCCGTTCTCGTGCGCCGCGTCCTCAAACCAGTTTCGGTCTGTCGATGACACCCCAACGAATTGGCCCATCACGGCAGCGGCGATCTCGTCCGCCGTGCAGCCGTTCGCATATCCTTTCCTGATGATCTGAGCGATATCCGCGAGCATAGGCAGTTGAGAGGCAGCAGGCGCCTCGGTCGATGGAACAAAGCCAAGCGCGGCAACCACTACCTGTTGAACGAAATTAAGGGCCATCCCCTTGTCACAAGATGCTTCCGAATTGTCCTCACAAATGGCTCTAATCTGCTCCAGCGCCCGCGTGTGGCTCTGTGATTGGGCAGAACAGAGCGCAATTGCTAGAGCAGCCCGCATCGCATCGCCCATATCCTTGTCGTCGTCATGATAGACTTCGGCATAGGTTTCACATACCGCCGCGACCATTGCCTCTGTTACAAGAAACGAAACAGGCTGTTGGGCATCACGAGGACGGATAAGCCATGCGATCAATTTGGCCTGTGCCTCGATCAGGTCCGCGTACTGTTGCCGATGGTGATCGTCGATATAAGACGTCCAATTGCGGATATGCTTTACCGCAGCGACGACATCAATCTTGGTCGCGGCGGCAAACAGTTCCTTTTCCTGTGCGTCAAAATCTGTCACAGGAGATGTCCGGGGTTCACTCACTGCGCTTCCCTCCGGCAACTGGCGATCCATTCCGCGCGGGCGGCATCGCCCACTTTCCAGGCTTCAGGAGCATTGGTGATGCAGGATCGCTCAAGCATCGCGCGGCGCTGTTCAATAGGATAGTCGGTCGCCGCAAAAGCGCTGGCGGTCGAGAATAGAACGATGGCGATAGCTGCGTACTTCATTGGGTGCCTCCGTGCTTAACAAAATGGCGCTTGGTGTTGTCGGGTAATGCTTCAATCGCTTCAGTAGGATCACAGCCATGACCAAGCGCATTGCGGCAAACGAACGCAGGCATAATTACTACCAATGCCTTAGCTAATTCCGATGCGGTTACATCATCTTTCGGTTCAAATGTATAAGTTGGCCGATTCCATTCCGTGACCATCGCCGCACTAGGAGATACCGTTTGCGCCGAAGCGCTGGCAGTCATCGCGAGCAAAACAGCGGCGGTGAGGGTGCGGGTCATGCTCGTTTCTCCAATCCTTTAAGCGCCTTCTCCACCGCGGCGTCGCCAGGATCCCGGCCATGCAACACCCACTCACGCACTGTCGTGTACGAGCGGCCGAAGTGGCGGGCTAGGTCCGCCACCCGCATATTGCGCCGCCGCATCACCGCCTTCAATCGCTTCTGCAGGGTCATGGCTCAACCCTGCTTGAAGAAGCTGTCGAGCATGCCGGCGAGCTCGGGATTGGCGGCTGCCGGCTGGCCTTGGGTGATGCCGAAGGTGCCTACGGGTGCCGCGGTGGTTTGCTGTCCCGAATGCGGGAAGGGGGCCTGCGGGGCCGCCGCGGGCTGCTGGGGAGCCGCCCCGTTCGGACCCTGCGGAGCACCGGCCTGCATCTCCGCGGCTGTCCGGCGCCGCCTGCGCTGCGTGGGGGCAGGGTCAGCCGCCGGTGTGCCCGGCGCAGCAAGCCCAGCAGAGCCCGGGGATTGGGGGGTCGTCGGCCAAGTAGGCGAGCCCGCAGGACTCGCAGCGGGGAAAGGGGTGGACGGTTGCACCTGCTGGATGGGTTGCTGCGCCGCCATAGGCAATTGTGCAACATTGGGTGACGTCGCTACCGGGAGCGAAGCCTGTACTGCGGGAGCCGCGATCGCCCCCGCCGGCCGCGCCACGTCGTTTCGCCCGACCAGCGCGTCGGTCTTCTTCTCGGCGTAGGCCGCCTGCCGCAGCTGCGCGGTCGGCTCGTCGATATAGGTCACCGGTTGGAACTGCAGCGTGCCCTGCACGCCCGGCACGAACGAGATGCGGGTGATCAGGTTGGCGATATTGACGCCGTTGCCCTTGCACTTCTCGACATATTCGCGCATCGGCCCATGGGAGTTCGGCGGCACCGCCAGCAGGAACAGGGTCTGGAAGCCCGGGATCAGCAGCGCCACCTTCTGCTTCTGCGAGCACCACGGCACTTTCTTGCCGTTGTTGTTGATCTTGGTCCACTCGGCGCGCAGGCAAATCGCGCAGGTGGGAGCCTGCGGCGAGTTGGCCGACACCGACGGGCCGATGCCGTTGTCCGAGAAACAGTCGGGACGCGAGCCCTCAGCCTGCGGGTCGTAGGCGCCGGCGAAATACACCCGGCTCATCACCGGATTGACGTCGATGATCGCAGCATCCAGGTAGACGCCGATCGCCGGGTCGAACGTGGGCACCGGGATCTCGTTGTTGCCGGCGTCGATCAGGGTGAACCGGCCGCCGCCGATCGAGACGTGCGGGGGCATCGCTGAGCCGAGATTGGCCGACAGCGTGGAAGCGAGATCGGGGACGGCGTACTGCTGGAGGTGGGCGGGAAGATTCTGCACGTTTTAACTCCTCTTGATATTTAAGCGGGAAAAATGAGAGACGGACATGCCGGGAGGCACCATGCCGTTGTTGTTCTCCATGTGCTCGCGCACCTTGGAAATCGGGATGTTGATCTTGACCTCGTCGCCGACGTCGGCCCAGTGCTCGGCTACGAAATCGAACAGGGTCGGCACGCTATCGACCTTCGAATTCATGATGTTCGAGATGTAGGCGGTGCCGGAGTCGGTCTTGGTCGAGTCGGCCTTGCGCTCGGCGAGGCGCGCGAACAGGGTGTCCTCGATCTCCTTGAGGCGAGCTTTGTGCGGCTCGGCCCACTCGTTGAATTTGGCCTGCGCCGCCTTGATCAGATCCTCGATCTTGAAGTTCTCAGCGATCAGGGCGTCGTCGCTGACGTCGGAATTGTGGTTCAACGGCAACGGCATCTGGCCGGGGAGGACGGCGGCAGGTTCGACTGGTTTCTTGCGAGGGGGCATTTATACTTCCTAAGACCATGATGCCGGGGCTTTCCCCCGGCTGGTTTCGTGGACGGCTCCGATGGTTCGTTAAGTTGGCTGTCTCCATGAGACTCGCCGAGTGAATGTCGTAATTTCTACGACTCTACTTTATCATTGTCAACAGCGATCCTTGCAGTGACAAATTATTTTCAAGCCGCCGGAAAATCTCGATCTCCAGCGGGTTCGATACCAGTTGCACCACGTTGACCGGGTACTTCTGCCCGGGCCGGTGCGCGCGGCGATTGGCCTGCGCGTACAGCTCGGCCTTGTCGGTAGTGCCGTACCAGATCACGGTGCGCGCCATCCATAGGTCAAGTCCGTGCGCCATGGTGCCGGGATCGGCGATGATGCCCTGCAGGTCGCCTTCCTGGAACGCAGCGAATATTTTCGAGCGTTCTTTCTGGCTGACATCGCCGTTGACCACTTCGACGGTGCGGTGTTTTGTTTCCTTCGCCAGCAGATTGACCACCGAAGTGAAGGGCGCAAAGACGAGGAACTTGCCGGGCGCCTCCTCGAGGGTTTCGTTCAGGGCGTGGATGCGCGGCTTGGCGTCGACGGCGTGGGCTTTGTGCCCGGAGTCGTAGACGGCTCCGAGCGAGATTTGGATGAATTTCTGCCGTGCAGCGGCTTCGTTGACGGAGCTGATCTCGGCGCCTGACTTCAGCGTGACCTGCAGGTCGCGCTTGAGTTCCGCCATCATCTTTTTCTGCTCCAAGGTGAGTTCCACCGAGCGCTGCTGCGTTACGCATTCGGGACCGTTCCAGATATCCTTCAACTCGTAACGGATCGACGGGGACAACAGCTTGGCCGCTTTCTCGTAGCCGTCCTTTTTTGGCAGCCACTTGAACGAATTTGGAAACGGCTGATACATCGTGTCGAGCTTGAAGCCGGTCTTCGACTTGCCCCATGCGTTGTTCACCATCTTGGCTAGTCCGTAGGCATCGGTGGGAGCGTTGGGAGTGGGGGTACCGGTGAGTAGCCAAAGGTAACTCCGCTTACCAAGCACGTCCCGTGCGATCCGATGACGCAAAGTAGTTGAGTCTTTGTAAGCTGACGCTTCATCAATGATGCAAAGCTGGATGTCGGATCGTTCCATGAGGGTTTTACTAAAACCGTCAATTTCAAATCTCCGACGAGTGTGAGCTCCAGTCCCGACACCGTCGAAATTGATGATGTAAAAATCAGCTTCTCGATCCAGTGCAGCAGCACGCTGAGAAGGGGTGCCGTGGAGGATCTCATACGTTCGACGTCCGAGGAAATTCTTGAAGATGGCTGACGCCCAGACCCGATCGAGAGTGGAAAGCGGTGCGACGACGATGGCACGGAATTCTCCCTTCGGGTGTTGTTGCATCAGGTAGTCGGCCGCCCACAAAGTCGAGATCGTCTTCATGGTGCCCATGTCGGACAGATTGAACATCCGACGATGCAGCACCGAGAAGTTGGCCATCACCTTCTGGTGAGGCAAGGGCTTGAAGCCGGGCTGGATCGGGAAGTCGTAATTGGCTTCGCTGATGACTTCCGGCACTTCGAAATTGTACCAGCGTAGTGTCTGCAGATTGGTCAGCGTCTTGGGCACGGCGAAGTACGAGCCGTTGATCGGCTTCAAGTCAGGGATGTACTGCGCGAGCACGCCGGGCTGGCCCGGATAGATGACGTGGGATCCGTGGAGCCAGAAGGTCACACTACGATCCCGCGAACTTCCAACCAGCTTTTAATAAATGGAATTACATCTTCGGCAGTACCAGCCCAAGCCAGTCCGTTGGTTCGCGCGATCTCGCGCATGCGACGCGCCTGGATCGCCGTCGGCGCCTTGCCCGGCCGCTTAACCTCGATTCCAAAAGCCGCGCCACAGAGACTGCCCATGATATCAGGCACGCCGGATTTTCCGTAGCCTGCCATCAGCGGCATAAAATACCAACAACGGTCGGGGCCGAGTGTATCAAGGAACGCTTTTATTTCCTGTTTTTCGTGCCATTCGGGGGTTTTCATTTTACCCAAGCTCGTCTTTGTTAGCTTCCCACCAAAGATTATAGCATTCATCGCACATTGGTCGCGGGGGTGCCCAATCGTCTCTGCCTTTTACGTCAGGTTTCCGTTTGTCACAGGCGTCGCATTTTTTATTCCAAATGTGTTCAAGAATACTCATTTCCCACCCAATCGTCCCAGTTGAAGCCGCAGCGGCATTTCTGCACGAAGCCCGGCAAATATTTGCCATCCTTGTAGTTTGGCTCGCGAGACTGCTTCATCTCGGCGCGCAACGACTCTCGGCGTTTGATCGTCATGTCGGTTTCTTCGGATTCGTGTTAAATTCGCAATCGAAGCAATTGCACCAACCGCAGAGTGGATTCTTGCGTTTCTCCCAATCGTTGGTCGCTTGCCTATCCCTGATTTCCTCGGCCTTGTTACACACCGTTGCAAAGGTTGAACGCGTGTCGCTCAGCGTGTGCGCCTGCCCTACGCGGTTTTCCTTCAGCCATACAAACGAACCGCTAATCTCGGTCAGATGCGGATTGTGTGCGTGAACCAGCATCGCATTGGTTTCAAGTTCGAACGAATTCTCGTACTTGCTGCCGCCAGTTTTCCAGTCAAACAACAGCGCCTTGGTGCCGTTGAGCAGCGTGATATCATTCTTGCCGCGAAAGAACGGCGGCGTGACCTTGTTCCAATAGTCGGTCGGCTTGCCCGATGCGTCTATTGCTAGTTGTTGTTCGGTGCGCGGTTTGCGCTCGGCAATGGCAGCTGCGATCGGCTCCCAATGCTGCATGTTGACGGGCAGCGGCTTGCCGCCCATGCGATGCTCCATCGCCGTATGCGTGTCGTTGCCCCACTTCATCTCCGGAGTTTCAACGAACGGCAGATCCTTCTTGATGTAGCGCCGGTACATCTGGTGCGGGCAAATGTCGTAAGTGTTGAGAATCGTAAAAGTCAGCGTTAATGGCTTCGGGGCAAATTCCGGCATCTTGTTGTCCTTGGTTCGGCGCAGGTACGCCGGAATGTCGGGGAAAGTGTCGGTCATCGGCGGTACTTCGGAACCTTGGGGTGAGGATGATCGGTCGTAATGTCGTGATGCTTGTAGACCGACCAGCTCGCGCCAGCGATGTTCGGCGCCATGTGCAGGAAGATCATCAGCGCGGCCATGGCACCGAAGGTCATTTGGTCAATTCCGATGCTATTTCAAAAACGACCTCGCGCTCCTCCTGCGTCAAAAGCATAAGATCGCCAATTAGTCGATATTGCTCACGAGTAAAGCGCCCGCCATGATGCTGTTCGACGGGCTTAGCCTTAATAGCACGGCGTTTCCTGCGTTTAATAGGAGCAGCCTTCACGACCTTACGAGTCCGCCGTTTGCGGGTCGGCTTCGGCCTCGGCTTTTTCGGCGGTGCCGGTTCGGCTTGAACCGGGGGTTCGTCAAACATCGGAAGCGGGTGTTCGTTCATCGGTATTCTCCTTGGTTAAGCGCTTCTCGAGCGCGGCGATCAACTGACGGATTTCGTAATTTTCCGTTTTAAGGTCGATAATAGCGCGAACATGAATACGTTCGAGCGTATCGTTTACGACTGTCCATGACATCAGTACCGAACTCCATTTCGCTCGTGGTACCAGACCAGCGCCCACTGATATGACCACCACATCGGGTTGGCGAAGGAGTGGCGGACGATCACCATGTCATGCGCTCCCCGATACCCTTGAATTCCGCCGCCAGCGGCACACCGGGCAGCCATACCGGCGTCCGGCTCATCTCCTCGATGATCACCCGCTTGTGCTCCTCGAGGCGTCCGTCCTTCGGCACCAGCAGCCACAGTGAGTCGTGCTTGGTGTTCTTGCATCGGTAACCGAGTTTCTTGAGCCGCAGCATGGCTTGCGATACGACAACACGCGCCAGGGCCTGGATCATATTCTCGACCAGCTTGGAGCCGTATATCTTGACCCATCCTTTACGAGTCTTCAAGCGCCAATAGCGGTCGCCGGTCTCGTTATCCGAAAAAAAGTTGAGCGTATCATAGATTATCTCGATGCCGTTGGGCAACACGATCCGGCGCTTGCCCGCTGCCTGATCGCACCGTACCCGGAACGGACCCCAGTCCCACGACTGCCATTGCGCCATCCGCTCGATCGCGCGCTCGGCTTCCTTCCAGTATTGAGTCACGGCGGGGTGAGTGTCGCGGTAGGCATCGCGCGCCTGCACGCCCTCGACCGGAGTCAGCAGTATCTTGCCGCTCGACTTCACGCGCACGGTACTGCGTATCTTGTTGCCGCCGGAACCGTAACCGGCCTGCAGTTCCACGATCTTGCCAAGCTGGCGTTCGTCGGGATGCTCTTTCTTGTTGACGGGAAATCCGTAGAACTTGCTGGCAACACCGATGTAAGGGTCGGCGCCGGACCTGAACTCCTCGACCTTGTCCCACTGGCCGGCGCAGAAGTTGAGCAGGCGGCACTCGATCTGCGAAGCGTCGGGTTCGGCGATCAGCCATCCATCAGGTGCGACAACTGCTGAATTGATTTCCGATCCATTGGTCCAGTTTTGAAAATTTGTGTCGTCTCCCCCCGACCAACGGCTCGTAAGAGCCCCAGCGTATCGGAGGTAAACGCAGAGAGATCCCCGACTTGCCATCCAGCCCAGGGTCTCCGCGCGGGTCTGCAAGAGCGTAGACTTCGTTCCCAGGCGAGCCTCCGCAAGAGCTCTAATCTCCTCGTCTTCATCCTGCTGCAACTCCTCCATGAATGGGTCGGTCTTAGCAAAGGCGAACTTGACGTTGCCCTTGTCGGTGGCCTTGGTGTCCGGTTCGACGCCGCGGGCGCGCAGCAGCTCGGCGAATCGTTCGTCAGAGCCGAGTTCCTTGGCGCTGACGCCGAGGCGTTCGAGGGCGGCAGCCTTTCGGCTCGCTTCATCCTGCCACACCTTGGCGAAGATGGCGCCATCGCCCTTGAGTTCCGGGCAGGTGAACATCTTGATGGTTGAGTCGACGACGTCGAGCTCTTCGGCCGGGAAGCCGCGCTGCATTAGGATGCCGAACAGGCGCCAGATACTTTCGACTTCATCGTTGGCACCGGCCGCAACCAGATCGCGCGTAGATTGATCTAGGTCACGCCAATAGCGCCCAGCCATCAGCCCATACGGCGTGGTTTTGGCCGGAAAACCAAACTGACTGCGCACCGAGTCAAGGCTAACTCCGATGTGATTACCAAGCATCAGCCTTGCCATGCTCATCGTACAGCCGGATAGTTTGGGATGTACGCCGTAGTGGTGGGACAGCGCCAAATGATCGAAATTGCTATGGTGCGATATTAAAAATACTTCGGACCAATCCTGTTGTTTTAAAACGTAGGCCAGTTCGCGTGGATCGTACCAAGTAGCAGATGTGGAAGCCGACCACTTAATAGAAGCTCCGTGAATGTCCCACCGCGCATCTCTGACAAAACTTTCTGTTGTCATGGCGCTTAGCGTATAGGGTGATGGATCCCCGCGAGTATTTTTCGGGTCGTAAAAACATTCGAGGTCAAAAACTGCTGGAGTCATCGCCTGCGCGCCTGTTTCATAATGCCATCCACGATCGGCAGCAGCACCTCGTCGGTATCTTCCACGGTTTCATCTGCGAACAACAAAAATGGGATCTTCATGATGTGATTCGGATGCGTCTCGTGGTTGGCGGGGAGCCGATAAGCGATAATCCTTCGTCGGCCTCTATCGTGCGTGCCGAGCGATCTAAATTCCAGTTCGTTTTCACTCAGATACCGGACGGCGCGCTGCTGGTCGCGCTGGATCGCCGGGCCGCCGGGCATGCGGATATGAGCCCGGCGCGTCGGATGATCCGCGAAGAATTGGGCATCGATGCTCATCAGTATTCCGGGTATCTGGCAAGAACATCCATGGCGAATGATGAGAGGCGAAACAACTTGGAACCGTCTGATCGGAAATAAATCAGGCGGCGCTTTTTTAGCGCGTGCATTTGACACGTCACGTCGAAACCTTCCGCTCGGTAAGCAATGTATCGCTCGTAACCGACTCGCCGTTCGTAGCGTGTAACGATATCGTCTCGAACACAGGCAAGAGCGGCGATTTGCAAATCGGTCAAGCCCGGCATCTTGACGCGTCGGCCGATGGCATTTTCATAATGCCACTTCGGGCCGAATTCTTTCCGTGCGCGGGCAAGATTAATCATTTTTGATAAACCCACCGCAATCCGGACTTGCAGCGCTTGTCGACGTGCAGGGTCTGGCCGGGGTCCGGGTTCTCGCCGGTGATCAGGCATCGCTCGGGCGGTTTCGGCTTTGGAACAGCGAGGTCGGCTGCGTGCGAAACGACCATCAAGTGGTCGAGCATCGCGCAGCTGGCGAATCCTATAACGAAAAACGAAAAACTTCTCATCGCGTCATCTCCAGGGCTCGGGTTAAAATAATCTCGGACCAACGGCGAAGCGCGTCGACCTTGGTATCGCCGGTGACCTTGCTCGAAGCCTCGGCGAGGTCGACCAGCTGCACCGCGATCTGCTCGGCGTGCTTGCGCGCCTTGCGCTGCTCGTGCTGAATCGTCGCGCCGACATTCAGCACCGCGCGATAGCTGTCATTCTCACCTTGCTCGGCCGCAGCGGCGCCTTCCGGCGTGATATGAAGGTTGAAATGACCAGTCGGATCGCCGGCGCGCGGATGCGGCTTAAGCAAACCCTTGGCGACCAGCGACTTCGCCGGCTGCTCCCATCGGCCGATCGGCATCATCGGCTCGCCGGTGGCGGCAATCATCAGAATGGTGAGTTCGTCCTGGGAAAGTTCGGTCATAGCGGCTCCAATCGCCAGTGCTTGTTTGGGGCGGTCACAATCTTGAGGCCGTTCTCGGCCAGCACGTCCTTCATCTTGGCGCGCTGGACGTTGAGCGTGTTGACGAACAGCGGGCCGCCATTGGGATCATCGCCATACACGGCATCCATCAGCGCGGGTCGAGAAAGTCCGCGCTGACCGGCCTTGTCGAGCGCGTCGAACAACTTTTGCTGCCCGCGAGTGAGTCCCCGCAAAGTGTTGAAACGTGGAATTGGATGCCCACAACATTCGCAAACTTTCAAAGCTCCGGCGGTCACCACTCGAATTTTCTCCCCGACTTCAATTGCGCCTCGGCGCCGGCACAAGCCATCATATACCGTTGCAGCACCCACTCGCTATGACCCTCACGCGCTTTGCGGTTGCGCATGCCGGCTTCAAGCTTGCGGATCGCTATGACGGAATATCCCGTCATCTCCGACAGCTGCTCGAGATCGAGGCCGCGCTTGAGGCGCCAAGCTTTTGCGCGTTCGGAGGGTTTCATGGCTGCAAAAACACCACTTCAACACCTAAACCTGGTTTGGGCCAGACGCGCTCCTGCTCATCAAAGTAAATTGGAACCCCCACGATATCTTTTTGCGCGTGGCTTAGAAGAATATCCATGTCCAGCACAGTAACCTTAACCATGTCGAATTCGCCCCGCTCGACTCCCGCAAAAGCTTTCATGCCCGCTTCTCCATCTTCAAAAGGTTGAGTTCGGTCACGGCATCGGCCGACGAATAGCCCATGACGAACAGGCTGCGGAGGTAAGTGGCGTTGCCGATCTCGCCGCGGCGCCAGCACTGATCCATGCGCAATTTCTGCATGTCGAGCTGCTGGCTACGTTCGGGATCGGAGTGGGGGATCATTTGCCCAACCCGTCAATGAATTTCTGCAGCTCTTCAACAACTGCGGGTTCCAGGTAAACTACGTGGTCGCCTTCTTCACGCGGCGCGCGCAGGCGAACCTGCCAGTCATCAAACGAAGCGTAAAGGCCGTCGCCGAGATATGTTTCTTTATCCATGATGTTTCCCCTTTGGTTGACGATGCAATGTATACGGCGGTGTTAGAAAATGTAAAGGGGGAAAATGAAAAAATTACGAGTTTTCAAAAAGGGCTTGACGAACCATGGGCATACGGAGCAGCATGACAGGCCCGTGAAACGGAAAACCGGCCAGCTTGGAGGAGCTGACCGGCTATACCGAGGACGCGGCCCAAGGGGAATCGAAACCGCATGCGCACCATAACATCAGCAAATCCGGTTTGGCAAGCGGTTATCGCAAATGCTTGAATCGGCTCTTGCTTATTCGCGAATGGGCTGGCGGATTTTCCCCTGCCACTCGATCGTCAACGGCGCGTGCAGCTGCGGCAAAGTGGCCTGTGGAAGTCCAGGAAAACATCCGCGGACGCGCGCCGGGTTCAAGGAAGCGACCGACGACGAGGCGCAGATCCGGAAATGGTGGACGCGCTGGCCGACGGCCAATATCGCGCTCGCGACAGGAGGGGGAATTGCTGTTTTTGACATCGACGGCGCCGAAGGCTTCGCCGAGTTTCAGGCGTTCGTGGCGCAGTACGGCTGCGTGCCTGAGACACTCGCCTCGCAGACGGGTCGAGGTGTCCATCTTGTTTTTGCTACGCGAGATGGAGCGCCATCTGTACGCTCCGCGGCGCGCGGCAAGGTTCACGTTCGAGGTGAAGGGGGGTATATTATCCTGCCCCCAAGCAATCATATCTCAGGTCGAAATTATAAGTGGATAAAACAGGTTCCACTCGCAATATTACCCGATAGTTTAAGACAGTGGGGCCAAGGCTTTGAAATTGCAAGTAAAACTGGGGGGCAGGGTTTTGACCATCTCGGTCATGTGCCAGCGCATCTTTCCGGACAAACCGTCAAAGATATCAACGCCCAAGCGTCCGAAGCTCTCAAGACGGTTTGGTCTGCTTCCGAGCAGGCGCGGCTGATCTCGGCGCTGTCGGCTATCCCTGCGAATCAGTATGAGACCTGGTTCCAAGTCGGCATGGCGCTCAAGGATCTCGGGTGGGAGACCAATGACGGCGACATCGGCTTTACCATCTTTGACGAGTGGTCTCAGACATGCCCTGAGAAGTATTCCCTAAGCGCCTGCGAAGACAAGTGGAAGTCATTCAGGCGGACTGGGGTGTCGGTCGGCACGATCTACCATCTGGCGCGGCAGGCCGGCTGGAACGGCGGAGCCCCCGACCCGCAACTCTATCTCAACGGCCAT
>Ga0187874_10001868_pt1 | contig 17503 bp, 30 predicted proteins | sample June2016WEW_16_1_3_FD_132993 | JGI IMG/M metagenome (GOLD analysis project Ga0187874, IMG submission 132993) | Peatland microbial communities from SPRUCE experiment site at the Marcell Experimental Forest, Minnesota, USA - June2016WEW_16_150 | ecosystem: Environmental > Terrestrial > Soil >... | reverse complement strand
TATCGGCGCAAGATATGCTTTCCGATAAGAGAATTGAATATTCGGAATATAATTTGGCGACCAAAATGATTGGTGATTATATTGATGATAATGTTGGAAAGTTGTTCGCAATTGTCAACGGTAAGAACGGAGGAGTTAAGCTACTGTGAGCCACAAAACATTAGATGAGATTAGACAAGAACATCTTCGCAACTACGAAGCTCTTCAAGAGAAAAGATATTTAGCAGGCAAGGCTCTTAAAGAGAAAGGCAATATAATTCTTAATTATAGAGGTAAGGATGTAGAGTTTATCCTTGATGAGGAGATAAGTGTTTTTGTTAAACCTGATGATTTTCTAACTTGTAATTATGTTTCGTATAACTGCAATATTGGTAGTTTTCTTTTCTCTCTTACATATAGAGAAGATAATATAGTGTCTAATGATTTATATTGGAGAATAGAATTATTTAATGATCAATATGATATTGATGATATTCTTTCTCGCAATTTCTTTGCGACAGCACAAGAGGCGTTAGACGCAAAGATAAAAGATATTGATGAATTGAAAGAATTGATTGCTTATCTCTAAGGCTAAAAAAGGTTGATACTATGCTTCTTATTCAAGAATATTTGAGAGAACATTCATTTCGTCAGCTTGAAGAGGAGCATGGTGTCGAAGTTAATTTTGGAGGGACAGACTATAAGTTTTCAGTAAATTATAGTCAAATCTCGTCGAGAGAAGATGATCCATTGGCTTGTCAATGTCGCGGACTTATCCTTTCATCTCTCGATGGTTCGCCAATTAAGAAGGACGATAATTGGAAAGATGTTATCCCTGGCGAGATGATAGTTCTCTCTTGCCCAATGTTTCGATTCTTCAACGCAGGACAAAATAAGGCAGAGGAAAAAATTGATTGGAATGATCCAAATCTTCAAGTGTTAGAGAAAAGGGATGGGTCATTATGCCTCACATATTTTGATCCTTTTATTAGTCGTTGGTGTATTGGCACACGCTCGCGCAATGAAGCAGATGTTCCAATAAGTGGATCGATATTTACATTTCGAACATTATTCGAGCACACATTAAAAGAGATGCTTAACATATCGTTCGATGATTGGACGGCAAAGCTTGATAAAAGGATAACATATTGTTTTGAGTTAACATCGCCATATGCACCGATTGTTGTCCGACATAATGATAATCGATTGACATTTCTTTCCGCGAGATCATTGGATACATTAAAGGAACTTGATGCGAGAAAAGTTGAGACATTTGGTATTCCTTATGTTTCCTCTTATTCGTTTTCTTCTTTGTCCGAGATTATGGAGTATGTTTCAAAACAAGACCCATTGCAACACGAAGGAATCGTCGTTCTTGATTCATCCTTTAATCGCATAAAGGTCAAAAACATTAACTATGTTCTTCTTAATCGGACGAGAGATACGCTTGTCAATGATAGAGCTTTTATCTCTCTCGTCCTTAATGAGAAGGTTGATGATGTTTTTCAAGTTCTTCCGTCGATGTTTCAAGAGCGAGTTCTCGCTCTGCAAGAATTACTTTCCGAATATGTTCATTTTCTTGATGAGAAGTTTTCCGAGTTAAGAAAGAAATCGGAAACAAAGAAAGAGTTTGCGTTATTGGTTCAAGCTGAAAAAGTTTGGGGAGCACCATTGTATCAGATGTTTGATGGAAAATGTTCTTCTACCTTATCTTTTCTTCATAAGAATCGAGGGGCTAACGGAGAGTATGGAGATAACTTTCTCGACAAATTACTAATCGAGATTGGAGCTAAAAATGAAAGTTAAAGAAGCTATCGAGTTGTGTGAAAATTATATTGCCACTAATAATTATCTCATCTTCTCTCTTAAAGAGATGAGGGAGTTAGAAGACTTATCAATAGATAACATAGATGATATCTATTTGTCTTTTGGACAGTTAATCAATAGTATTGAAGAGGTTCATAGAGTTTCCGATAAGCTGATTACTTTCTTCTACCTTTTGAAAAAAACATTGGGAGATGGTTGCTGTGAATTAGAAGATTGCTCTTGTTATTTTGATGTTCCCATCGTATGCGAAGAGGAGAGGACATATTCAGATAGCGAGGAGAGTGAGTATGTAGACCTTTCAGAAGAAGATTTCCTTCCTCTTGATGATGCAGAATTAACTATTCCATCTCTTTTAGATGATAATATTGAAGTTTATTCTGCTTGGAATATATTGCCAATGGAGTGCGATTGTTGCGGGCAAGTCAATTGCCAGAATAGAAAAGTGATATGAGTAAAGAGTTGCTTTATGTGAGCACAGATATTGAAGCCGATGGTCGCATACCTGGGTTTAATTCAATGTTATCTTTTGGTTCCGCCGCGTTTCTACCATCAGGTGATATGATTGGAACATTTACTGCTAATCTTACTTGCTTGCCGAATGCGACGGCGGATAAAGAAACAATGGAATGGTGGAAAACTCAAAAAGAAGCTTGGGAGAATTATCGAAAAGATTTGCAGGAACCATTTGATGCTATGAATAAGTATGTCGCTTGGCTTAAAGCGTTCGAGAGAAAATGCATATTTGTTGGATATCCTGCTACATATGATTTTCTTTTTGTTTACTGGTATTTGATTAAGTTTACAGGTGAGAGTCCATTTGGTTTCGCGGCACTCGACATAAAGAGTTATATTGCCGGAATGACAGGTTGGGATTTTAATGATTGCACAAAACGAAACTTTCCAAAACATTGGTTCGGAAAAGGAAGACACAATCATATTGCGTTAGATGATGCTATCGAACAAGGCGAGCTCTTCATCAATGTATTGAAGGAATCTCTGGATATAAAGCCTGGTATTTAAAAGGAATGAGACATAGGATCGGCGGACCGGCGATTGAACAAACTTATAAAGGTAAGAACTGGTTTGTTTACTATGAGAATGATTTGAGACATAGAATAGGTGGTCCGGCAGTTAAGTGGTTAAATGGTGAAGAGGAATACTGGGTTTATGGTAAGAAAGAAAAATAATTCGTCAACATAAAGATTTTTGTTTCAATCTACGAATACGCTGATATAGTTTTTGTAGGAATCAGAGAGATTCCTTTCTCAATAGAACGGAGAGTTCATCAATGAAAAAGTATAGTTATGCCATATTTATTGCTCGCCTTCAACCTTTTCATATTGCCCATTACGAATTGCTAAAAATAGCATTGGAGCAAGCGGAAACTGTTATTGTTGTCATCGGAAGCTATAAAAGAACAGCGAGCCCGAGGAATCCGTTTTCTGGTGAAGAGCGTGAAACTATGTTGCGCGCCGCACTATCAAAAGAAGAAAATGATCGCGTTCGTGTTCTTCTTATGAGAGACTCTCTTTACAACGACAATCTTTGGCTTGCCTCATTAACACAACGAGTTGCAGAGATAACAAATTATTCCGACGACATAATTCTTGTCGGTCATAATCACGATAGCACATCTTATTATCTTGATTGCTTTCCACAATGGAAAAGCTATTTTGTTCCTAATATTGGAAGGCTTCCTCATGCGACGAAGATAAGAGAACTTTATTTTTTGGATGACCCTCAATACAAGCAATATGTCCATAAGACAACAGTTTCATTTCTCGAAGAGTTTCGAGGAACAGATAAATACGCAAGATTAGAAACTTACTTCGATGCCATTGAAGAGTATAAAGCTTTATGGAAGGGCGCACCATTTCCGCCAACATTCTCTACGGTCGATTCTATTGTTATTAAGTCTGGACATATTCTTCTTGTCCGTCGCGGCGGAACAATGGGAGAAGGACAACTTGCATTGCCCGGAGGCTTTCTTAATCAAAAAGAAACATTGAAGGTGGGTGCGTTAAGAGAGCTAAGGGAGGAAACAGGTCTCTCCATTCAGAAAGAAGAATTAGATAAAGCTATCAAAGGTAAGGAGATTTTTGATGCGGTTGAACGCAGCGAGCGCGGAAGAACGATAACAACAGCTTTTCTTATCGATTTAGGTTCGGGATATTTGCCAAAGATTAAAAGTGGTGATGATGCAAAATCGTGCAGTTGGATGCCACTAAATGAAGTCTTCTCTATTGAAGAAGAGTTCTTCGAGGATCATTTTTTCATCATCTCATACTTTTTGGGCTCACCATTTTCTCGTGCGGTTTGATACAGAGATCAGAGAGATCTCTTTTACAGAGGAGTTCATCATGAAATACAGCATACTATTTGATACTGATAGTTATAAAGTTTGCCATTATCTAACTTTTCCAGAAGAGACGACGAGTCTTTTCAGCTATATTGAAAGCCGTCAAAACGGACAATATCCAGAGATGGTCTTTATTGGGCTTCAATATTATCTGAAAGAATACTTAACACATCGTATAACAATGGAAGAAGTTGAAGAAGCAAAAGAATTATATGAACTACATGGAGAGCCTTTTAATTATGAAGGGTGGAAGTATATTGCGACTATCCTTAATGGAAAGCTTCCAGTTCGTATTCGTGCGGTTCCAGAAGGTTCTGTTATCCTAATCGATAATATTATGGTCTCTATTGAGAGCACAGATAATAATGTTCCGTGGATTGTTTCTTGGATTGAGACAATGCTTCTTCGTATTTGGTATCCGATTACCGTATCAACAAGAAGTTTCACAATCAAAAAGATCATTCGTTCTGCATTAGATAAATCATCTGATAACGCAGATAATGCAATTAAGTTTGCTCTTCACAATTTCTCGTCGCGCGGGGTCTCAAGTCAAGAAAGTGCAATGATAGCTGATATAGCTCACATTATCCATTTTATGGGGACTGATACAACAGTTGGATTAAAGGGAGCAAGAGATTATTATCATTGCAATATGTCGGGATTTTCTATTCCTGCCGCCGAACATAGTTCAATAATTGCGTGGGGCAAAAATGATGAAGTTAATGCTTATCGCAATATGTTAAAGCAGTTTGCTAAGCCAGGAGCATTGGTAGCCGTTGTTTCCGATAGTTATGATTTGTATAATGCTTGCGAACATATTTGGGGTGAGCAATTAAAGCAAGAAGTTATTGATAGTAAGGCTACTGTGATTTTACGCCCTGATTCGGGATTTCCGCCAGAAGTTGTTCTTAAAACTGCTCAGATACTTGATTCTAAGTTCGGAAGCACCACTAATTCAAAGGGATATAAAGTTCTCAATTATGTGCGTATTATCCAAGGAGATGGTGTCAACGAGGAAAGCATAAAGGAGATTTTGGATCGTCTTCTTGTTAATGGATTTTCAGCCGAAAATTGTAATTTTGGATGCGGAGGATATTTAGCTCAGCAAGTTAATAGAGATACAAACCGTTTCGCAATGAAGCTTTCTTCAATATGTGTTTCTGGCATTAATCGTGAAACAAGCAAAGCTCCGCTGACTGATCTAACAAAGAAGTCAAAAGGAGGAAGATTGGATCTTATCAAAGAGAATGGAGAATACAAAACCGTTCGTCTTCCAGATAATGAGATTGCTCTTTCTAACTCAGAGATGAGAACGGTATTCCTTAATGGAGATCTTCTTATCGATGAAACATTGGATACCATTCGTGAGAGGGTATCATGAAAGCTATTGCACGAAAAGATTTTGCTAATGGTTCTGTTTACGCACTGGAAACCGACGATGGTTTTCCTATTGAAGTGACAGATACATTTTTACCATACTATACCAAAGATGCAGTTGGTGCCAATCTCAAAACCCAAGCTTTTCATTTGTTGAAGCCAAGGAACATAAGATTAATTATACTCGGATGGGCGAGCCATTCCTTAATATAGAGGCAGTTAAAGAAGCAATAGTAATTATCGATGCTAAATATCCTGGGACGCATCATTACATTTCGACCATTGGAATTAAAGATTGCGACCTCTCTTGGATCAAAGATAATATCACTTTGCAAGTTTCTCTTCATTCATTAGATGAGAATAGAAGAAACAATCTTATACCATTTAAGAAGAAGATGAGTATAGAGGAACTTGGGCAAATAAGAACCGAGTCCAACTTAAAGACTACCGTCAATATGACATTGGTTGACGAAGAAGACTTTGATATTGAAAAGCTAAGGATTAATTTTGATCCTTCTCATTTCTTCATCAAATTATCTCCGATTAATCCTAACTCAATATCAGATAAAAATGAGCTTGGGTCAGGAGTAATCGAAGGCATTAATATCATCTAACAAAAGAAACGGAGATCACTATGAATAAAGAGTATACTTCTAAGGTTAAAGAGCAACTTTCTAAGGCTGGATATGATTATGCTATTGCGGTCGCTACATGCGCAGAGGTTGAGGCTGGCGCTGCTTGTGGACAACTTAGCATTATCATTGAGAATAATAAAAAGTAAGTAGAAGCCGCCAATCAATATTGCGGCTATTGAAAAGTCGTCTAATGGTAGGACAGAAGATTTTGGATCTTCTAATCCTGGTTCGAGTCCAGGCTTTTCAACCAATTTTTTAAAGAAAGGAAAGAAAAATAATGTTTACTCCATTCACAGAAATAACACAATTTAATAACATACGAAAGTATGCTTTCTCATATCCCGAGATACTTAATGGCAACCCCATCGTCACATACCGTGCGAAGGTGAAACTACACGGAACGAATGCTGGCATACAACTTCTTTCGTATCTCTGAAAGAGATGTCATCGCTCAGAGCAGAACATAAAATCTTATCAATGGTGCTGATAATGCAGGGTTTGCTAATTGGGTTTCTTCCAATAAAGATGATTGGGCTACCATAGCATATAAGACCGATTCTGATATGGTCGTCTTCGGAGAGTGGTGCGGTAAAGGAATACAAAGCAAAGTCGCAATATCTAATATCGATAAAAAGGTTTTTGCTATCTTCTCTGCAAGATATATTGATCCGAATAAAGATGACTTTCTTGTAGAACCAGAAGATCTATTAAAGTTATCTTCCGTTAAAGATACATATGTTCTTCCTTGGTATGGTCCCTCGATTGATATTGATTGGTCGGCTTCAGCAGAAGAACTAACAAGAATAACGGCTCGTATCAATGAATGGGTTTCAGAGGTTGAAAAAGAAGATCCTTGGGTGCTTTCCACTTTTGGAATTAAAGGAACAGGAGAAGGTCTCGTCTTCTATCCAGTTTCAAGAGAACATCTTGGGTTGAAGAGCTTTAACAATCTTGTCTTCAAGGCAAAGGGTGAAGCACATAAGAATATTAAGTCGGCGGCACCAACACAAGTTGCCGCAGAGGCTGCCGCTAATATTGAACAGTTTGCTGATATGGTTCTCTCCGAAGCACGATTAGAACAAGGCGCAGCAGGATCATATGATATGAAGGCGATAGGAAAGTTTCTTTCATGGATTGCAGGAGATGTTCAGAAGGAATGCTCTGATGAGTTAGAGGTTAGCGGATTAACTTGGCAACAAGTTTCTAAGGCTGTTTCTACAAAAGCAAGAATGTGGTATATTGAGAAGTCAAAAGTTTTGTAAGGAGATTTATTATGAGCAATAACAATGGAAGTCCTGCCCAAGAGTATTATAGGAAGATAAATGATCATGATATATTTGGTATACCTGAATATTGTAAAGGTGGTAAATATTGGAGACCCTTTGAATATACTTATGAATATAATGGAAGAGAAGAATCTAAAAGAATCGAAGGCTTGAGTTCTAAAGATATTAGTGATATCCCAACAGTGACGCATATTAGTGATGTAATACGAGTATCTTATAATGACGAAGAAATGGAGTTTGCTTCTCTTAAGGAGCTTGATAAATGGTTAAAACAAATTAAACCAAAACTATTTTGGTAGTAATAAAATGGAAAGTTTAATTTTATTGGATAAATACGAAGAATATTTTCCTGTATCAGGATATAAAAAATGAAAGAGATTATTTTTCTTTATGGTTTGCCCGGCTCAGGGAAAACGCACTATGCTAAGTCTTTTAATTCTGGATCGGCTAAAGTCATAGACCTTGATTATATATGCAAGATTAAGAAAAAGAAAGAAGATATTCTTTCTCTCTTAAAATCTGAGGTAGAGGATTCGCTTCTTCATTGGAAGTATTCGACAATCATTATCGATGGATTGATAACAACAAATAAGAGACTTTTGGAGATTATTGACTTTCTTAATGAAAATCTACATCCTCACAGGGCAAAGTTCAAATACTCAATTGTCTTCTTTGAAGAGGATAGAGAGCAATGTCTTATTAACGATCTTGGGAGAAGAAGTATTCAATCGAAAATATCGATTCAAAATATGCCATTTGAGGAGATTGACTCATCAGTATTGAATAAGGTAAAATGCGTTAAAAGAGTTCCTGTCTACAAGAAACCACCAGAGAGAATATGGGCGGCGAAACTTGGGTTAGACGATGAAACAATGATATTAGAATCCGCCTCTTGGTGTCTCGGAGGGAATAGTCGTGATTATTTGGGCGGTTGCTATGATGTTTCTGCTGATGTTCAGCCAGTAGGATTTGTTGAGTTTGATGATTTACTTCTCAAAATATGTCCGAATATATCCTTCTTGCAATATCGAAAGATCTTTAACTCTTGCTGCGCGACAGGTAATAGAGGACACAATGATTATTATGGTGGATCTGTTTCATATGGATATTATATTTGCGATCTTAACTTATTATATGAAGAGCTTAAAGAACTCAATCTTATTGAAGGATGAATTATGGTCGATTTAATTCTTAAATATGTTTGTGAGAGGGTCTCATCTTATTTAGAAGTAAAAAAGATGATTAAAGACTTTAACTTTGACATTGATATGAATGAGCTTGTCTTTGATATTGGTATCTCTTTCATTGAAAGAGATGATACTTTACAAAGAGGAACTAAAAGTTCTTCTTGCCAAATTAAATCGATTAAAGATACATCGACCGCATTTTTTAATTTTGAGTATTATCATAATTCCTCTGATAGTTATTGTTTAATACTTTCTCTCTTCCGTATCGGGAAGACAAAGTTTAGAGTTCATTTGAAAGATGGATATGGAGGAAATGAGATGTGTTACTTCGAGGACTTATATCACGAGCTATCTGAGTTCACCATATCTCGATACATTGATAAAGGGGTTAAAGCATTTTTTCTGACCCAGCAGTATGAAGCAGACAAACTCGAAATAAGAGAAAAACAAGGGACATTAGTTAGTCATGATTTTAACATCAATTAAGCGTCCCATCGGATGATGCCGCGGCGATAAGCGAAAGTAGTATTTATGAACAAAGAAGAATTAGCAAAGATGATTGACCATTCGGTTCTTCATCCGACGACAACAAAAAAGGATATTGAAAAAGCGTGTAAAGAACTCTTCTATTATGGCTTTGGAACTATATGTGTCCCGCCCGCTTTTGTTTTACATACTGCAAGTTATCTTTGTTTATCATCGTCTGCTTATGCTCGTGATGCCAATGTTGCTACCGTCATCAATTTTCCTAATGGCTATTCACAAAATAAAATCTGCATAGAAGAAGGTTTATCTGCATTCTGTAATGGTGCTTCTGAATTAGATGTTGTTCTTTGTCATTCTGCCATTAAAGACACATCACAAAAATATTGTTCGGCAGTTATCAACTTAATTGATCTTGCTAATCAGTTTTCCCTTATTAAGGAAGTATCCATCAAAGCTATAATCGAGACTTGTTATCTTTCCAATGAAGATATCTATCGAGTCTCCTCTGAGCTTGCAGAAGCAGCACAATTATATCCAATAATTAAGTTCGTCAAAACAAGCACTGGCTTTGGTTCAGCAGGAGCGACGGCAGAACATGTTGCTCTTATCAAAAAAGCAGTTGGAAATAGTCTCGGCATTAAAGCGTCGGGAGGTATTAAGACTTGGAAACAGTGTAAAGAAATGATTGATGCCGGAGCGACAAGAATAGGGACATCGTCTGGAGTTAAGATAATTAAAGAGTTTGAAGAAACAGAAGGAAAAAACTATGATTGCATATATTGATTCGTATGACTACTTACCACTACCACCACCAAAAGATCCTCTCCTAGCTGATTTTTACAGAGCAAAAGCACAAGATGCAAGAAAAAAGATTGAGGAAAAATACGACTCAGCAAAAGAGACATTTGCTCTTTATGAAGATATAATTTCAAGAATTGATAATAAATCTTCCGATGGATTTACTGAATTAGTTTATCGTCATCCTTATGTTGTTGATGATGATTTGCTCTATGCTGTTGAAAGGAAATTGAAAAAAGATGGATTCGTTGTGTATATTGAGGAAACTTGTAGAGAGATAATCGTGAATTGGGTATGATCAAAGGAGGAAAATATGTCATATGTAATTAAAGTTCTTGCTACGGAAAGTCTTTTTCCATCGCCAAATGATAAGTTCATTTCTATTCTTAAAGAGAATGATGCGGTTGCTTGGGTTTCTTATGTTGGTTCTGTTTCTCAGGCAAAACATTTTACTCATCGTGAGCTTGCCGAGCAATACATTATCGATCATCTTCGTCCGATGGATGAGATTGCTGGTGAAAGAGTAAACTATAAAGTTGTCTCCTATACACATTAGGAAAGCAGGAAAATTATGATTGGCACAATAATTCTTATTGTTTGGGTAGTAGGATTTATCACAATATATACTCTCGATATATTTTTCAATCTTTCAAGGTTTTTCTATTGTAGAGAAGAGATGCTGGTTTTCGCTACAATCTGGATAGCCTTTGCTATAATGGCGGTTGTTATTGGACCGTTCTATCTATTTGATAAATATGTTGCTCAACCACTAAAAAAGAGATTTAATCAAAGCCTTTGAAGGGAAAGTAAATGAACTATTCAACAGAGAGATTTTTCAATTTATGCCGTCTTCATCAGTTGTTCGAGCCAAGTGGCTGGTTATCATCAAAAAAGTTTGTTAATGATCTGTCTTTTTACGATGTTCCTATTATTGAACTTGTTGATGAGTGGGTTGATTTTGGTGTTGCGGAATGGAAGCAAGATTGTGGATATGAAATGTTTAGAATTTTAAAAGAAAGGATTAATTATGAGCGAGATTAGAACTGCTATTATTGGAATTGCATTAGGATTAGTTTTTGGTGGATTGTTCATCTGGACGATTGTTGCTATTCGACATATTGTCTCTGTCTTTCCAGCAAATGAAACGGTTCAAATTGATGCTGGAACTGACGCAGCATATAATTGTTTCATTTGTGCTACGCATTCTGATTCACCGACAGAAAAGTCTCTTGACTATTGAGAGATTATGCTTGGAGCCGATTTATTCGGAGTTTTGCTAATCTCTCTTTTCTCCCGCCTTTAAGTGCTTGACCTTTCGGCGATAGCATTTCTTTTGTCGCGTCATTTGCTTAATGATTTTGGTTGCTAAACCAATTTTGGACGAAAGAATTATATGTCAGAATGGCGGCATACATCCAATCATTTATTCTTCATAGGCTTTCATTAAGGTTTATTAAGGGGAATTAAAATGACACACGGCTCTGCTCCGCCGCCATTCTGCTTTTCTTTAGAAGGAGAATTACTATGCAGTATATCGATTATGCTTTTATCTTTTGGATTTGTTTTGTTCCGGCGACAAGTTGTGTCATTCTTTCTGTTCTTTCGGTAAAAAACTGGTTTGGATGGTATTGAGTTTTTACAGCTCCCATCGGATGCTACCGCCTCGTTATGAATGACGCTTACTGCGTCGCATTCAATATTAACAATTTTTTCGAAAGTAATGAGGTGGTTCGTTAAATGAACTTCGCGAGATTGGTGGGGAAAGCCATTGTCAAAAATGACGATGGTGTTCTTAATCTTGCTACATCTAAGAAAGTATATGAAGAGCTTTGTTTAGATGAGTTTACTGATTTTCTTCATAGTCAAGAAAAGAAGCTTCAAGCTGAAATGAGAAAAAGAAAATCTCTCTTCCATTCTTCTCTTTCCGAGTTTCTTTCAGAGCGTTCTCATTGGGAAAGTCTTTCTGAGAAATATGTTCTCTCCCAGTTTGAGAGGCTAAGATCGTCTGTCGGTCGCTTTGGTTCCTTTTCGAAAGGAGCCCTTATCTCTATGGCTGTTTCTTCGATGATTGCGGATAAAGCAATATCTCCTTCTTCGTCATCGTATAAGATGGCATCAGAAAAAGTTTCCGAGTTTATCAAAGAGAATAAAGGTATTCTTTTTGATATTAGTTCTTCCGGTGAGGTTAGACTCAAAAAATAATTGCTTTGCGAAAGGCTCTTCTCTATGCAACTTCGTCCATATTCTCTTGTCGTTCAAGATAGTAATACTTCGTGTTTTGATCCGTGTATTGAGTATCCTGGCATCTATCATATAGATACAATGAGAAATGGTAAGGTTCTTCAAGAGAGATTGGCGAGAACATTTGATGTTGCTTTGGAGGTAGTCAAAAACATTAACAAATATTGTTGCTCGGATGTTTATGTTATTCTCTCATGGTCTCGATCGAATAATGATCCACGAAATGTCTTTGGAGAAAGTAATAAGTTTTTTGTTGCAAGATTTGGAGCCTTATCAAATAAAATTGATGATAAGACTTATCTTCCGATAAAGTATTAAATCTGCAAGTTTTGATGATTATGTTTCGTTTGTTCGCCGATAAAGAAAGTAATTGAGGTTCTTTATGTTTTCTGATCTTTACATTTTTGCTATTGTCATTATTCCTTTGTTTATTTTTGCAATGGTAGAGCTTGATGTTCAAAACGAACAACAACATCACGATAATATTGAGGAAGAGAACGAAGAGGATAACGAAAAGGATTGAGGTGTCATATGGGTCGTAAGGATAGAAATGAGAAGCCATTATCACTTCGCGATACGATACGAGAGTTTCGAAGAGAGCTTCACGGAGATATTGCAAAAACCTTTGATGAGGTTTTCTGTGCATCTTCTGGTTGCAAAGGATTGTCATTTAAGGAAGCGTTAGTTAATGGCGAGTCTCTTCAAAAAGCTTTTGTTTCTGCGAAGAAAGTAGTTCAACCAATGATTAACGCACATAAGCTGGTTCAGCCAAAGGAGGAAGATTGAATATGTCAAAAAGATTATTTAATGGAATTGGTCAATGGTCAGAGGAAGGATACTCAATATCTTTTGAGTTTGAGGATATAGTAAAAGCTTTCATTCTGAAATACTCAGATGTAGATATTATTGATTTGGAGCATTGTGTGAGTAGTGCTGTTGCATCACAGTTTATTATCAGGCGTATTGATTTAAAACGCACTATATCTAAGATTAAAAAAGAAGAATAGTATGTATTTTCCATCTCCCGATAATTCAGAGTTCTTTTGGGTAGCTCATCCTAATGTTAGAAAGAGTTTTTCCGATAACTATATTTTTCATTCATTAGATGAAATAAGAAGTGTCATCAATGAGCAAGAGAAAGAGATAAACTTTCTTATCGATAATAGGAAAAGGATTGAAGTTATTGGTGGTTGGGCAAACGATTCATATGATTACTCATACGAAGAATATGATGATTTTGCTATTGCTCGATTAGATGAAGAATATTATTTGTTGAATACTATATCATCATCATTCTCGTGTAATGAGACGGAGACTTGGTATATTTATTACTCATTTCTTTCTTATTCAAAGTTAAAAGAGTTTCTTTCCTTCACTTTTCATACTGATAATTATGCTCATATTATGAAAGCATTAGAGAAAGAGCAGGAGAACAACTTTCAGATGCTTGAAGAAGCGGTCTAAAATTGAATATCAATTGTTTAAGGTATTTATGATGGCATTAATTGATAGATTTAATCGTTGGGGAGCGGAACCCATTCCCATTCCACGGTCTTTGTGCTTACTTATTCTTCTCTTCGTCATCGTTTTGACAATAGGTGCTGGTGTGAAAGCTTTGTAAAGGAGATATTATGCCAATAACAATGCAATCATACAATGTATTCACAAAACAGTGGTCAAATGTTGTAGAACTTCCGACAGTAAAAGGAGAGATTTGGATCAATAAGTCAGATATAAAAAATGAGATAACTTTTGATCATTCTGAGGTTAATTCTATTTTTGGAATCACCTTTTACATATTTAAGGATAAATATGGTGCCATTGGTCTTAACGAGGTTGATCTCTTAACTCGATATGAAAAGAAGAAGGTTTTTGATCCTTGGCAAAAGCAAAAAGATTGGGCGGCGGAACATGGTTTTACTTGGAAGGAAGAAGAGCTTTAAGATTATCTCGGCGAGTTGATAGGAGTCATACTTTCAGAATCAAAAAGATCGTATTAATCGCATAATACGGTGAATTAATATTCGCTATTTTAATTGACGGAAAAATGTTTTGATGATGAAAGAAAGAGGCGGAGTTCGAATCTCCGCCGCCGGGTCTAATTTTTATTGAGAGGCATTATGAAAGCAATTTTTGAAGGTTCACCAAATGACATAAGATCAGCATTGATAGATATTAATGATCTATTGAATAGGGCAAAACTAACTTCCGCAGAAACGAAAATATGTTCTCTTGAAAAAGAGCTGAAAGAAGCCAATGACAAAGCAGAAGACCTATCAAAAAAGCTTGTCTCTCTTGGAGATCAGTGTAAGGTAGCGAAAGAGAAGTTTACAACACTTCACAATGAATGCACAATGAAGACATCACATCTTGCGAGACAAGATGCTCTTATTCAAGAACTATCCTTCAAGAATAAAAAACTTCTCGAAGAGGTAGACGCGCGCCCACAGGTGTCTTTATCTGAGGAGCAAGAGGCTGAGGTTGAGAAAGTTTTTCAGAAGATGATAAAAGAGAACGGTATTGTTCCTCCTGTTTTTCAGGGGCAGTTGACACCGAGAAAAATGATTGAAGATATATTTGCTTCGTTAGCGATTAAGAATCGTGTTGCTGCTATAAAATCAGTTCGTATGTTCACAGGTATGGGTCTTCTTGATGCTCGTGATATTATTGACAATGCGTTAAGAGCGTTTGGTGTTAGAGTCAACGAACCAAAAAGCGAGTCTCCGAAAGAAGAAAAGGCGCCGGATACTCCTCTTCTTCCGAAGACAGATAACAAGTTAATCGGTCCAGTAAAGCTTAATTGTTTTCTCTGTGGAACTGAGGTCACCGCCAATTTCGATCTTAATAAGAGTATTGAGTATTGTAGACTTTGCTCAACAAAATTAGCATAATGACTTGTTCTCTCCGCGGATGTGTAACCATTTGGCGGAGAGAGCATTAAAAAGAAAGAAGTTGTTCTTGCTTTGAGAGATTGCGAAAGCTTCGAATATTCCGTCAATGAAAGTTTCAAGATTTAATCAATCGGCAGTTCTTATCATCAGCGGACGATTCGTATCGAAGAGAAGATGGAATAACTTCTAAAAACTGAGAAAAAGAAGCTGTGAAAAGCAAAACAAGGTTATGTCGGCAGGTTCTAACCAATCTGCCAGACATACCAAGTCAACAAGCTGTAGAACCACAACATATAACGATTAAGAAATAGTATCTCAAAAAATGTGGCGGTTTATCGTTGTCAATTTTCTCTTGTTGAATAGGGAGAGAGATGATTCAAAGTTTGGCGCTTTCAATGCAGCGTCAGGTGAAAGAAAATAAGCTCGTTTATTCTGATGACTCAACCATTGATTATTTAACGAATCCGCCCTGGGCGTTGCTTGCGGAAGCCCCTCTTCAATTGAAGTGGGATGGAAAGTTCGACTCTTCTCCTTCGCCCCCAATTTTACAAAGGAAAATAAAAATGATGAGATTACAACTTTCATACGGACAACTACCGACAAGACAACAGTTTAATCGCACCTGTCTCGAAACCTTTCCTTGTCCGAATACACCAATAAGATTTCGAAAAGATTCGAGATTAGGGGATAGAGAGATAACAACAAATGAGCTTTGGAGAGAGTTAAAAATAGCTTGTTCAGAGGGAACAGAAGATTCGATGAAATGGTGCTTTAATATTCTTCAATTACTTTCTATTGAGTGGAGATGATATATGGATAGTGTTCTTACCGCAAAGAAAAAGATAGATAGGCTTCGTGATAAAAAAGGTCGTTTCCTCAAAGAGGAGAAGGAATATGTGCAAAAGTTTCTTCCTATTTCTCGTATTTATGAAACTACCTCCATTCCAGATGATGGAATAATTCTTATTGCTAAAACTGTCGATGTGCCTTTTATTTCGTGTGATAATTTTGTATTCTATCCGCCAATGCCAGCTCAAAAATTGAAGAATACAAAGATGCTTATCTCATCTATAATGAGATACACTCATTATATGAATGTCAAGATGAATTATCTTTCGGAAGAGTTGTTTACACAAAATATGTATTTTCCTCTATCTTTTGAGTTTGAGATAGTTTTCAAAAATCATCCAGAGTATAAAGAACTAATGGAGAGTAAAGAGAAAGTATTAATATCCAATCTTGATAGAACGTTAAAACATTCATTTTTTATCTCATCGGGTGTTTCTCTTCTTGCAGAAGATAAAACTGGAAAATGTATTCCAGCATATAAGTTTCTTTCTTCCAAAGCTAATCGAGAGTTATCTTCAAAAAACTATGGAGGTCACGGGCAGAACACTTTATTCCATTCATCCAATGGTGGTTTCATTGCAACCGCGGAAACATCGAATTACAAATGTCTCGGATATCATATGGATTCGGTTGCCTCTGGAATATATGGAATTAACGAAAAATTAAAAAAGAACTTTCCAGACGCAAAATTGTCCACAAAATCATTAATGGATGTTTCTCCCGATGAAGAAAGCGAAAAGATATTGGATAAGAAAGCTCCATTAAATATATACGGATTGAAGAAGAACCCATCCAATAAAGTAGTAGTAGTAGTCCCTGCGGCGATAAACTTTCATTTTGGTCATTCTCCATCTAAGAAGAGAATAACTTCTATGGTCAAGGCTATTGATGCTATTTGTGCCGTCTCCTGTGTTTCTCTTTTCCAAGATTTTGATACGAAGGAAGTAAGAGAACATATTCTTCCAGGCGATTATGATGTTGTTGGAACAAATGTTTCATATCTTGCTCTCACTAATGCGAGATTGATTCATCCTATTGTTACTAATCTTGTTATTGATTTGTCGAGAAAAGCTTTGGTTTTTGGAGATAAAGGTCTTTTTAAATATTGGAAGGCGACAGAAGAAGAAACTCTCTCCTGTATTCTTTCTTGTGATGTTTCTCTTTCTCATTCTATTCTTGAAAGAAACAAAGAGTTATTCCTTAATATACTTTCTGCATCTTATTATGACCTTAAAAAAGGTGTGTCCTACTCTGAAACTAATAGAGAAAATATGTTTTCTTCCTTTATTAAAGGAATTAACTCCTTCATTAAGGATCCATATGATTTTCATATGAATTGGTATTTAGAAGGAAAATGGCATTCTCATTTTGGAGGAATGAGTGAGCCAAATGTCTCTTATCTAATAAGAGAGAAGAGGAAAGATCCAAAGATTAAAATTGGAAGATCTCACGATTGATAAAGGAGATAATTATGGATACTGTGCTTTCTGCAAAGAAAAAGATTGAAAGACTTCGTGATGAAAAAGGACGATGGATAAAAAGCTCTTCGAATAAAGATAATTCTTTTTTTCCGATTAAGGACTTGGTT
>Ga0187874_10001864_pt1 | contig 17526 bp, 9 predicted proteins | sample June2016WEW_16_1_3_FD_132993 | JGI IMG/M metagenome (GOLD analysis project Ga0187874, IMG submission 132993) | Peatland microbial communities from SPRUCE experiment site at the Marcell Experimental Forest, Minnesota, USA - June2016WEW_16_150 | ecosystem: Environmental > Terrestrial > Soil >... | reverse complement strand
CTCACGCTTCCCTTCGCAAAGCTCACGGTACAGAATTGCATCTGCTTCTCGGTCCTTTTCGCAGGTTAGCTCGTCGTAGGTCTCGATCCGGCCGAGTTCGTCCTGGGTGCGGCCAAGCATCCGCTGCAGAGCACGGTTGTTCTCAATCGGTCCGCCGGATGCCAGATCGACGAGAGCGATGCCCGTACCTGCCTCATCGAAGATCGTTCGAAAGCGCTGCTCGCTTTCTCGAAGTAAAGACTCCGCCCGCTTGCGCGCGCTGATGTCGCGGATCGCACTTGAGACCAGCGTACCTTCTTCCGTCTCAAGCGGGCTCAGGCTGATCTCCACCGGAAATTCATGACCGTCCTGGTGCAATCCGTATAATTCCAGCCCTGCGCCCATCGGACGTACTCGAGGCTCGCCAAAAAACCCGGCTCGGCTCTCAGGGTGGTGACTCCGGAAGCGCTTGGGCACCAGCACCTCAATTTGCCGGTTCAGCAGCTCCTCGCGGCGGTATCCGAACAACCTCTCCACTTGGGCGTTGATCAATACAATCTTGCCTTCTCGATTCACTACCACCATCGCGTCCGGGGCCGCTTCCAGCAACTCGCGGAACTTAGCTTCCGCCTTCTTCCGGGCGGTAATGTCCGTCGAAATGCCGCTGGCGCGGTACGGCTTGCCGTAGTCGTTGAGACTGAGCACTCCCCGCTCGTGAATCCAGCGGATCTCGCTATTTGGCTTGACGATGCGAAACTCAATGTCGTGATAACTGACATTTTCACCAGCTATCCAGCGGGTGAAAATGTCGACCACGCGGGCGCGGTCATCGGGATGAATCCTCTCCGTCCATTGGCGCGGATTCTCATCGAGATCTGCGACGGGAAAGCCCCAGATGCGCTCAAAGCTTGGGCTCGTATACAGCGGTCTTTCTGGATCCAAGCCAGTGATCCACATGACCTCGGGAAGGGCATCTGCCATGTGGCGAAAGCGCTCTTCGCTTTCCTGCAGCGCCTCCTCAGCGCGCCGACGCTCAATCGCAATGACGGCGATGTGTCCCGCCGCTTCAATCAATTGAAGGTCGCTGCTGTTGGGGCTTCTGGGCTCCGCATAGTACATTGCAAAAGTGCCAAGCACCTGGTTATTTTTTGAAAAAAGAGGCTGCGACCAAGAGGCGCGCAGTCCGTGGCTTAAAGCGAGGTCTCGATAATCGACCCATAAAGGGTCGGTAGTGATATCCGAGGTGATCACGCGTTTCTTCAGGAACGCAGCCGTTCCGCACGAGCCTGCTCGTGGGCCGATTGCCCCACCAGCAATGCCCTGGCTCCAGCCGCGAGGTGCCTTAGGCCCCGCTGCCGGCCACAACCGCTTCCCGTCGGCATCGATCAGCAGAACCGTCGAGATAACCCCGGGAGACTGGTCATCGATGGCATCACACAAATCTTCCAAAATGGCCGTAAGACTCGCACCGCTGGCGATCATCTCCAAAGAACGCTTTTCTGCAGCCAAGAGGGACTCCGCTCGCGTGCGCTCGGTGATGTCCGTTACTGCTCCCACAAATTCAAAGTTGCCGGTTTTGTCCTTGGACGGACGTCCCACGACTAGCAAGTATTTGACGGATCCATCCGGCATCAGCAGCCGATGTTCAAGATCAAACGCCGTCCTTTCGCGCGAAGCACGCTCGAGTAGTTCCTGCAGAGCGGGTCTGTCGTCCGGGTGAGTGCGTTGGCGCACACGTTCCAATGTTGGGATGGAGCTAACTTCGAAATCGAATATGCGAAAGGTTTCCTCGGACCAATAAATCTCGCCGCTTGAAACATGCCAGCCGAAACTGCCTGTGTGGCTTAACCTCTGTGCCTCCGCGAGGTAAGCTTCATTCCGGCGCAGCGCCTCCTCGGCCGTCTTGCGGTCATCAATATTAGTAAACAACTCGTACCAGCGGACGATACGACCTTGTACGTCCCGCAAGGGGAGTCCGCGCACGTGAAACCAACGGTATGTACCATCGGCCCGGCGGATTCGGTGCTCATCGTCGTAGGGTTGCCCGCTCTTAACCGAGCGCTTCCAGGCCGCTATCACGCGGGGAAGGTCATCCGGATGGACGACATCGCTGCTGGTCCAAGCTTTCAATTCATCGAGCGTCTTACCAAAATATTCCAGGAGTCGATGGTTAACCAGTTCGAGCTCACCGGCTGCCGTCTGGACAGCGATGAGGCCCGGAATGGTCTCAAAAATGAGCCGGAAGCTCTGTTCGCTCGTGCGCAGTGCCTCCTCGGCCCGCCTGCGCTCCGCTCTTTCTACGCCCTCCCGCACGGCTCGCTGCACCGAGGGCAGGATTCTGGAGAGGCGCGTTTTGAAAACGTAATCCGTTGCGCCCATCTTGAGCGCCTCAATGGCCACCTCTTCGCCCAGGGTTCCGGAAACGAAAATGAATGGCACGTCAGGGCGGACTTCTTTGGCAATTCTGAGGGCAGAAATGCCATCGAAAGAGGGGAGGGTATAGTCCGCAAGGATTAGATCAAAACTACTTTGCCTCAGAGAGGCGGAGAACTCGGGTTGTGTTTCAACACGAGTGATATGACAGGCAACGCCTTCGGTTTCCAGGGTTGCCTGAAGAAGCTCTGCGTCCTTGAGATCGTCTTCAAGATGAAGAATTTTGATAGGAGAGATCACAGTTGTGTCGATCAGGTCCAAGTTCGATTCACACCGCCGTTAGCCGTTACTGTCTAAAGACGAGAAACTTTAGGCTCCGGTTCTTGAGCCAGCAGGCACAATGCTCTCGTACGTGTTCACGGCCGGCGATTCGTTTATTTCCTCTTTATGCTCCCGGGCGGGGCTTCGTTGATAATGGCCCAGAAAACCCCCAGTTCCTTGATGGCATTCACAAATTCGTGGAAATCCACAGGCTTCACCACGTAGGCGTTTACACCAAGTTTGTAGCTCGCCACCATGTCCCGTTCTTCTCGTGAGGAGGTAAGTACGACCACGGGAATCATTCTTAATTTCTCATCCGACTTAACCTGCTGCAGCACTTCCAATCCGTCGACCTTGGGCAATTTCAAATCCAGCAACAGGACGGCAGGATTCCCATTGGTACGCGTCTGGAACTTTCCGCGGTGATAGAGATAATCCAGGGCCTCCTCGCCGTCACTGGTAACAATAACCTCGTTGGTGAGGTTGTATTCCCCCAGGGCGTTCAAGGCGAGTTCTACGTCTTTGGGGTCGTCTTCAACCATCAAGATGCGTCCCAATAATTCCATAATGTTTATCTCCTCTGGCTCGGAACTGAGAAAAAAAAGGTTGCACCTTTGTCCACGAACCCCTCAGCCCAGACCTCGCCCCCATGACGACGAATAATGCGCTGAACCGTGGCCAGCCCTATGCCTGTACCTTCAAACTCTTCCGCGCGATGAAGACGCTGAAACACGCCAAAGAGTTTGTTGGCATACTTCATATCGAAGCCAACTCCATTATCTCGAACAAACATAACGATCCTGTCGTTTTGTTTCTCGGCGCAACCGACCTCGATCTCGGGTTGTGGGCGGGGGCGCGTGAATTTTATCGCATTGGAAAGAAGATTGACGAGCGCAAGCTTAAGCATCGAACGATCGCCGTACAGATCGGGCAGCGGGGTGAGTTTCCAGGTAATATTCCGCCCCTCCGCCTCCTGTGCTACTTCGCTCTGAACCTCCTTTACCAGTTCTTCCAAATTGACCACGCTCTCCCGGGCCTCGGCGCGCCCTATTCGGGAAAAGGCGAGAAGATCATCGATCAGAGTCCCCATCCGTTTTGCCGATTCCAGGATCGTCGACATGTAACGGCGGCCCTTTTCATCCACAACTGAAGAAGCATTCTTCTGAAGTAGCTCTGTAAAGCCAACCATATGGCGAAGAGGGGCGCGCAGATCGTGCGATATGGAATACGCGAACGCTTCCAGTTCCTTATTGATGGCCTCAAGATCGATGGTTCGTTTGCCGAGCTCCTGGTTGAGTTTGCGTACTTCTTCTTCGCCTCGTTTACGCTCGGTAATGTCGTTGTTAGTCTCCAGAATCGCGATCGGGATCCGTTGGTCATTTCGCTGCAAAGACCATCGGCTGGCCACCACCACGCGGGTTCCGTCAGATTTGGTTTTCTCGAGTTCGCCTTCCCAGCGGCCCGTCCGCAGCAGATCGGCGGCTATGTCGTCGAGAGGTGCCGGGAAAACGGTCCGCAAGAGATCGTGAGAACGCTTTCCGATCGCTTCCACCGCCGTCCACCCGTACAATTCCTGAGCGCCGCGATTCCAGTATGTGATGACGTCGCTCATGTCACGAACAAAAATTGTGTCATGCGTGAGATTAAGCAGGCTGGCCTGTTGCGTTCGTATGGCCACTTCTTGTTCGAGTTCGTCGCGGGACTGCAGAAGGTCTCGCTCGGCGCGGCGGCGGACGGCGCTGAACCAGGTCAGAAGCAACGCGAAGAGTATGAAAACGACGTAGTACGGGAGTTCCGACCTGCTGACGTAGAGACTGTAAATGGGCTCGGTAAAGAAAAAGTCGAAAGCCAAACTGGAGAGTACGACTGCAAGAATCCCGGGCCCGACCCCGGCATACCATACCGTTACGACGATGGCCAAAAGGAAGAGCGGGAATTCCACATCGTGGAAGTGCGAGCGTTCGAGAAGAAGACCGATCCCCAGAGCAATCGCAACGGACAAAACTGCAAGACCGTAGCGCTGAATCACGGACGGGATGTTCGGCGATGAGAGCTTCCACCCCGGCATAGGACACTCACGATAACGATTGGGTCATCATAACGCATTGCATATTGTCCCGCTTCCCTCCCGGCGGCTGTCAGGAAGGGCAGGCAAGCCATCCTTTCCTGCGCCCTACCACAAAAGAGGTATCTCTTGCGCAGCCTTCAGTGGTAGTAAAAAACCCCTGCATCTCGTGATGCCTTTCCACCCGTCATAGCGCACATTGTCAGGCGAGGGTATTACTTTACGTGCGCTATGAACCCAGATTTCACAAGCGCATAGTCCACTGAGAACCATCACGGGCCGGAACCATCTACCGGAGCAAAACGAAAAGGTTGCGAGCGTAGGGGGTGCGGGAGCTGCCGCATCCGAAGTCGAAAATCGGAATTCCAGCCCGGGAAAGGGTGATTACCATGTCGGAAAAAGTGGCAGACGTCCTGTGGACGATGCTAAAGAACGCCGGAGTCAAACGCTGCTATGGCATCGTAGGGGACGCCCTTAATCCTGTAATCGACGCGTTGCGTCGCAACGGCAAGATCGAGTTCGTTCATGTCAGGCATGAAGAATACGGAGTTTTCGCCGCTGTGGCAGAGGCTTATCTGAGCGGCAATCCCGTGGCGGTGTGCGGAACCGCCGGCCCCGGCGTGGTCCACCTGTTCAATGGGCTCATGGATGCACGCAAGGAGGGAGCCCCAATTATCGCCATTGCGGGCGATGTCGAGACCAACGTCTTAGATACAGCTGCGCTGGAAGAACTTAATCCCTACAAGTTCTTCGAGACTGCGTCCCTTTATACCGCCCGCGTCGTCAATCCTGAGCAGGCGTTCACCGTTTTCAGCACCGCCATTCGTACTGCGCTCCTGGAAAAAGGCCCGACAGTAATTTCGCTTCCGGGCGATATCGCCTCGGCTGAGATGACCGATCGGACCACGCGCTCGACCGAGATCACGATTCCGTGTACGCCCATGTTGCGCCCTTCCGACGCTGACCTAGGTCGGCTCGTAGAGATGATCGACCGCGCGAAAACGGTTGCAATCTTTGGCGGCGACGGCTGCAGGGATGCTCGCGAGGAGGTGCTCCAATTGGCGGACAAACTGAAGGCGCCTGTCGGCTACGCCTTCCGCGGCAAGCAGTGGCTGGAACACGACAATCCTAACGCAGTGGGCATGACCGGACTGCTGGGTTATGGCGGAGCCTATCGTGCAATTAACGAAGCCGAGCTCCTGCTTATGCTGGGTACGGATTTTCCCTTTTCTGAATTTCTGCCCGGCGATGGTGTGAAGAAAGTCCAGATCGATAAAAACCCCAAGCACATAGGCCGCCGCACGGCGGTTGATCTTGGGCTGGTCGGCGACATCAAGACAACCGTCGCGGCGTTACTTGGTAACGTCACTGAGAAAACCGATCGCCGCTTTCTCGACAAGCAGCTGGCGGAAACCAACTCTTTCCACGATTTGTTGCAGCACTATGTTGACAAAGGACCTGACATCAAGCCCATCCGTCCGGAGTTCCTGGCTGCGACTCTGAATGACGTGGCTTCCGATGACGCGATGTTTTTCGCCGACACCGGCACGGCAGTAATTTGGCTGGCAAGGTATATCAAGGGAGGCAGAGATCGCAGACTTTTCGGTTCGTTTTCATGGGCGTCCATGGCCAATGCCGCGCCCAATGCGTTCGGTGCGCAGTTGGCATACCCTGGCCGCCAAACGATCGCTCTGTGCGGAGACGGGGGTTATACGATGCTCGCCCTGGGCGACCTGTTGACGCAAGTAGAGCGGAAGACTCCAGTCGTCCAAATCATTCTCAATAACGACTCCTTGGACTTCGTCAAGATCGAGCAGCAAGAGGCCGGCTTCGTCCCCTTCGGAGTTGAGTTCAAGAATCCAAACTTCGCCAAGGTCGCCGAAGCAATGGGCGCGAAGGGTATCCGCATCGAGGAACCCGGCGATGTTCGAGAGGCGCTTGCCGAGGCACTCGCGTACGAGGGCGGTCCAGTCGTTGTCGATGCTGTCGTGGATCCGTTTGCGCTGTCGCTGCCGTCGCATGTGCCCTTTCATGCGGCCAAAGGCTTTACCTTGAGCCTCGCCAAGCAGGTGCTCTCCGGCCGCATGGACTCGGTGATCAAGACTATGGAACGCAACGTTCGTCTGGTTTGAATGGCTGAACGAGCGCAAACCACTGGAGGAAGTACATCTGGCAACTGACGAGAATTAGTCGATAAACCTGACAAGTCGATCCTGGCGTGAAGGCACGCTGCTGAGGAAGAATATGAACACGCTTTCGAAGTACAAAGTCTGGATAGGCGGGGCGGTCTGTTTACTCGTCATCGGCCTCATTGTTGGAGCGATATACCCAAGGCATGTATCGGGGGCGCAGCCGGGCGCTCCGACGGAAGTTCAAGTCGTGCAGGTTGAACAGAAGGATGTTCCGATTTTTGGCGAGTGGATCGGGACGCTCGATGGATTCGTAAATGCCGATGTCCGGGCGCAGGTGACGGGCTACCTGATGCGGCAGGGGTACCAGGAAGGTGCTTACGTCAGGAAGGGCCAGTTACTCTTCGAGATCGACCCGCGGCCATTTCAAGCAGCGCTCGACCAAGCCCAAGGACAATTGGCGCAGGCTAGAGCGCAGCTCGCCACTGCCCAGGCCGTTCAAGTCAGAACCCAGCTTGACGTAGAGAAATATACTCCGCTCGCCAAACAACAGGCCGCGAGCCAGCAGGATCTCGACAATTCCGTTCAGAATAACTTGGCCGCCAAGGCCACGGTGGAGACAGCCCAGGCTCTGATCAAAACGGATGAGGCTGCGGTCGAAACGGCGAAGATCAATCTCGATTTTACCCGGCTCGTGGCTCCCATCGACGGTATCGCCGGGCAGGCTCAACTGCAGGTGGGTGCCCTGGTCAATTTGAGTAGCGGGCCCGTTACGTCGGTATCAACGGTCGACCCAATCAAGGTCTACTTTACTGTCGGAGAGCCGCAGTACCTCGGATGGAGGAAACGATTCCCAACAGAAACTTCTCGCGAAGCCGCGGACAAAGGTCTGCACCTGCAACTTATTTTGGCTGACGGCTCAACTTATCCACACGAGGGCAGATTCTATTTTGCCGATCGTCAGGTAAGTGTGAGCACGGGGGCAATTCGCATCGCCGGTCTATTTCCCAACCCTGGAAACATCCTGCGTCCCGGCGGCTACGGTAAGGTTCGCGCGGTGATCCGGGTCGAGCCGAACGCGTTGCTGGTACCTCAGCGTGCAGTGACAGAGCTGCAGGGCGGTTATCAAGTCGCGACCGTGGACGATCAGAACAAAGTGAACATCCTGACGGTTGAAGTCGGCGACCGTGTAGGCAGCGACTGGGTTATCGATGACGGACTCAAGCCCGGCGACCGCGTCGTCGCCGAGGGCGTGCAGAAGGTGCGTCCAGGCATGCACGTCAATCCCAAGCCGTTCGCCGCGGCCAACCAGGGAAGGTAATCCAATGTCAAAGTTTTTTATCAACCGTCCCATCGTGGCCATGGTGATCTCCATCGTCTTGGTGCTGGTTGGCACTCTTACCATTCTGAGCTTGCCGGTCGCGCAGTTTCCCAGCATCGCTCCGCCCGAGGTTCAAATTCTAGCGACCTACATTGGGGCCGACGCGCAAACCCTGGAACAGGCTGTTGCCACGCCCATCGAACAGCAGATGAGCGGCGTGGACAACATGAACTACATGTATTCGCTGAATGCAACCGCTAACAATACCACCAGCCTGATCGTGGATTTCGACGCAAAAACCGATCCGAATAACGATTACATTCTTGCCCAAAGCCGTGAAACCCAGGCTGCGTCTCAGCTTCCCGTGGACGTTAACAATTACGGAATCACCGTTCGAAAGTCCGTCACCGCTCCCCTGACGTTGACTGCCGTGTACTCGCCTCATGGAACGTACGACGCGACCTTTCTAGCGAACTACGCCTACATCAATCTTGTTGACCCCATTCTGCGTTCACCAGGTATCGGCAACGTTCAGGTGTTCGGCTCCGGCCAATACGCGATGCGGATGTGGGTAAAGCCCGACACGTTGGCCAAGCTGGGCGTCACTGTTCCGGAAATCATCAACGCCATTCAGGCGCAAAATACAGTGAACCCAGCTGGGAAAGCAGGGGGCGAGCCGGCGCCCAAGGGCCAGGAATTTACCTATACGGTCCTGGCGCAGGGCCGGCTCATCTCCCCGGAAGAATTCGGACGGATCGTTGTCCGCGAGACCCCCGACGGCGGGACCGTCCGGGTCCGCGATGTTGCTCGAATTGAGCTCGGTTCGCAGGACTATAGCATTGCTGGACGCTATAACGGAAAGCCGAGCGCCGTCATTGCCACCTACCAACTGCCGGGGTCGAACGCCGTGGATGCGGCCGCCGCAGTCAATAAGCTGATGGCCAAGATGAAAGAGCGCTTCCCGGAGGATCTGGATTATGTAGTTGCTCTGGATACGACGCGCTCGGTCACGGAGGGCATGAAGGAAATCGTTGTGACGCTCTTGATTGCTCTCGCGCTCGTGATCCTTGTGGTCTACATCTTCCTGCAGAGCTTGCGCGCCACGTTGATTCCGCTTCTTGCCGTGCCCGTCTCGCTGGTCGGCACGTTCGTATTGTTCCCGATTTTCGGGTTCTCCATCAACACGCTCTCGCTCTTTGGTCTGGTGCTCGCGATCGGACTAGTGGTGGACGACGCCATCGTCGTGGTCGAAGGCGTCGAACGCCACATTGAAGAGGGGATGACGCCGAAGGCCGCAGCCCTGAAAGCCATGGAAGAGCTTTCTGGTCCCGTGGTCGGCATCGCTCTGGTCCTCTCCGCGGTTTTTGTGCCCACCGCCTTCATTCCTGGAATCACCGGCAAGCTCTACCAACAATTTGCGGTCACGATCGCGATCTCCGTTTTACTTTCTGCGTTCAATGCCCTCACCCTCAGCCCGGCGCTTGCCGCACTGTTGCTCAAGCCAAAGACCGAGAGCCATGGACTCCTGAGGAGGTTTTCGATTGGTTCAATCGCGTCTTTGAGCGAGCCACTGAGGGGTACGTGAGTTGGAGCGCAGTATTGGTACAGAAGAGCGTCGTCGTGATCGTGTTGCTCGTTGGTTTCTCCGTAGCCGGATTCTTTTTTTCCACCCGGATCCCATCGAGCTTCCTGCCTGACGAAGATCAAGGTTACGCCTACGTCAATCTGCAGCTACCGAATGGGTCATCGCTCGAACGCACCACGGCAGTATCGGCTGATGTGGAAAAAATCCTGATGAATACTCCGGGGGTTCAACAGGTTACCGGCTTCGTTGGCTTCAGTTTGCTCAGTTTTGTTCGTACCAGTTACAACTCAACCTTCTTTGTGAACTTCAAGCCCTGGGACCAACGCAAGACAAGGGATGAGCAATTTCAATCGCTCAAGGCACATCTTAACCAGCAGTTGAGCAAGTTGCCGCAAGGAGTTGCCTTCGCTTTCTCTCCGCCCGCTATTCCAGGCGTCGGCACTGCCGGCGGATTTACCTTCATGCTCGAGGACCGCTCGGGCAGCGATATTCAGTTCCTGTCCAGGAACCTCAACACCTTTCTTGAGGCTGCCCGAAAGCGGCCGGAAATCGCCAGCCTCAGCACCACTTTCCTGGCGACCGTGCCCCAGGAATTTGTGGAAGTAGACCGCGACAAAGTGCTGAAGCAGGGCGTGTCCCTTAGCGACGTGTACCATACGATCCAAGCCTTCATGGGCGGCTACTTCATCAACTATTTCAATCGCTTCGGCCGCCAGTGGCAGGTCTATATCGAAGCGGAAGGCGATGAGCGCGCCAAGGCCGAGAACGTCGGGGAGTTCTATGTCCGCAACAACAGGGGAGACGACGTTCCCCTCTCCACACTTACTTCCATCAAGGCGCGGCTGGGTCCGGAGTTCACTTTGCGCTTCAACGAATATCGTTCCGCGCAAATCAACGGAAGTGCCGCGCCGGGCTACAGCGCGGATCAGGCAACGGCAGCCCTGGAAGACGTCTTTAAAGAGACGATGCCCAGTGAGATGGGCTTCGATTATTCGGGCATGTCTTTTCAGGAGCAGAAAGCACGGCAGGGAGTGCCGCCAGCGGTGATCTTCGGGCTCTCCCTGCTGTTCGTTTTTCTGATTCTGGCGGCATTGTACGAAAGTTGGTCGCTGCCGTTCAGCGTGTTGCTGAGCACGCCTGTAGCGATCTTCGGAGCATTTGGAATCCTCTGGTTGCGGCGCGTACTGCTCAATGTCTTTTTGCCACCTTATCTCGTCCAGATCGAGAGCGATGTTTATTCGCAAATTGGGTTGGTCATGCTCATTGGCCTGGCAGCCAAGAACGCGATTCTGATTGTCGAGTTTGCCAAGGACGAATACGAGAAAGGAAAGCCTCTGGCGGATGCTGCTCTCGAGGGCGCCAAGCTTCGCCTGCGACCGATCCTGATGACATCCTTTGCATTCATCCTCGGTTGCGTGCCGCTGTGGACGGCGAGTGGTGCCGGTTCGGTTGCCCGCCAGATCATGGGGACCACAGTGATCGGAGGCATGCTCGCGGCTAGCTTCATCGGAATCTTCTTCGTGCCGGCGATCTTCTACCTGGTGGAGAAGTGGTCCGGCGCTGGCAAGGAGCCGGTAACCACCGCGCTGCCAGGAACGCCTGCACCAGCGGAGGGAGACTGAAATGGTCAGCTCCCAAATATACAAATAAGGGATGAGCTGCGGAGATAGTCATGAAAAAGTTGGCGTCGCTGATGTCCGGGGTTTTGTCTGTGATCTTCGCCTCGCTCGTATTAACCGGGTGCATGGTCGGGCCGAATTATCACCGGCCCGTCGTTCAGACTCCTGGCGTGTATCGTGATCTAAACGAAAACTCACAGGCCCAGGCTCAAGCAGCGTCGTTTGCCGACCTTCCCTGGTGGCAGGTTTTCCAGGATCCGCAGCTGCAAGAACTGATCCGGACCGCACTGAAAGAAAACTATGACCTGCAATTGGCGACGGAGCGCATCGCCGCTGCGCGGGCTCAGGTCACCATCACGCGTTCCAGTTTATTTCCGCAAGTGCAAGCAGGCGGCAATTTCGCTGGCGGGAAGGATCCAAATACTCAGGCGAAATACAACATTCTGGCGCTCACGGCCGACGCGGCATTCCAGTTGGATCTCTTCGGTCGCCTGAGACGTGCGACGGAAGCGTCGCGTGCCGAGCTGCTGGCTACGGAAGATGCGCGTGATACGGTCATACTTACGCTCGTCAGCGATGTGGCGAGTGACTATTTCACGCTGCTGCAACTCGATCTCGAACTCCAGATTACGCGCGACACGGTCTTGACGCAGGAAGATTCCGTAAAGCTGACGCGGTTGCGGCTCGACCATGGCGTTGCCACCAAGCTGGATGTGCTGCAGGCTGAGCAGGTGCTCGATACCGCCAATGCGCAGATTCCTGACCTGGAGAGGCAGATCGGCCAAGAAGAAGATGCGATCAGCATTCTGCTTGGTCATTATCCCGACAGTGTGCGACGTGGGCGTCGGTTAGCCGAACAGCCCCTTCCTCCGGAAGTGCCGCCGGGCATGCCGTCGACGTTGCTTGAACGCCGGCCGGATATTCGCCAGGTCGAGCAAGAGCTGATCGCCGCCAACGCTCAGATCGGCGTCGCCAAAGCTGCATTCTTCCCGCAGATTTCTCTCACTGGCTCCGGAGGAGGCGCGTTCGGTCGGAGCACTCTCTTAACCGGAATGATGAGTTCGCAAACTGGAATCTGGTCCTACGGCGCCCAGGTCACTCAGCCTATTTTCACGGGAGGCGCTCTGCGCGGAAATCTAAGGCTGGCCGAGTCGCAACAGCGCCAGGAGCTGATCGCTTACAAGCAAGTCATCCAGCTGGCGTTCCGCGATGTCTCCGATGCTCTGATCGGCTATCAGAAACTTCATCAGGTCCGCGTTGCGCAGGAGACGACGGTCAAGGATCTGCAGGATACCGTCGACACGTCTCTCCTACGCTATCGGGGAGGCATCACTACGTATCTTGAAGTCCTCGATGGACAGCGATCGCTATTTGAGGCTGAGCTTACTCTCGCCCAGGCTCGAGGCAACGAATACCAAAGCCTGGTGCAACTCTACAAGGCTCTTGGCGGAGGCTGGCAGCAGGATTCCCAGACACCCACTGGTCCTTCACTTCACTCACAAAATCTAACCCCGAATTAGGGTCAAGACCTTGGCAGATGCCAAACCTTGGACCCGCTAAGAATATTGCGGCTCCCCTCCACCTTCTGTTTACAAAAGTTTAGCGGTGCAGTTCTCTCCCAACGTTGGCAAATGACTTGCATTTTCTATCGAGAAGCGGTGTGAAGGAGGTTTGCGCTGCTGGCGGTTTTATCTCTCAGCCAAAACGACGGAACAACCGCTTCCAATCAACCATTTTACGAGGTAGATCTTCATGGCCACGGCCGCGAAATTCCGAATCGACGTAGCGATCCACGACCTTTTAATGAACTCCGCCCAGCGCTCACCGGCGCCGGCGAGTGCTCGGGGGCTGACCCTTCCGGAGCCTGAGTTTCCGCAGTACCCCGAGCGCCTGAGCGATCCCGGTCCTGAGACCCCGCCTGAGAAACGGCAGTGGGGTGTGAGAGATGTTTACCGCTACTCGCGCGGGTGGCTATTCCCCTACATGCGCTCGCGAGTTCTGCCGGGCGAGTTCCACCCCATCACCGCGTACCTGTTTGTCGAGTACAAGTGCAACCTCGATTGCTGGTATTGCTGGTCCTACAACAACAAGGTGAAGGGCATGACCGAGGACGTGGCCCGCCGTTCGATCGACTGGCTGCACGACAACGGTTGCCGAGTGCTGGCACTGATGGGCGGCGAACCGCTGCTGCGGCCGGATTTCATCCATAAAGTTGTCTACTACGCTGCTAAGAAGGTCTTCTGGGTTTATATCGCAACCAACGGGCGTTTGCTGCGCCCCGATGTCGCAGACCGCCTGGGCGACGCTGGCGTCGCGGTATTCAACTTCGCGCTGGATTCCTGGGATTTGCAGCCGAGCCTTCCCAAGGCTTTCGTGCCCGCGCAGAAGAATCTGGAACATATCTTGCGCAAGCAATATGCACATCGATACCTGGTCTTTTTCAACATCAACATCTGCCGCAACAACACGGAAGACGTCAGAAAACTAACCGAATACGCCCACGACCATCGCATTGCCACGGACTATCACATCAATGAAACTCCGATGCTCGAACAGGATGACCACTTCAAGCACCTTTACGATAATCCCACATACATCCGCCCGGAAGATTGGTGCAGGATCGACGCTCTGGTCGATTGGCTGACTGAGAAAAACAAAGCGGGCTACCAGATGGTGAACTCAGTGCAACGGCTGCAAGAGATCAAGGCCTTCTTGCGGATGTCCTCTGGGCTTGACTTGAAGGAATACGGCTGGAACGGCGACGGAACCGGCGGAAACGGTCACAAAGCGGAGTTGCTCGCCTCGTTGCCGGGAATCGAACAGGGGGAAGACGGCCAACTGCGTTTTGCGAAGTGGAACTGTCGCGCCGGTCAGAACAATGTGATTATTCGCACTGACGGCACCGTCGCTCCCTGTTTCCCGATGTATGGCGCAACCTTCGACTGGGGGAATATCGACCAGCCGAGATTCGATCAGGGGCAGCTCTCTGCGATGAAGTCGACGTGCCAGCAACACTGCTTCTCCACCCTCAACCATAACCTGGCGTACTGCTACAACGATGCGCGAGTGATCAAGTGGCTGTGGTCCAACGCGAAGAACAGATTCCAGGGTGGTGTACGCAGCTTCGAGGATTGAAGAGGACAACCAGATGCACCAGGGAGGAAACCAATGAAGAATCAGGACACGAGAAAGTGCGCACACCTACCATGCCTTTGCAATGTCCCGGATGGACAGGAGTACCGCGGAGAAGTGTGTAGGGACGCGGGAAGCCAAGAGGTGGACATCGCCTGTCAATGCGACCACCCGGCATGTCCGCTGACGACCTAGACCACACTGCGGTTCTTTGCGGGTTGTCTGCCGACAAAGGGCGGGGGATTTGAGCATCCTGAGAAGAGAGACTACATGAGCGAAGGGCTTCCACAGATCTATCTGGCACGGCACGGTAACACCGCTTGGACGATCACGGGCCAGCATACCGGCCTTACCGATTTACCTCTCACTCCAAGTGGTGAGTGCAATGCCCGCAGGCTTGGAGAACGGCTGAAGGGCATGACATTCGCCAAGGTGTTTACCAGCCCGTTGCAGCGCGCTGCTCGAACCTGCGAACTGGCTGGGTTTGGGGCTGTGGCCCGGATCGATCCTGACTTGGTGGAATGGAACTACGGCCAATATGAAGGGTTGCGCTCGGATGAGATCCTTCGAAAACGCCCCGGATGGCAGTTGTTCCGCGACGGCGCACCGGAGGGCGAGTCGCCAGAACAAATTGGCGCGAGGGCAGATCGGGTGGTGGAGCGGGTGCGCGCAGTTCGGGGAAATGTGCTGCTCTTTTCCAGCGGGCACTTTATTCGAGTTTTGACCGCCCGTTGGCTGGCACTCGGTCTTGGATCGGCCGGTAGGTATTTTCTACTGAACCCGGCGAGCCTGAGTGCGCTCAGTTACGAGCATAATCTCTCCCAGCCGGTGATCCGGCTTTGGAATGACGATCATCATGTGGCCGCGTAAATAGACGATGGTCCGCGGGAACGTGTTGATTCTTGGATGTCGAACTCTAACAATTTCAGATACTCCGAAGATAAAGGATCATCAATGAGCACAAAGAGTGTGGCACGGCCCGGCTCCGCGAAAGTTGTTCCGATGACGACGAGTGTACCCAAAGCCTCAGACCTACTGCAGCAATATGGCAGTCCGATTCCGCTTGCCGGGACGGACAGCGCGCTCTACGAACGGCATTTAGTGTTTGACCGGGCGATCGACCCGAAGGTAGCCAGTGCGCGAGAGCGCTTTGAGGCTTTCTCTCATTCCGTCCGGGATATTCTCGCGAAGCGCTGGGTGCAGACCAAGACCACGTATGAACAACAGAACGCCAAACGCATTTACTACCTTTCCATGGAGTTTCTAATCGGGCGTTCGTTGACCAACAACGTTTCTAACCTATTGCTCGATCCAGTTGTGCAACTTGTGGTTCAAGAGAAAGATATCGACTGGCTGGAATTGATTGAGCAGGAACCGGATGCAGGACTGGGTAACGGTGGACTGGGCCGTCTGGCTGCGTGCTTCATCGACTCGATGGCGACGATGCAGCTTCCAGCCACAGGCTACGGTCTGCGCTATGAGTATGGCATGTTCAAGCAAACGATCGTGGATGGCTGGCAGAAAGAGAATCCCGACAACTGGCTCCGCGATAGCGATCCCTGGGAGATCGCCCGCCCTCACGAGCAGGTTGAGATTAAGCTGAACGTCTCATTCCGGTTGCAAGCCGGCAAGCTTGAGGTCGTCCGAGACAGGCCGTCGAGCCTGATCGGTATTCCATTTGATCGTCCCGTGGTGGGCTATGGCGGAAAGACGATCAACACCCTGCGGCTTTGGGCCGCGGCGGCGCCTGAATATTTCGATCTTGCGAAGTTTGACACTGGAGACTTCGTGGGTGCGTTGGGCGAGACTCTCCAAGCGGAGTCACTCACCCGCGTGCTGTATCCGGACGATTCCACGACGCAGGGGCAGGCACTTCGCTTCCTGCAAGAATATTTTCTGGTTGCCTGCTCGATGGCCGACCTGATCCGCCGTTTCCTGCGCCACAACACCGATTGGGACAAGTTGCCGGAGAAGGTCGCAATTCAACTGAATGACACGCATCCCTCCATGTCGGTGGCTGAGTTGATGCGAATTTTGTTGGATGATGCTCACCTGGGATGGGACCAGGCCTGGGATCTGACGAAGAAGACGCTAGCGTACACAAATCATACCTTGCTGCCGGAAGCTCTGGAGAAATGGCCCGTGGCGTGGTTTGAAGTACTTTTTCCCCGGAATCTGGAGATCATTTACGAGATCAACCGGCGACTGCTGGACGAAGTTCGGGTTCGTTTCCCGGGCGACGAGGGACGCGTGCAGCGCATCAGCCTGGTGGAAGAGGGGAACCAGCGGAAGATTCGCATGGCGAACCTTGCGATCGTCGGCACTCACAGCACGAATGGAGTGGCTGCCGTTCACTCGAAGCTGCTGCGGACTACGACGGTCAAGGATCTTGCTGAAATGTTCCCCGAACGGTTTAACAACAAAACGAATGGGGTAACACCGCGGCGCTGGTTGCTGCAAGCCAATCCTGTGATGGCAAGCGCAATTACGGAGGTGATCGGCGAGCGTTGGATTACTGACCTGAGCCAACTCAACGAACTCAAATCATTTGCTGCAGATCACAGCTTTCGTGAAGTGTTTCTGAAATCGAAGAAAGAGGCGAAGGTGCAGTTTGCCAACTGGCTCAAGACGACGTCCGGTCAGATCGTCGATCCGAATACGATCTTCGATTGTCAGATCAAGCGCATCCACGAATACAAAAGGCAATTATTGAATGCGCTGCGAATTGTGGTTGTTTATAACCGGCTGCGGGAGAATCCCGACTTGAACATGGTGCCGCGCACATTTTTCTTTGCCGGTAAAGCGGCACCAGCTTATACGTTGGCGAAGCTGATCATAAAATTCATCAATAACCTTGCGGGTACGATTGATGGTGACCCTGCCGTGCGGGGACGACTCAACGTTCTCTTTCTCCCTGAGTACAATGTTTCGCTGGCGGAAAGGCTCATTCCGGCCAGCGATGTTTCCAACCAGATTTCGACCGCCGGCTACGAGGCCAGCGG
>Ga0187874_10001856_pt1 | contig 17565 bp, 13 predicted proteins | sample June2016WEW_16_1_3_FD_132993 | JGI IMG/M metagenome (GOLD analysis project Ga0187874, IMG submission 132993) | Peatland microbial communities from SPRUCE experiment site at the Marcell Experimental Forest, Minnesota, USA - June2016WEW_16_150 | ecosystem: Environmental > Terrestrial > Soil >... | reverse complement strand
CTGATATTGCGCGACGACAGCGGGAGAAACCGGCAGCTCCCGGTTGGTCAAAGCCGGCGCGTTAGCCGCGCTCCGGGGGGACATCGCCAAGGCCAGGATTCTCTCCCGATCCTTGATCATGCTTTGTTCCGCAGCCGACTCCGCCTCGGTTTCGCGAATCTCCCTTTCGATTCGGGCGGTTTCTTCGCCGGCCTGTTTCTCGCTGTCTTCCAGTGAGATGATGTTCGCGTTCTCTTTAGCCGCATGCAACTGCTTTTCCGTCTCGGTCAGGTTCCCCTTGACCTGGTCAATCTCTCCGCGAAGGAAATCGCTGAATTCGGGGCGGTGAATTTCGTTGTGCTTCTTCAAGTAGGCCTCGATCACACGGCTGAGGACCTGCTGCGGCATCGCCGGGTCGGGATGAGAGAAGGTGAGGGTAATGACATCGCTTCCTTTTGGGACTTCGGGAAGCAAGTGAAGGCGGATATACACGGCTGCGGACATGGCGTTGGAACCTCCGCCCAAACGGGCCAGGAGGTTTGAAGCGCCAATCACGTCCACCACCTGTGTAATCACATCCTGGCTGGTCAGAATCTCCAGTTCGGAGGTGATGATATTGGCTCCCCGTTCGTCCGGACTCATGGATTTCACGTCAGATGACATCTGGCCGGGAGCGCGGGTGTCCGTCACCCATTTGATCAGCAGCTTGGCTTCGGATTGGTACGGCACCGGCCAGGCAAAGCGGACGGCGATGGCCGCCGCCACCGCCAGGAGCGAAAGCGCCGCGATCATCCACTTGTGCCTAAAGAGAACATAATAAACGTCCCGCACCGTGATCCCGGGCGGCGGCAACGGCAATGGCTGTTTCATATTCATAGTTTTATCATTTCACCCGATTCGGCTTAAGAGAGTTGAGGGTAAAGGATCGCGCCCGCCAGCCGCAGCAGCGGCAACGGCAGAGCGGCGAACACACGGTTGAACCATCCTTCCACACGATCGACGTCCGTGACAAATTGTTTCGAGGCAAAGTCATATTTGGCGTACTGAAGTTTCTCTTCCACCGCTCCGAGTCCCAGCTTAAAGCGCCGCAGTCCCTCGTTGGACAGCGAAGTCCGTCCCAGGTTCAATGAGCGCAGCCCCCGTTCCGCGCAATGCTGGATGGCCGACCACATCAACAGATTGTTCGGCCGCAACTGTTGGAAGGCGTAATCCGAGGCCCCGTACTTGTAGAGCGCCTGGCGCCCGTGCCAAAAAAAAACCGCCGCGGCCAGCGGCTGTTTCCCCAACCGCGCCGTGGCGACAAATCCCTGCCCCGATTCCATCACGTGCCGCTGGATATTCTGGAAGAACCGCAACGGCTGCGGCGGCAGGCCATGACGGCGCCGCGTCCCGCAATGCAGCGCATAATACGTCCGCATCGCGTCCATCCCCGAGTCAAAATCGACGCGCAAACCGCCCTCCTGGGCCTTGCGCACCCCGCGGCGGATGGGGCCGTCGAAACCGCGGAAGAGCTGGTCTGGCCCGACCCGGAGGTCAATCGCATGGCTGTAAAAGGCGAGCGATGGCGAAGAGCCTTCCCAGGCCGCATCCCAGCCGCGGCATTCCAGGTATTTCCAACGGCGGCTTCGGCCCGTGGCCAGGGCTGTTTGATAGAGCGCCCGGCCATCGGAGCCTTCCCCGTGGAGTGAAAAACAGGAATCTGTAAAAGGAAGCGAGACACCGCGGCGGCCCGTGAGGCGGCTGGACACTTCCAGGAGCGGCAGCAGCCCGGCCAGGCGCTTTCCCTCGAATTGGGCCACGTAGAACGGCTGGTGGCCGTAAGTATCGCGCAAAACCCGCGCCCAAGCCGAGCCGTGGAAAAGAGAGCTTTGCGGATGCGCCGCCAAAAGCGAATCCCAATCCGGGTACTGCAACGGATCCACCACCGTTGGGGCGGCGTTTTCGTTTTTATCGGAGACGCAGGCGGCTGCTGGCGCGTTGACGGGCATCACTTCAGGCACCTATTGCAGGGTTTCCTGCCGCTGAGGCAGGACTGGAGTGCGCCGGCCACGGCGTGAATCTGCTCTTTGGTCAATTCCGGGAACATCGGCAGGGAGAGAAATTCCTCCGCGCACCGCTCCGCCACGGGAAATGAGCCTTGGTCGCAGCCCAGAAAGCGGTAGGCTTCCTGCAAGTGAACCGGGATGGGGTAATGGATCGCGCAGGAGATGCCCTGGTCGGCCATGGCTTGGAGGACTTGATCGCGCTCCTTCACGCGCACGGCATAAATGTGGTAAACGTGCCGGTTGTGCGGCGCCTCGAAGGGCGTGATGATTTCCGGCATGTCGCCCAAAAGCTGGTCGTAAAGCAAAGCATGCGCGTGCCTCCGGGCATTGGACGCTTCCAATTGCTTGAGTTTGACGCCCAGGACCGCCCCCTGGATGCCATCCATTCTGGCGTTCCAGCCCACCTTCGAATGATAATACTTCTTGTGCTGGCCGTGATCGCGCAGCACGCGGATTTTTTCGGCCAACTCCTTGTCATTGGTGTTGACGCCGCCGGCTTCGCCGAGCGCGCCGAGGTTTTTGCCCGGATAAAAGCTGAAACATCCCGCCACGCCCATGCTGCCGGCCTTCCGGCCTTTGTAGAGAGCGCCGTGCGCCTGGCAGGCATCCTCCACCACCGGAATCCCGTGCCGGCCGGCAATCTCCCGGATTGGGTCCATGTCGGCGCATTGGCCGAACAGATGGACGGGGATGATGGCCTTGGTCCGCGGCGTAATGGCGCGTTCCAGCAAGGCCGGGTCCAGGGTGTAAGTCTGTTCGTCGATATCGACAAACTTGGGCCGCGCGCCGCAGTAGCTGATGGCTTCGGCCGTGGCCATGAAAGTGCTGGGCACCGTGATGACTTCATCTCCGGGGCCAACCTCCAGCGCCAGGAGACTGAGCCAGAGCGCATCCGTGCCGGTGCCGACGCCGATGGCATGGCTGGTCCCGCAATAGCGCGCGAAGTCGCGCTCGAAAGCGGCCACGAACGGCCCGCCGGCAAAGGCGCTGGCGTCGATCACGTCACGAATCGCGGCGTCCAATTGCTCGCGAATGGGTTGATGATGCGCGCCCAGGTCCAAGAAGGGTACTTTCATATTTCTTTGATCTTCATTTTCCTGCCGGACTGACCATGCGGAGAACTCGAGCCGGGTTGCCAGCCACAATCGCGTCTGCCGGCACGTCGCGTGTCACCACGCTGCCGGCGCCAACCACGGCCCTGGGCCCGACGGTGATCCCACACAGAAGGGTCGCGCCCGAACCGATGGAAGCCCCCTTTTTGACGTGGGTGGGAACGCACTTCCAATCCGCTTCGGTCTGAAGCTTCCCGTCGCCATTGGTCGAACGGGGATAGAGGTCGTTGATGAAGGTGACGTTGTGGCCGACGAACACCTCGTCCTCCAAGACGACGCCTTCGCAAATAAAAGTGTGGCTGGAAATTTTGCAGCGGGACCCGATACGGGCGCCTTTTTGGATTTCGACGAACGTGCCAATCTTGACGTCGTCTCCGATCTCGCACCCGTAAAGGTTGGTGAAGCCGAAGATACGGACGCCCTTGCCCAACTTCACGTCCGCAGCGATCTGGCGGAACGGCTGCGTCTCCGGTTGAACGTGTCTCATACGCGGAAGGCCTTACAGAGCGACGCGGGATTCGGGCACGGTGCCGACCGGGATGTGAAACTTGCCGTCTTTGTCCTTGCTGATCCGGCCCTGGGCGGCCGCGCCGTTGCTGGCGGGCGAGCGCACCGGCTCCGGGTGGTGCAGAAGAACCTGGCCGCCGCCGAGCTTGAGGGACTGCGAGGAGGCTTCGAGGATTCTGACCAGTTCGGTGCCGCGGGCGCCGTTGGTCAGCGGTTCCTTGCCGTTCTGGATGCAATCCAGGAAATGCTGGCATTCGGTCTTGAGCGGTTCCTCTTGTTTGATGTACGGGGAATAAGTGTCGCCGTAGTGATAGGCGTAGTGGAACTCGGCAAAAGTGTCATAGTGCGGCGGACGCTCGACGCGGGCGTCAAAGACCCGGATTTTTTCCTGGAGCGCCACGTCATCATAGACGATCATCCGCTTGCTGCCGACGATGGTCATTTCGCGCACCTTGCGCGGGTCGAGCCAACTGCTGTGGATAATGGCGGAGCGGTCGTTCTTGAAAGTCAGGCTCATCGAGGTCACGTCTTCGATCCCCGGGGTGACGTGCGCGCTGCCGCGGCAATTAACGCTGATCGGAAACTGTTCGAGCAGGTGAAGAATGATTGAGATGTCGTGCGGCGCCAAATCCCACGCCACGTTGATGTCCTTCTGGAACAGGCCCAGGTTGAGGCGGCGGGCGCAAACGTAGCGGATTTCGCCCAAGTCCCCCCGGTCCACGATCTCCTTGATCTTGCGCACCGCGGGTGAATAGAGAAAGGTATGCCCGACCATGAGCACCAAGCCCTTTTGCCGGGCGATTTCCACCAACTCCGAGCATTGCTCGGAGGAGGTCGCCATCGGCTTCTCAATGAAAGTATGTTTGCCCGAAAGCAGGGCCGCCTTGGCCATGGGGTAATGGAGCTTGACAGAGGTGGCGACCACCACGGCATCCAACCCCACGCCGTTGAGCATGTGGTCGTAATCGACGTCGCCTTCCACATCCGGGTACAGGGAGGTCAAATGTTTGAGCCGGTCCTTGCTGATGTCGCACATCATTCTCAACTGGCAATCGGGCAGGGAGCGAAAATTCCGCACCAGATTTGGCCCCCAGTAGCCGCAACCAACAACGCCAACTTTTGTTTGCTTAGACATAGGTTTCTCTGTTTTGCGATCAATCACTCATTAGCAGGAACCGTTCCAGGGAATCGGGCAGGGGCCTTCTCCTGGTAAACCGGCCGATGTTCCACCACCGCGGGCGGCTGGCGCTTTCCGGCTTTGCCCAGAACCTTCGTCTCCCAAACCAACGCCAAAATCGCCAGAGGTGTCAGGGCCATGATCTTAAGGTCCAGCCACGGCGACATGCGCTCGACGTAACGCAGGTCCAAATTGATCATCTCTTCGAACGTCGTCCGGTTCTTCCCGCTGATCTGCCACAAACCCGTCAATCCCGGCGGCGCTCCGCAGCGCTGCTTGTGGCGCGGGGAATACAAATCAAATTCGTACGGCGTGCAGGGCCGGGGACCGACCAGGCTCATCTCGCGGCGGAGCACGTTGATCAGTTGCGGCAACTCATCCACACCCATCGACCGCAGCAGCAGTCCGCCCGGGATGAGCCGGGAATCGCCCCCGCAATCCAACTTGCGCGTCGGGCGGTTGGATGTCATCAACTGCTTCAGATGCGCTTGATGAACAGTGTCGTCGGAGTTGACTTTCATCGTCCGAAACTTCAGGCACATGAAGCGCTTGCCAGAATAGCCGACTCGCTGCTGCCGGAAAAAGGCCGGCCCCGGCGAAACGATTTTGATGAACACGCCCAGGACAATCCCCACCGGTATCAGAATGGGAAGGGACAGAAGGACGCAAGTGACGTCCAGGACCCGTTTCCACGATGGGAATTGCGCAGGCAGGACCTCCGTCTCCAGTTCAGAAGGCGTGGCCGCCTCCACGCAGGGTACGCGCGAGGTCGCAAGTTGATTTGTTTTAGGCATGAATTTGGTTGGAGCCCAGGCAAAATGGCTCCGAGGTGGGATCCGACGACCCCCGGCGCTTGAGCGCGTCCCGGCAGTCCGGAATAGTTTGGAATAAGATGTTTTCGTCCGGGATCGAGGCCCAAACCCGGCGAACAGAATAGTTCGCCCGGCAGGGTCCGCTCCGCGAACCGCCCGTCGATAGCTTCACGCTAATCCGCAAATAAGGCCGACAAGCCCACCGCGGGCAACAGCCTGTGTGCTCAATTTACGCGTGTATCAAACGGATTACGCCTTAGCGTTAACAGTATCACGAGAGTTCAAAAGCGCAAGAGAATAATGCTCCGCACTTGCTGGCGTGTCTCTATTTCGCCAACTTTTTCGCTCTCGGTTTGAACTGCTCTGCTTTTCCCCCGATGAAAAACCGGGTGTCTCTCTCGCCCCCGACATCACCCCGCTACCGCGACATCCGGCAAGCCGGCTGTCGCCAATAGTGGGAGGCGGTCGGCTGCGGTCCGATTCTCCACTCTCAACGATCTCCGATCAATTTCCGCTAAAGTAATGCGACCCAAGAAGTCCAGCAATATCTGTACCCTTTGCCCGGCTGATAAAGTCCGAACCACCATCCCGGAAAAACCCATCAAAGAACCCTCGACAATCGTGACTTCGACACCGGGCACCACCCCATCCTTAACCACCATAGGTGCCTCAGATTCAAAGCATTGCTTCAATTCTGCAATCGCCGCATCCGGCACCGCCGGTATCTTCTGCCCAAAATGCACCAAGCTGCTGATGCCCGTGACATGCCGAATCTCATCGGCATGACGTTCAAACAGACAGCGTACAAAGATGTAGCACGGAAACAGGGGTTCAACGACTCGCATCATCCCCCGCCGGGTGGCCCGCTCCAGGCGCAAGCGCGGATGAAAGACTTCCAAACCGAGCCTTTTGCTCACGTTGGCCGCCGCGATGTGTTCGTTCTTGGGTTTCGTTCTCGCGCAATACCATGATAGATTCGAAGCATGCATGTTTGGGGCAAGGAAAGACACTCGCTTAAAATCGGGCGCCGGGCTGTGCCGAAAGGGCTGTCGCGGACAGCCGCGCGCTTAATCCGGCTGAGCCTGGAAGATGTTGCCTCGCAAAGACTAACGTGTTTATCGCACCCATTCTCATCGCATTTTTTCAGGAAATGGCGGCCCTGACGGTCGATGTCAGCACTGATTTTCCTGTACCGGTAAATTCACATGAATTTTAGCTTACCGCATTACATCATCTTCCGCCTGGCCTGTCAAGCGTTCCGACCCGGTGGAACGCAAGTATAATCCAGACTTATCGCATTACATCAGGTCCCGCCGACTGCGTCAAGCGTCAATTCGGGCGCTTTCTCACGCTTTATCCGCGCGGGAAGTCATTTCATGCGGCCTGCCGGAAGCCCGGATGAGTTCAGAATTTTAAGGTTAAATCCAGTTGGAACAGTTGATACCGCTGGATGGGATTGACTTGGGGAATATCTTGATTGCTGCCGCCGGTGCCGAGTTTGCTGTCGATGCGGCTGGCGTAGCCGTAGCGGAAGGTTCCAATAAGGGCGTCGGTGAATCCGTAGGCGAAGGCGGCGTAAACCCCCTGAAGATTTGCACGGCCTTCAAAAAAGTCGGAGTCCATGAGATTGGGGTCCAATGCGTATTGCTCGACGTGCTGCCAATAAGCCCGGGCCTCCCAGGTGTTCTTCTTCACGGTGGTTCCATAAGCGATGCCCAAGGCGTCATCATTGCCGACGGCCAGGCCGAATTGATAGGCCTTGTTCTCGTATTTTTGCAGCGGGATCGTCACCGTGTATCCACCCGAATTGTTGACAAGAGCGTTTGCCCCCATCGCCACCGCCGCCTCCGCGCGTTGCTCGCCGTCCAGGTTTTCGGCAAAGTCGCCAAACATCCTGGCGCGATATTTGGCGATCTTAAAGTTCAGTTCGAACGGGAAGTCCAGGATGAGCAAATCGTTGATTCCGGTTTGGTTGAAGATGAAACCGTCATTAGGCCCGCTCGGGTAGCCGCTGGAGCCTGCGACAGAACTGTTTGGAGTGAGAGTGGATTCTCCGACAAAAATATCAGAAAACCCAGCCGTCGAATTGGTCACTCCGCCTCGTCCGGTATAATTGTAAAGCGTGGCGGCGGCCTTGAAGGATATATCCTTTGTAAAATTGAAATTGAAACCGCCCTGCCACGACAGAAGGAACGGCGTGTTTGCGTCCCGGCCGAACGGGACGGCCGGCGTCAAAAAAGGCGTCGTGCGGTTGGGGTTGACGTCCTCATACACAAACTGCCCGAAGGTGGCGAAAAAATCGACGGGGCCGACCGTGTACTTGAACCGCTCCGCCGCCCCTTCGGGATTGAGGTCGGTGTCCCAGGTCATGGGCGTGGTGTAAAGCGGGTTCGGCATTTTGCCCAGTTCGATGTCCACCCAGCTTGCGGGCCGCCAGCCGACATATACTTGGCCGAGGTTGATTCCGGCCGTGGATTTGCCAAACGGACCTTGATAGGGAACACCGCTGGACGAGGTGCCAAATGTGACCCAGGGCGAGCGCGGGTTGGATGCGGTTTCGAGCCGGAGGCCGTAATAGAAATCATCCACCAAGTCTCCGCGCAGGCCCAAGCGCAAAGCGTAGCGATAGCGGCCCAGCTCCAGCCGGTCGCCAATCGGCGTATGCACCTGGCGGTCTTCAAAGCGCAATCGGATGTCGCCAAAAAGCTCCACGCTGTTGATGCCGTTGCCGATTTTCCATTTTGAGGCGGAGGCGGACGGGTTGTTGGTTCGGCTGGCCTGCGCCTCGGCTCGGAGCTGCTGCGCTTCCTCCTGGGTCACGATCCCCTTTTTGACAAAGAGGTCCAAAAGCGCGTCGGATGATTGCGCGCCGGCTCCGATGCTCATCGCCAGCAGGGCGAACGCTCCAAGCCAACGGGCGACACGGGCGAACAGGGGGGGGTTCTTTTTATTCTGCATTGGCGCGATATTAAAAGTGGATTGTGGCGGAATTATGGTGACAATGTTACGTTCTTGTTACGATTCACGAGCGCCGGTGTGAAAATGGGGTGAAAATGCCGGTGTGAATATGCGGATGGATTTTTCGGATGCGGGCGTGGAAATGACCTGAAACCGGACGGAGCACGTCAGGCTTCAGCCGTCAGCTACTTTGCTTGAAGCGTCTCAGGGATTGGCCAGGCGGAAAAATAAACTTCCCGTGGGCGGTGTGATCGTGATGCTGTTGGTGCCAGCAGGGGAGTTGGTGGTGACGGGATAACCGCTTGTGGACCAGCCCGCCGCTGCCGCCAGATTGTTGTTCTGTTGCAACGTGTAGGCACCCGTATTCGGCCAGGAGACAATGACACTGCTACCGGAATGCGTGATGGTCAGGTTGGGCGCACCGACGGTTTGCACGACGGAAATAATGCTCCAGAAACCGCCGGTCACGGAGTAACTGCCGCCGCTCATGGCAATCCCGGCATCCGGCTGCCCAATCGTGCCGGTGACGGCATACTGGCCATTGGTGCTGGCGCCGCCGCCGCCGGCGATTTTATACCAGTTTATCGAAAAGTTTTGCGCCTGGCTCAAGGCCGGCAGCAGCAAACCAAATAAGAGAATCGACTTTTTCATGGATGCCTCATTTTCTTTCTGCGAGGGCTTTGACGGCGGCTTCCAGGTCATTCAAGCGGGCGGTCAGGGCGTCATTCTGTTTTTCCAGCGCATCCACTTTGCCGGCTTTATCCTTCAACGTTTCGATCTCCCTGCTCTGGGTTTCGACCTTTTTGTGTTGTTTGAGGAATTCATTCAGGAGCATGGCGTTGACGGCTTCGTAGCGGACGGTGAAAATCTGGTTGTGGCTGTCGCGCAACACGAGGTCAGGGTCAATCTTGTCCACTTCCTCGGCGACAAGGCCGAATTGCGGCCTGGCTTTGGGATCAAGGCCTGCCTTGTAGTGAAACGTGACGGGCCGGAGTGAAAGCAACTCGTCGCTCGCATCGTCCATGCTGCGGATGTCGTCCTTGAACCGCACCGAAGAGGTGGTCACGCCGAGCTGGCCGGTGGTAGGGTCAATGACGACTGGCGCGCCCGTGACCGTCGCTCCGTTGATGCCTGCGATGTAGGCCGCCGTCTGATTGCTGCCGATGCGGATGATGTTTTGATCGCCCGGCGAGCCGAGGTTGCCGATGACGATGTTGCTGCTTTCGTTCCCCCAGAAATTGAAACCGGCCTGATTACCCAGCGCGATGTTGTTAGAGCCGCTGGGGGTTGCGGGCACCGACGAACCGCCCAAATTGGAAAGCGCGTCACGGCCGACAGCCGTGTTGTTGTTGCCGCTAGTGTTAAACCCCAGCGCATTAAATCCATCGGCCGTGTTGCCGTTGCCGCTGGTGTTCTCGATAAGCGCCGAGTCGCCAATGGCCGTGTTGTACGAGCCGCTGGTGTTATTGAGAAGCGCCAAGCCGCCAACGGCCGTGTTGAAGGAACCGGTCGTGGTGGCAGTAAGCGCACTATTGCCGATGGCCGTGTTCTCGGACCCGCTGGAAGCTCCGAGATTGGTCAAACCGCCGCCGTCGCCGGTGATGACGCCCGCGATGTAGGCCGCCGTCTGGCTGTCGCCGATGCGGATGATGTTTTGATCGTTTATCGAGCCCACGTTGCCGATGACGATGTTGCTGCTTTCGTTCCCCATGTACCTAAAACCTGACCAAATCCCCAGGGCGATGTTGTTCGTGCCGCTGGGGAGTGGGGTGAGATCAAGATAGCCCATTTGGCTAAGCGCCCCAAAGCCGATAGCGGTGTTGCCGTTGCCGCTGTTGTTATTGAGAAGCGCCGAGTCGCCAATGGCCGTGTTGTACCAGCCGCTGGTGTTAAAAACAAGCGCCCCGTCGCCAACGGCCGTGTTGTCGGAGCCAGTCGTCGCCGAGTTGCCCGTGTGTGGCCCGACGAAGAAGTTACCCCCGCCGTTGCCAACGCTAGTCAATTGCTGGGCGTTGAGATCGGTCAACTGGTTGCCATCGCCCGAGAAGGCATTGGCCGAGACGGTGCCGTTAAAAGTCGGATTCGAGCCGACGTCGATGCCGTTGGCGTTGAGTGTAATCGTCCCGCCCAGCGCCACCGTGCCACCGCCGGAAAGCCCGGTGCCTGCGGTTATGGTTATGGAGCTATTGGCCAATTGAGCGTTGCCCACGGTGCCGGTGCCAAGCTGCCCATTGGCATTGATCACCACTGGCAAGGGGGTGGCAGAAGGGTTGACCCCGTAGATGCCCGCGATGTAGGAGGCGGTCTGGCTGCTGCCAATGCGGATGATGTTTTGATCGCCCGGCGAGCCCATGTTGCCGATGACGATGTTGCTGCTTTCGTTCCCCGAGAAACTGAAACCGGCCTGATAGCCCAGCGCGATGTTGTTAGAGCCGCTGGGGGTTGCGGGCACCAAACCGCCCAAATTGCAAAGCGCGTCACGGCCGAAAGCCGTGTTGTTGTTGCCGCTAGTGTTATCCTCAAGCGCACCAAATCCATCGGCCGTGTTGTTGTTGCCGCTGGTGTTATGGAGAAGCGCTGCGTTGCCAATGGCCGTGTTGTACCAGCCGCTGGCGTTACGGGGAAGCGCCGAGTCGCCAACGGCCGTGTTGTCGGAGCCGGTCGTGGTGGAATAAAGCGCGTAACTGCCATAGGCCGTGTTGCCGGAGCCGCTCGTGTTGGCAGTAAGGGCACCATTGCCGATGGCCGTGTTCTCGGACCCGCTGGAAGCACCGAGATTGGTCAAGCCGCCGCCGTTGCCGGTGAAGGTGCCGGTCAAGGTCAAGTTTGTTTCGCCGTTCGTCACCAAACCGGCAGGCAATTGCGACGCGCTGATGTTGGTCAATCCGGCTCCATTGCCGGTGATGACGCCCGCGATGTAGGCGGTCGTCTGACTGCTGCCGATGCGGATGATGTTGGCGTCGCTGGCAGAGCCCGTGTTGCCGATGTCAATGTTGGAACTGCCGGTGGTGATGAGGCTGCCGGCCAGATAACCCAGAGCGGTATTATAGGAGCCGCTGATGTTCCCCTGCAGCGCGTCAGCGCCGTCGGCGGTGTTGTAATTGCCGGTGAAGTCGGTGTAAAGCGCATCAATGCCATTGGCGGTGTTGTTTTGGCCATAGACGTTGTTTTGCATGGCATGATTGCCAGTGGCCGTGTTTCCGGAAACGATGTTGGAGTACAGGGCAAAAGCGCCATTGGCTGTGTTGTAGACGCCGTCCGTGTTGTTGAACAGCGCCCCGTGGCCAATGGCCGCGTTCTCGAAGCCGGTCGTGTTGTTCGCGAGGGCATAAGCACCATAAGCCGTGTTGACACTGCCGCTGGTGATGTCAGCAAGGGCATTAGCGCCGATGGCCGTGTTGTAAAAGCCGCTGGTGGTCGCATTGCCCGCCGCCGGACCGAGGAAGACGTTGCCATAGGCGCCCGCGTTGGTATTGCCGATGCTGATCAATTGCGCGGCGCTGACCGTGAGGTTGGTCAGTTGGCTGCCGTTCCCCGTGAAAGCGCCGCTCAAGGTCACGCCGCTTTCGCCATTCGTAATTATAGTGGGAGGCAAGGTCAGCGTGCCGACATTGGTCAACCCGGCGCCGTTGCCGTAGATGACGCCCGCGATGTAGGTGGCGGTCTGGCTGCTGCCGATGCGAATGGTGTTGTTTTCGCCCTGCACGCCGAAATGTCCGATGTCAATGTTGCTGCTTTCGTTCCCGTTGAAATTCACGCCGGCCTCATAGCCAATCGCGATATTGTTGTTGCCGTTGGTGCAGTCCTCCAGCGCACCCATGCCCAGGCCTGTGTTCTCGGAGCCGGTCGTGTTGGCGTTAAGGGAGTAGTAGCCGTCGGCCGTGTTGCGGATGCCGGTTGTGTTTTGTTCCAGCGCATGGGTGCCGATGGCCGTGTTCCCCTGGCCGAAGGTGTTGGCGGCAAGCGCAAAATCACCCAAGGCCGTGTTGTAGGAGCCACCCATCGTTGCATTGCCCGCCGGACCGACGAAAAAGTTGTCCATGCTCATTGAATGGGGAAACGAGCCAGGATTGCCGTTGCCGGCGCTGGTCAATTGCGACGCGCTGACCGCGCCCGCCGTGGTGGCAAAAATGGCGTAGGGCGAGCTTTGGATGGGTTGCAGAGGACTCACCTCAGTGAACAACCCGCCCGGCGCCGCGCTGCTGGCGCGCACCCCGATTTGCAGCCAGAGTGGCGCCCCCGTGAACGGGTTCGGAGTCCCCGGCGGGTTCGGCGGGCTGGCGCTAAAATCCAGCGTGACCGCAAAGAGGCCGTTGGTCACCGGCGTATTCAAGTTGGTGAACGTGACACCGACCGTCTGGCCGCTGCTGGTGCTGCTGGCGTTCCACAGCGTGAAGGTCAGGTCGTAGGTGTTATTGGCTGGCTGGCCGTTGTCGCTCAGGTTGCCCTGATAGGTGAAGGCCGTGACTTGGGCGCGCGCGGTGGTGAGTGCGGATTGCAGAATGCAGAGCGCCAGCAAGGCCGGCACGAGGACCAGATTGTGAAGTCTAGATTTCATAATAATCGGATCGGTTTGATTTTTCTCAGACTTCTTTTCAGTCAAATTCAATTAAACATGAACGGAACGGCGCTTAAAATGGACTCAATGAATTGTCTGGACGAGTCAGAGCGGGCAGATTCGCTTGGCAAAGTTCAGGCGGAAAGCATTTTATATACAAAGCCCGGTTCTGCTGCAACTTAAAAGGCAAAATGGATCAAAGTATAAGGTATTCTAACTATAATACATCATGTGCGCAACTGCATTAGCATCACTTAGTTTTAGAGGGATCCGCTGGAGGGAATACCAGGAGACGGCCCTGTCACGAGCCTCCTCTCAAATTCGAGGTGGAATCCAATCTCGAGGTGGAATCCAATCTCTCCGGCGAAAAAAACCGGGGCGAGCCTTGGGTCCCTTCGACCTCCTCAGGCTCGCCCCGCTGGCTGGCGTTAGACCCGAATGTTGGGTTGCGATTCTTCGACCCGCGGCATCAATGGACCCCCACCGTATAAAAACGGATCGGGTCGGTCGAGGTTTGCTGGAACGACTGGACGGACCCATTGCCGCTGATATTGGTGGAGACCGACGGCCAAGTCGAGACCGGCGCGGTCAGGCCCACCTCATTTGTGTAATAGAGCGTGTAAGTGCCGCCGGTGACGGTCGGAAACGAGATCGTGCTGACATTGCCGCTGACGCTTGCGGTCAGCGTCGGCGCCGGAAAGGTGGGGGCGCCCGCCACGAACACCAGCACTCCGTTGGTTTCCAACTCAAAATATCCCAGATACGCGCCGGCCGGCTGGGTGCCGGTGTTGTCGGGATAAAGTTGGTAGAAATCCGAGCGCGAGGACACGCCGTCGGTGGTGAAGGTGGGCGGCGTGGTGTTCTCGACGTCTCCCTGGAACGTGTTCTTGTAGTTTCCCAACGTTGCCAGGAAGGCGCCGGCTTCATGGCCGCTGCCGACAGGAACAACCACCTCGCTGGCGGTGTTGTTGACGGGGTCGGCGGCGATGGTGCCGCTGTAGAAGGAGGCGTTCTGCAGGACGGAATTCATTTCGCCAGCCGTGGCGCCCTGGGCGCTTGAACTTTTGCGCACCCACGACGCAGCCGGAGTTGACGGGTCAAGCCGCGGCGCGGTCGCCCACAACGTCTTGACCGGAACGGTCGGATCGCCGTTGTCCCCGGTGCCTGGAACAAAGGCGGCCACAGACCAGGACAGGTCGTTCAGGCTGTCAAAGGTGGCCGCGATTTGGGACGTGCTGAATTGGCTGATGGTGATCCTGCTTCCGGGCGTCGCGCTGTAGTAGGTCGAGACCTGTCCGATGTTGACCTCCAGGTCATTCGGGGCGGTCGTACCGCCGTCCGCGCCCGTTTTGCGAAACGTCACCATCACGTCGCGATTAGTGTAAACGAAGATGGGCGTGTTGGCCTGGACGCTCTGAAGGAGTCCAAGCGAACCGGCCACGGACCACAGAAAGACTGACATTCGATGAAAATTCAATTTCATAATTTTGAAGAGTTCTTGAGAATAATCTGGTGTAAATCACATCATCCTCCGGTAACGCTCAGTAATTGGGTGTGACAAGTCCGCCGTCCGTTGGCCGGCTGACGCGCATGGAGGAGAGGAGCAGGCCGGACGACGCGACGGCATCCGTGCCCAGGATTTGGCCGGCGAGTTGATCCGCCACAGCCTGGCCATTGGCATCGAGCGTGCCGTAGTTGCTCCGGTAATCCAAATGCTCATAGCCCCAGAAAGTGTACTGGCCTTCCTCAACAGCCGTTGGGCTGTACGCGACTCCGTTCCACATAATCGGCGCCGCGCCGCCGCTGATCGCTGTGTTGGCGTCGGAAAGGCCCAAATAGGTCACGTAGTAGCCGCCTAGGGCCGCGCCGGTGGTTTGTTCCATCGCCACCGCAAGGTCGCCGCCGCTGGAGTAGCCTCCTTGTCCGACATCATAGAAGATGCCGTTGATCGTCTCGGCGGGATAGAACTTTTGGCCGGCGACGGGGCCGGCGGCCGTCCGGGAGATAATTGCGCCCGAACTATTGGTGGGAACGTACTGCTCGACCGCGGTGAAAACTCCCACGCCGGTCTCGGCGAACGCGGTCATACGGGTGCCGGAATCGGCGTCGCGGCCCGTGGCAAAAACCCTCGTCCCCTCATCACTGGGCGATCCGGTGAAAAGGGCCAGGGGAAGACTCCCGTTAAGCCACATAGCCTGCGCGAGGTTGGGCGTCAGGTTGGTCAGCGTGGCCGGGGCGCCATTGTTGCGCACAAACTCGAAGGGCACGATGCCGACGATGGATTCGGTGAGGGCCGGAGTGGCATAGGGCGTGGAGGATTGATATACGTCCGACATGCAAACTTCAGGGACCGCGGGCGGATCATAGACGGCCGGAGCGCCGGAGGTTCCGCCAGTGCTTTGCGGCGTGGTGTTGGTCAGCCAGGTGGAAACGGGCAGTTGTTGCGACACGGTTTGCACCCCGCCGACGGAACCGGACCAAGAAGTCTTGATAATGACGGAAATGTTGTTGGTGATGGTATGGCCGGTGAATATCGCCTGGTTGGCCCCCGTGAAAGAACTGCCCGCATAGCCGTAGGTGAAGCCCGGCTGGAGAATGTGAGTAATGGCGGTGACGGTCGCGGCGCGGAACGCGGTGGAGCCGGTGATGTGAACCACGGTTTGAGCGTCGGCGATGCTGGCGGCGGACAAGGCGAGCAAGCCCGCCATCAATGTTTTGATTGATTTCATATTTCAGTTTTCGGTTTCGATTTTGTTCTCTGTCGTTAGAGACCGTGAATCTAGCAGGGCAGCGGGAAGCCGCGCATCCTGTTTTCGGACACGCTTACGCTGGTTTAAGACGCGCGCAAAATCTTCGCAAGAGGCTCGGCGCCAAACTGTTAGGGATGAAGAGAAGCAGGCGTGGCTGCTTTCCCGAAGACTTGTTGCAAAGACGTAACTTGGATCGAGCCGGAATAATCCCGGTTGCGCAACATCGGGACGGTTGACAACATATACCCTATACGGTATATGTTTAATGCGTTTATGAAGCTCCTGCAAATTTACCGCTGCCTCTGCGATGAGACCCGCCTTCGCATACTCCATCTATTGACTCAAGGCCCGCTTTGCGTCTGCCATTTCCAGGATATTCTGGAATTGCCCCAGGTTGCCGTTTCCAAACACCTGGCTTACTTGCGGGCCAAAGGCATTGTGGCGGCGCGACGCCACGGAAAATGGATGATCTACCGGCTTGCGGAACCGGCGCCCGAGGAACTTGACTTGCAATTGCGCTGTTTGCAGGACTGCGTGCAATCCCATCCCATCTTCCGCCAGGATTTAAGGCGGCTCAAAAAGATGCGGTGCGAATGCGCCTGGGTTGAGCACGCCACCCAGGCCGGCGGCAAATCGAAAGGCACGGAAACCTGACGCGGGTCACTGAAGCCGGCAGCCAGCCTATGAAAAAGAAAGTCCTCTTCATTTGCATCCACAACAGCGCCCGCAGCCAAATGGCTGAGGCTTTTCTCACTCAAATGTGCGGGGAGCAATTCGAGGTTCACAGCGCGGGCCTCGAACCCGGCAAACTCAACCCCGTTGCTGTTGAGGTGATGCGCGAGATTGGAATGGATATTTCGGGCAATCGGACCAAGTCGGTTTTCGATATGTTCAAATCGGGCAAACTGTTTTCGCACGTCATTTCGGTTTGCGACGCGGCGAGCACGGAACGCTGCCCGATTTTCCCCGGCGTCACCACGCGCCTGCGCTGGAGTTTTGCCGACCCGTCGAGCTTCCGGGGCACGCACGAACAGATTCTCAGCGAGACCCGCCAAGTCCGCGATGCCATCAAGGAAAGAATCGAACAATGGTGCCGCGAAGTGTGCAGCCAGGCGGCTTGTCAAGATCAAGATTAGGAATGACTGCCCAGCGCGCCCTTGCACGAACCGCTTATTGGTTTTTGGGCGGCGCGACGGCCACCCGGCCAGTTGAACCGCAACAAAGAACCGAACCATGTCCACACCCACTGCCGCCCCCAAACGTCTGGCTTTCTTCGAGCGCTACCTCACCGTGTGGGTGCTGGTCTGCATGGCCGTGGGCGTCGCCTTCGGCAAATGGCTGCCCGGCGTCACGTCCAGCCTGAGCAAACTGGAGTTTGGCCAAGGCTCACAAGTCAACGTGCCGATTGGGGTGTTACTGTGGCTGATGATTTATCCGATGATGCTCAAAGTGGATTTCAGCGCCCTCGGCGGCATAGCCAAGAGGCCCAAGGGACTGATGGTGACCTTGTTCGTCAATTGGCTGGTCAAACCGTTCAGCATGGCGCTGCTGGCGTGGGTGTTTATGCGGCATGTCTTCGCGGCGTGGGTTGATCCGGAGACGGCGAGGAACTACACCGCCGGCCTCATCATCCTCGCGGCGGCGCCCTGCACGGCGATGGTGTTTGT
>Ga0187874_10001854_pt1 | contig 17572 bp, 10 predicted proteins | sample June2016WEW_16_1_3_FD_132993 | JGI IMG/M metagenome (GOLD analysis project Ga0187874, IMG submission 132993) | Peatland microbial communities from SPRUCE experiment site at the Marcell Experimental Forest, Minnesota, USA - June2016WEW_16_150 | ecosystem: Environmental > Terrestrial > Soil >... | reverse complement strand
CGTCCCCAGCCCGACTGCTTGTAGCCGCCGAAGGGCAGAGCTGCGTCGAAGACGTTGTAGCAGTTGATCCACACCGTGCCGGCACGCAACTCCGAGGCGATCTGGTGCGCCTTGCTGATATCGCGCGTCCAAACGCCGGCCGCCAGCCCGTAGATGGTGTCGTTGGCGCGCGGCAGAATCTCTTCGTCCTTGTGGAACGGCATGGCCGTCACCACCGGACCGAAGATTTCCTCCCGCACCACTTTCATGTTTTCGCTGGTGTTCACCAACACGGTCGGCTCAACGAAGTAGCCCTTTTCGCCCATGCGTTTGCCGCCGCATAAGGCTGTGGCGCCCTCGGCCCTACCCGCGTCAAGATATCCGGTCACACGGTTCAACTGCTCTTCCGAGACCAGCGGTCCCATCTGCGAGTCCTGGTTGAACCCCGGTCCCAGTTTGATCTTCTTGGCGCGCTCGGTGACGCCGTCGACGACCTTATCGAAGACCTTGTCCTCGACATAGAGCCGTGATCCGGCACAGCAGCACTGGCCATGGTTGAAGAAGATCGCACTGGCCGCGCCGGGAATGGCAGCCTCGAGATCGGCATCGGCGAAGACGACGTTGGGCGACTTGCCTCCCAACTCCAGCGAGACCTTCTTGAGGTTTCCGGCCGCTGCCTGCACGATCAGCTTGCCGACCTCGGTCGAACCCGTAAAGGCAATTTTGTCCACTTCGTCGTGCGCGGCGAGTGCGGCACCGGCGGTTTCGCCGTAGCCGGGAACGACGTTGACGACGCCGTCGGGGAATCCGGCTTCCTGAATCAGCTCTGCCAGCCGCAGCGCCGTCAGTGGCGTCTGTTCGGCAGGCTTGAGTACGACGCAGCAACCGGTGGCGAGGGCCGGACCGAGTTTCCAGGCGGCCATGAGCAGCGGAAAATTCCACGGAATGATCTGTCCGACCACTCCGACGGGTTCGCGCACGGTGTAGGCGAGATACCGCGCGCCGGGGGTATAAGGAACGGAGAGCGGGATGGTATTGCCCTCGATCTTGGTGGCCCATCCGGCCATATAACGGAACAGGTCGGCTGCCAGCGGCACATCGGCGGCGTGCGCCACGGCCAGGGGCTTGCCGTTATCCAGGCTCTCCAGTTGAGCGAGTTCTTCAAGGTTCTGTTCGATCAGGTCGCCGAGTTTCCAGATCAGGCGGCCGCGCTCGGATGGAGTCATTTTGCGCCACGGTCCGCTGTCGAACGCGACGCGAGCGGCCTTGACGGCACGGTTGATGTCTTCCCACCCGCCTTCGGCAATCTGGGCCAGCACCTGGCCGGTGGAAGGATCATAAGTTGGAAACGTTTTGCCGGAGGCGGAGTCGCGAAAGCGACCGCCGATAAACATCTGTCGCGGCGTGGAGACGAACCCTGCCACTCGTGGGTCAGGGGTAAAGAATGCTGCAACTGACATGGGAGTCCCTCCTCGTTGGGAGTTGGGTCGGACGCCAGCGAAGGCCACGGGAATCTCCGGACATTGCTGGGAGTTTTGGGGCCAGGACGAAAAGCGTGGAACTAACGGCTTCGGCTCACTTACCAATTATCTGGATGCCGAACTGCCACTGACAGTTGCGCGGCACAGACAAACACTGTGCAGCCAGACCGGATTCAGAGTAGGTGTATTCCGGAGCTATCAATTTCTTCCCTAAAAGCGGCGGGTCGCGATGCGGCATGCGGGTCGATACAATGAGAAGGAGTGGGCAGGCGGAAGGCCAATCGAACTATCGGGCTTGGAACCAGGGAGGCAGTATGGCATACGACGTAGCCGCCGACGCACGCGCGGCGCGAGCAGCCGCACGCGTGTTGGCCAACGTGACCTCGGCGCGGAAGAACGCCGTGCTGGCCCGAATGGCTGGTGCGCTGGAGGCTGCCTGGCCGGAACTCGAGCGGGCGAATGCGCTTGATGTCTCGGAGGCGGAGGCGGCAGCGGCAGCCGGAGCGCTGAAGAGTTCGCTGGTGGAGCGACTGCGGCTCTCGGAAGACAAGCTGAGGCAGATGGTGCAGAGCGTGCGCGAGGTCGAGGCGCTGCCCGATCCGGTTGGGCAGGTGCGCCTGCACAGGCTTCTCGACGACGGGCTGGAGCTGAAGAAAGTGACGTTTCCCTTCGGTGTGGTGGCCGCCATCGTCGAAGCTCGTCCGGACGCGGTTGTGCAGCTTGCGGCTCTGGCCGTGAAGTCGGGGAATGCATTGATGATCAAGGCAGGCGTGGAAGCGACACGCACGTCGCAGTGCGCCGTTGACATCATGGCGGGGGCCATCGCCGAAGCAGGAGTCCCGGCAGCCGCGCTGACATTGGTAAAGGGTCGCGATGCCGTGCGGCAACTGCTGCGTCTAAATGAATGGATTGACCTGGTTGTGCCACGCGGAGGCGCGGATCTGGTCCGCTATGTGATGGAGAACTCGACCATCCCGGTTCTGGGCCATGCCGACGGAGTGTGCCACATTTTCGTCGACCGCAACGCCGATCAGACGATGGCGCTGGAGGTTGTGCTGGATTCAAAAGTACAGGCTCCGAGTGTTTGCAATGCCGTGGAAACGGTGCTGGTGGACGAGGCTATCGCCGGGGAGTTTCTGCCGCGGCTCGTCTGCCATTTGAAACCGGCCGGGGTGAAGCTGCTCGGCTGCCGGCGGTCGGTCGAATTAGCGAAGGGCGAGATCGTGGAGATTGCACCGGAAGCGTGGCACACCGAGTATGGAGATCTCACGCTGGCAATTCGGGTCGTCGCCGGCTTGGAAGAGGCCATCGAGCACATTGAGAACTTTGGCTCGCGCCACACCGACTGCATCATCACCCGCGACCAGCAGACAGCCGAGCGCTTCCTGAATTCGGTCGACTCGGCGAATGTCTTTCATAACGTCTCCACTCGCTTCTCGGACGGATTCCGTTATGGCTTCGGCGCGGAGGTCGGGATCAGCACCGGAAAGCTGCATGCGCGGGGGCCGGTGGGCCTCGATGGCTTGGTCACTTACAGGTACCAGCTCAGTGGCCGCGGGCAACTGGTTCGCGATTACGTAGGCAAGGGCGCCAAGCCGTTCAAGCACGTTCGCATGCCTGATGCCGAGTCGGCCGGGTAGGTACCAGAGATACTGTATCCTTCGCAGCGGGTGTCATCGTGAGAAGGTTCGCTGCTTTTGCGAACCGACGTGACGATCTATGCATTTCATCGAGCCTCAACCCGGAGGCCGGAAAAGCAAATACATGGACCCTCACGTCGCGTCCTAACGGACGCTCCTCAGGCGGATGAGAAACGACGAGTCCAGAGACCGGGCATGATAATTGGTTTCGCGAAAGCTGTTTTTCGAGGTGTCATCCTGAGCGTAGCGAAGGATCTGCTGTTTGCGCGTGCCGAAAAAAGCAGATCCTTCGGTCGCGCAAAACCGGCGCGGCCTCAGGATGACACTTCTTCGAGCTTTCAGCAGCCTGCTAGGCATTCGATGCCGATAGCAAGCCGGAAGCAGCGATTCGGCAGCCGGAGTTGAGTAGGAAGACAAGGGCGGAGTGCGATAGGTGAGCGCCTGGCCCGGAACACGCGTGAGCCGGTTGCGCTCGATTTCCAAAACATCACGTTTTGCGCCCGAAGGATGCCGGATTACAATAAGTGCAGCTAATCAGGATCGTGCGGGGTTCCCGGCACGCGCCGTGGTTGCGCGTGTTGGGGCAAAATCCCATCAGCTACCAATTTAGCGAAAGGTGTAGTCGCCAAAGCCGTGGCGAACATGGGATGCGCTATTCCTAAGCTGCTCTAATCGAAAACGAGAATCCCATTACTCTGACTTCATGATGACCAACCATACCCCTCCATTAATTGAACTGCGCAACGTCTCTGTCGCCCGCAGTGGCCGTGTCGTGTTGCATGACCTGAACTTACGCATCGAAGCCGGCGAGCACGTCGCGATCATGGGTCCGAACGGCTCGGGTAAATCGACGCTGATCAAAACCATCACGCGTGAGTTTTACCCGCTGCAAGACGAAGGTTCCTCGATGAAGCTTTTCGGGCAAGAGACCTGGGACGTCTCCGAACTGCGCTCGCTGCTGGGAATCATGACGAACGACCTTGCCGCTTTTTACCTGCGTCCCATTACCGGACGCGACGCTGTTTTGTCCGGGTTTTTCAGCAGCGTTGGCTTGTGGCGGCATCAGAAAATCAAGCCCGAGATGCGTGAGAAGACCGATGAACTGCTGGCATGGCTGGAGATCGAGCATCTGGCCAGGCGGGTGATCGCCGAAATGTCGTCCGGCGAGGTTCGGCGGGTGATGATTGCCCGGGCCCTGGTTCACGAGCCGAAGGCTTTGCTGTTTGACGAGCCGAGCAACAGCCTCGACGTTGTCGCGCAAATCGAACTGCGGCGCACCATGAGCAAGCTGGCGCAATCCGGTATCGCCCTGCTGTTAATCACGCACCATCTGCCCGACGTTGTTCCCGAGATCGAGCGCGTCATCTTCATGCGCGATGGCCGGATTGTTGGCGATGGCTCGAAGCCGGAGCTGCTGACTGCGGACCGCCTGGGTTCTCTGTTCGGATGTCCGGTGCACGTCACCACGCAAGACGGGTACTACCACCTGGTTTCGTAGAATTGCGGAGGTTTCAAGGTTTCAAAGGTTTCAAGGTTTCAAGGTTTCGAAGGCAAATTCGCCGACCTCGTTTGCGAAACTTTGAAACCTGCGAAACTTTGAAACCCTCTTACTTGCAATCAAGCACTGCGGCGCCGCGGATGGCGTCGTTCTTCAGTGAATTCAGGGCGCGGTTCGCCTCACGCAGAGGGTAGAGCTGCACCTGCGTCTGAATGGGAATCTCCGCCGCGATGCGGAGAAATTCCGCGCCGTCCTCGCGGGTATTGTTGGCCACGCTGCGAACCACGCGTTCCTGGTAGAGCAGGTTATAGTCGAGCGGCGGTATCGTGCTCATGTGGATTCCGCCCAGCGCCAGGACTCCGCCTTTGCGCAAGGCTTTCAGTGCCGCCGGAACGATCTCCCCGGCGGGCGCGAAGATGATCGCGCTGTCGAGTTTTGCGGGAGGCTCCGCCGTGGTGCCGCCGGCCCAGACCGCCCCGAGTTCGAGCGCGAGCTGCTGATGGCGCTGGTCGCGTGTCGCCGCGTAGACTTCCACTCCCCAGTGGCGCGCCACCTGAATGGCTATATGCGCGGCGGCGCCAAAGCCGTAAAGCCCGAGCCTGCCGCCCGGCTTGATCGCGGAAAGCCGCAGCGAACGGAAGCCGATGATCCCGGCGCAAAGCAGCGGCGCGGCTTGCTCGTCACGAAATGATTCGGGAATCGCGTAAGCCCACTCCTCGGGCGCAACCGCGTACTCCGCATAGCCGCCGTCGACCGTGTAGCCGGTGAAAGCAGGCTGATCGCACAGGTTCTCCTGCCCACGCCGGCAATATTCGCAGACTTGGTCGGTATGATGCAGCCATGCTATGCCCACCCGCGCGCCGAGCGGGAAGCGATGCGCACCTTCGCCAAGTTCGGCGACCGTTCCAACCACCTGATGACCCGGAATGAGTGGGGACTTGCGGGGCGGCAACTCGCCTTCGATGACATGCAGATCCGTGCGGCAAACCGCACAGGCGCGAACGCGGACAAGCACTTCGCCTCTGCCCGGCCTTGGCGTGGCCGTGTCCGTGAAGACCAGCGGATTGGTTTCAACCGGCGCTACCGAATACAGCAGGCAAGCTTTCATTGAGCACCGAGCGGGTAACAGAATATCGCCGGGGATGAGGAAACACCGGACTCCGTGAAGGTATATCAATGCGGACGACCCAAGCAAGATGTCATGCTGAGGGACGCCGGGGTCCCCGACGGACGCCTTCTTTTGGCGTCTGTTGGGGTGGTGGCGCGAAGCATCCCATGGATCTGTCCCACTCTGCGCCGCGTGGGGCTTCTCGGTGAAATCCTTCGGCTGCACCTCAGCCCCACGCTGTGCCGGGATGCTTCACTGCGTTCAGCATGACACTTTAAGACCGTGCACTACCCAGGGCTCTTCTCATTTCTCGGTGTAAAGCTCCGGAAACAATTTGCGCAGGGCCACCACCTTGGGCGCATCGTTAAACATGATGTAGGGCTGGCTCGGATGATTCTCGGCATAATTCTGGTGATAATCCTCGGCGGGATAGAAGGCCTCGAGAGGAGTGACCTGGGTGACGATGCGGCGCGGGAAAATGCTTGCCCGGTCGAGTTGGGCGATGTAATCCTCGGCGATACGTTTCTGTTCCTCGCCGTCGTAGAAGATCGCCGAGCGGTACTGGGTTCCGCTGTCGGGACCTTGCCGGTTCAACTCGGTAGGGTCGTGCGCCACGGAAAAGAAGATTCTGAGAATCTGCCCATAGCTGATCTGCGACGGATCGAAGATAACCTTCACGGATTCCGCGTGGCCGGTATTGCCGCCGCAGACCCTTTCATAATTGGCCGTCTGCACCGAGCCGCCCGAGTAGCCCGAGGTTGCGCTGATCACGCCCTTGACATGCTGAAACACGGCCTGTATGCCCCAGAAACAGCCTCCGGCCAGCACCGCGCTCTGCTGGCCGTGAGTGGAAGCCAGGGGAGCGTCCAACTCGGCGGCGGGTAGGGCAGTGCTGGACGCATTTGCCGTATTGCAGGCGATCAAGCCTGCCATCGGCAGCATCAGGAACAAAACCGCAAGCAAAGATTCTGGCATGGACATAGACGACTCCCATTGTGGAAATCAAGAATTCCGCTGTTATTTTGGAGTCGAAAATCAGAAGAAGGTTGCAATTCTTATGCGGCAGCTTGAGGAATAACCTTTGGCAAGGTCACCGGAGTGCGGCCCTACAGCCAGCCCTCGGCTTCCTGTTTCTCTTTGAGCCACTGATTGAGGGCCATCTGTGAGTGGTGCGCGGCGTTGACGAAGCGAATGCCAACCGTGCCCTCGCGGTCCGTCCAGACGATTCTGCCGGTCGCCTCGATTGGAACGCTGCACTCGGGCAGTTGGAACTTGATCGACAGGATTCCGCTGATCCTGGGAAGATGATGCGCATCCTGCAAACACACTCCGCCGCAGCTCACATTCCTGCTCCTGAACTGATAGTGTTCGCCGCCGGCTGCAATCTCCATGGGAATGTCAACGCTGTAACGGAAGCGCAACTGCTGCTCGCCTCCGAGCTCGGCGACGTCGGTTGGCAACTGGCCGTGCGCGCGCACCGGATCGACATTGTAGAGCTTCAGCTTGCGGCTCAGGGTGCGGCGGGAGATGCCCAGTTCCAAAGCGGTCATTCCCTGATGACCACCGGACTTGGCGAGCGCATCGATAATGGCTTGCCGTTCCAGACTGCTGAGATCGTGCGGGCCGGCTTGCCGTGCGGCGGAGATAACGTCACCTTCCGGCGCCGTTCCGGCTCCGGCTGCCGCTGCCTGCGCGAATCCGGATGCTCCCACGCCAGCCTGTTCAGCCGTAAGTGCCTTTTCCAGCGGCAGAGAGTCGGCGCTGATCTCTTGCTCCTCGCGAAAAGTTGCCGCCTGAAGCACCACGCTCTCCAGTTCGCGTATATTTCCGGGCCAGTGGTAAGACAGGAGGCGGTCTTTGGCTTGTTGCGAGAAGCGCTTTTCGGGAGCAAGCCTGCTCAGGAAATGGTTGGCGAGGGCGATGATGTCTTCCGGGCGCTCTCGCAATGGCGGAATCTTCAGGTGAAACTGGCTCAACCGATGGTAAAGGTCACGACGGAATTTGCCCATCTGGACGAGTTGCTCCAACGGTTGATTGGTGGCGGCGATCACCTTGACATCGACGCTGATCTTGCGATTACCCCCGAGCCGGTAGTAGGGTGCACCGTCCAGAACACGCAGTAGCTTGACTTGCAGTTTGGGGTCGAGCTCACCCACCTCATCCAGCAGGATCGTGCCTCCGTCGGCCAGTTCGAACAAACCTTTTTTGCTGCTCTCGGCCCCGCTGAAGGCCCCCTTCTCGTATCCGAAAAGCTCGCTTTCGAGCAGGTGTTCCGGGATGGCCGCGCAATTGATGTCAACCCACTGCCGGTTCCGGCGTGCTGAATTCAAGTACACTGCGCGCGCGATCAATTCCTTGCCGGTTCCGGTCTCTCCGGTGATGAGGACCGAGGCGGTGCTGGCGGCAACGCGCGGCAGAAGCAGCAACACCTTCTGCATGCACGGGCTTGCGACGATGAACTGAGTTTCGCTGCTGTCAGTTGCCATGCCGTTCCCAAATCGCCTGCCGTGCCTTAGACCACTAAGGCACGGGTTGCGCGCACTTGCGCTATGTCTGATTCAACAGTATCGCTCAAACGACTGCCAATCCAATCATCCGAAACGCAAGAAGAAGTAACGAAAGTAACTTATGAGTAATACGAGAAATGCGACAGCTTGGCGCATCTGGCTGGAAAATTGCGCCATTTTGTCTCAATCCCTGCATTTCCATCACCTTCCGGAACCTGGAACCCAAGTGCTTGCCGCTCTTTGGTTTTGGAAGGCTTCGTGCATTGATGGGGGTGGGCCTGATTCATTATCGGAGCAGGACTGGTCCGTGCCAGTGCCCAAGTAGGCAACCGTCAAGCAGTGCAAAGCCTGTAACTTACATTTGTAGAGGGCGAGACCCGATTACTGATGCGGACGAAGCTACTTGTGGGGTTGGCGGTTAGCGTTGGAGTCCTGGGACTCTGTGCCGCGGTTTTATCCGCGACTTGGGGCCAGTGGATTCAATTCGGCTGTCACCTGGGCGTAGGTATCCTGGCACTCGTCTATGCCGTTTGTCTTTACTATCGTCAGTCGAGGGGGAAACTGGAAGTCCGCTGTAGACAGGCTGAGCAGATGTCGTGCTTGCACTTGCGCACCATTAAAGCCCTGGCTCTGGCCATCGAGGCCAAGGAACAGAGCACCCAGGGACATCTTGAACGCCTGTCGGCTTATTCGATGGAGTTGGGCAGGGTGCTGTCGCTAAGCGACGAGGAAATGGAGGCGCTTGGAGCGGCTGTACTGCTGCACGACATCGGGAAACTGGCGGTTCCCGAGCAGATCATCAACAAACCTGGCCGTCTGACCCCGGAAGAGTTCGAGAAAATGAAGATTCATCCGCTGATCGGAGCGGAGATTCTCAGCCACGTGAACTTTCCCTATCCGGTAGTCCCAATTGTGGAAGCGCATCACGAACGATGGGATGGCGCGGGTTACCCGTTCGGCAAGAAGGGTGAGGAGATTCCGATGGGTGCACGGATCCTCGCCGTGCTGGATTGCCTGGATGCACTGTCTTCCGAGCGTCCGTACCGCCGCGCATTGCCCCTGACGGAAGCGCTGGAGCAGGTGGCGACGCTGGCAGGCACGCAGTACGATCCCAAAGTGGTGGCAGCGCTTAAGGAGAATTGGCCGCGCCTGCGGGAACTAACGGCCGTGAGCACGCATCGACGAGGAGCCGCCGCAGGAGATGACCGCTATGAAAACGCGATGCAAGCCGACGGGAGCTTCCTGACTTCCATCGCCGCTGCCCGACAAGAGGCCCAGATGTTGTTCGAGATCAGTCATGATCTCGGGAACTCGCTGAGCCTCGACGAGACTTTGTCGCTGCTCTCGGCGCGTCTGCGCCGCCTAGTGCCATACAACTCGATTGTTGTCTATGTGAAGAGCGACAATCAGCTTCTGCCTCAGCATATTGCGGGAGATCACTTCCGGGTGCTCTCCACGCTCACTCCCCATATCGGCGAGGGCCTCTCGGGCTGGGTGGCTGAAAAGGGGACCCCGATTCTCAACGGAAACCCGGCTTTGGAATTCGGGTCGATCGCCGACCGAAGCCGTGTTCCAGATCTGACATCCGCCGTGTCGGTGCCCCTCAACAGTCCCAGCGCCACTATTGGCGTGCTTACGCTGTACCGCGCTGCGGACACGGAGTCGTTCAACCGGGACGACCTGCGGATCTTGCTGGCAATCAGCTCAAAAGTTGCTCTTTCGATGGAGAATGCGCTGCGCTTCCAGCAAGCGGAGAGCTCGGCGACTACCGATTACCTGACCGGGCTGCCCAACGCGAGATCACTGTTTGTGCACCTGGACGAGGAAATCTCGCGCTGCAAACGCGAAGGCAACTCGCTGGCAATCATGGTTTGTGATCTGGATGGCTTTAAGCTGATCAACGACCAGTTCGGCCACCTGGAAGGCAATAAGGTGCTGCATTTATTCTCCCAACTGCTGCGATCCGCATCGCGCAACTACGACTATGTCGGCCGCATGGGCGGTGACGAGTTCGTGATCATCGCTCCCGGGTTAAAGCCGGATGCGGCAGCCATGAGGGCCGAACGCATGAATGAATCCGCCATGGAAGCCGGGACGCGCGTCTGTGGCGAGCCAACGCTTACTGTCAGCGTGGGATCGGCTTTCCTGCCTGAAGACGGCGAAGACGCGGAGCAATTGCTGGCGGTGGCGGATCAGCGCATGTACGCGCAGAAGCAGCAGCACTACAAGGGCGAGAGAAAACTCATCGCGTTCCCTGCGTCGGGGTAAGGGTGAATTCCACCCCAACACGCGCAACCACCCGCGCCGCGAGCCGGAGGGCGATCCGTCGCCCATACCCGGCGTACAAGCGGCCGGCGCGTGCCGGGACCTCCGCTGAAATAATGGGATTCGCTTTCCTTCCCAGATTCTTAGTGGCATACTCTGACGGGATTGGTTCCCGCGGAACGATCCGCAAAGGCGTCCGGCCGGATGTGGTGAAGCATGTGCGTACGGCCAAAGTCGCTATCGCTGCGCGATCATGTGGCGGAAGCTGTTGTCTTCACGTCAGCTACCCGTGATCCTCGAATAACTCCGGAAACTCTGAACTTTGGTCACCGTGCGTTGCACAGCCGGGGTCCCCGGCACGCGCCGTGGTTGCGCGTGCTGGGGTGGAAGCCGGGGTCCCCGGCACGCGCCGTGGTTGCACGTGCTGGGGTGGAAGCCGGGGTCCCCGGTACGCGCCGTGGTTGCGCGCGCTGGGGTGGAAGATGCCGGGCGCGGCAACGGCATTCAGAGATCATCCTCTTCTGGTACGGAAACTCAGACCGTTTCCGTTTCGCAAGCTCCGGCGGAGCCGCTGCGGCAATTTGCGGCGGCTCGCACTTTCATCGAGCTGCCGGGGCCTTCTCCTGCACGACCAATGTTTTTTCGGCAGCCTGTGAGCATTCAGCGTCAGCATTCAAAGGAGGTTCGCTATGCCGATCAATCGACTGAAAGAGATATTGGACGGAAAGAACATTCGCTACGTTATCGTGAGCCACTCCACCGCCTACACCGCCGCCGCTATCGCCGCCATGACGCACACACCGGGGAAGGAGATCGCAAAATCGGTAATGGTGCTTGTCGACGGGGCGCTGACGATGATGGTGGTACCCGGCTCCAAGCATGTGGATCTCCGCGCACTGAAAACGGCTCTGGGCGCGAAAGAGGTCTCGCTGGCCCACGAGCACCAGTTTGCTCACGTCTTTCCTGATTGCGAAGTGGGCGCCATGCCGCCGTTTGGGAATCTCTATAACGTGCCCGTTTACGTTGACCAGAGCTTAAGTGAGGATAGCGAGATTGCCTTCAATGCGGGATCGCATCGTGAGCTGCTGAGGATGGCGTACAACGATTACCACAACCTGGTCAAGCCGCAGGTGCTGAACGTGATCGCGGCAAATGTCGCGATGCGCCTGACTCAGCGCAATGCGGCGAACTTCTAAAGCAATTCCCTTGTAGGTGTAGCCAAAAACCCTTAAGGGGATGTCATGGCGACCGGAGCGCCGAGCGCCTGTGGGGTAAGCAAGAAGCTGTTCGGGCGCGGAGTGGAGCCACCCTTTGTTTTTCAGCAATAAGGAACAAAAGGTGGCTCGTCCACCCCAACATGCGCAACTACGGCGCATGCTGGGAACCCCGGCTCGACTTCGCTCGCCATGACAATCTGATATCGGGATATACCTACTGGGAACCAGCATAAACCGCCGCGCGGAGTGATGTAGTCCGAGCACCGGGCCCACGCATGGCGCAGGGTTCGGTGCGTCTTCCGAAAGACCATCGCTCTGAAAGACATCATCCCCTTTCCCGTCCAGGTGCTTGGACCAGAGCGGCTCCGGAATATACCTATTCGGATACCGCTCCAGCGCCGGGAAAACCTTTTCCGCTGCCCTTTTCTCTAAATCTCGTAGAGCGATACAGTTGCGTTGCTCGTGAACAAATCTCAGAGTTCACGCCGCTGTGCGCCGAGATCGGCTGACCCCACCCTCCGGCTTCTCCGGAAGGAGGGCACCCTACAGCGCAATTACTCGTGGCGCCTGGGGATGTTTACCTGGACTGGTCCGCGGAAGGAGCACATGGCAATTCCGCGCATGGTTTCTGTTACCGGAGTGAAAGAGTGGTGCGAGGGAGAGCTGCGCAGCGTCGATGACTACCTCGTCGGCGAAGAGCCGCTTGAGATACGCGTCGGAGATGCCGCTCTCAGCGTAACCATGCGAACTCCCGGTCACGACCTCGAGTTGGCGACGGGATTCCTCTTCACGGAAGGCCTGATCAGGGGCCGAGGCCAGATCGCGTCCGTGCGGCATGAAGCAGACGGGAAACAAAACGGCGCAAATCGCGTGCGCGTGGACCTGGTTGCGGGAGTGACGCTGGATTCCGACGCGATGCGGCGCAACTTCTACACCGCGTCAAGTTGCGGTGTTTGCGGCAAGGCTTCCATTGACGCCGTGCGGGCGCAGGGGATGGAACCGCCGAACCCCGACTTCCAACTCGACCCCGAAGTGCTTTGCCGGCTCCCCGATCAACTGCGCGCCTCGCAAGCGATCTTCGGACGGACCGGAGGCTTGCACGCCGCCGGGTTGTTCAACTTGCACGGTGAGTTAATCGTGCTTCGCGAAGATGTGGGCCGTCACAATGCCGTCGACAAGGTCGTCGGCTGGGCCCTGGCCAACGATCAGTTGCCCTTAAGCGACTCCGTATTGCTGGTCAGCGGCCGCGGGGGTTTCGAAATCGTCCAGAAGGCCTTGATGGCCGGCGTCCCGGTGCTGGCTTCGGTATCCGCGCCCTCCGATCTGGCGGTGAATCTTGCCCGCGAGTTCGGCATGGCGCTGATCGGCTTCCTGCGCGGGCGGCGTTTTGTCATTTATTCGGGGTCGCAGAGAATTCAAAAGGCGCCACGGCAAGCCACTCATCCGGCGGCGTAGGCGTCGTGATGAAGAGCAGTTAGTGAGTTGGTGTATCCCTGAATATCACCGCCGGGCTAGGAAGCCCGGCTATGTCCCGGGATGTACCTTCCCCTCTGAACCGTCCGATAATGCGCAGGCCGCCAAAGCCGCGAGAAGCTCGTAAAATAGCAGCATGCTTGCAAAATCCGGCTACTTGCGTCTCTTTCTTGTCAGTGTGCTTTTGGGGGGAATTTTCGTACGCGCCGATAATCCCGCTTTCGATCTTTCAGGACCTCGTCTGGAGGTGAAGGTGACGCGGGCGGGGAAAACGCTGCCGGTTTCGCAGGTGCCGAACCTCCAGCCCGGCGACCGGATGTGGATTCACCCTCTGCTGCCTTCCAGCCAGTCCGTGCATTATCTGCTGGTGGTTGCGTTCCTGAGGGGCTCGACCAATCCGCCGCCGGAAAATTGGTTCACGCGGGCGGAAACGTGGAACAAGCAAGTGCGGGAGGGGGGAATCTTCGTCACCGTTCCGCAGGACGCGCAGCAGGCGCTGCTGCTGCTGGCGCCGCAGACCGGAGGCGACTTCAACACCCTGCGTTCCACCGTGCGCGGCAAACCCGGGGCTTTCGTGAGGGCCTCGCAGGACCTCAACCAGGCGAGCCTCGACCGCTCGCGTCTCGATAGATACCTTGACATCATCAAGCAAACATCCAGCACCGAACCCGAGGCGCTGCATGAGCGCTCCGTGCTGCTCGCCCGCAGCCTGAACATCAAGCTCGATAAGGAATGCTTTGATAAGCCGAGCGAGCAGCAGGCTCCCTGCCTGATGCAAAACACCGGGCAGCTCGTGCTGGAGGACGGACACAGTCAATCGATGGTGGCCGCGCTCACCTCCGGGCCGAACTCCGATCTGATTGGCGTGCTCAGCACGACGAAACAGGCCGGAGGAGGAGCTTATAGCCCTTACGTCGGAGCGTTCATGGATGTGGCGCGAATCATGGAAAACCTGCATACGGCGGAGTTCCAGTACATTCCGGCTCTGGCGTTATCGAAGGACGATGTTGTGGAGCTGAAGCTGAACAATCCGCCGTCTTTTCGCAAGCCGAAATCGGTCATCGTGGTCGGCCTGCCCGCGGTGGAAGCGGCGCAGTTTCCGCCACTGCGTCCGGTGGATTCGAAGCAGGTGTTTTGCCTCGAACAGCCCGCGCTGGTATTGCCGGTGGAGGGCGCTCCGCTGGTGTTCTCCACCGGGTACGCACACGATCTTGTTCTGCGCGTGAAGGAGAAATCCGGTCTGAGCGCGGATCTGCCCGTGCATGCGGATGCCGCGCGCGGTGGAGTGGTGATCGACACGCACACGCTGCGCGCCGGGCTCGATGCGGAGTTGACGGGAACGGTGCGCGGTTACTGGGGGTTTGAAGCCTTCGACGGACCCAATCTTCACCTGCGCAGCGCACACACGGCGAAATGGACGATGGCCGCAGCCGACGCGAGCGCCCTGGTGGTGGGCCGCGAGGACGTGCTGCACATGCAGGCCGACGATGCCGCCTGCGTCGATCAGGTCTCGATCAAGGATGAGCACGGCAAGACCGCCAAGGCAGTGTGGAAGCTGACGAAACCGAATGAGCTTGAGGTAAAGGTGCCGCTGAAAGACGCCACTCCGGGGCGGCTGACAATGCTGGTAAAGAAGCACGGCCTGGCGCAGCCGGACGAAATCCCGCTACAGACTTATTCCGAAGCGGGACGCCTTGACAATCTGGTGATACACGCGGGCGACCAGCATGGCGTGCTGATAGGAACGCGGCTGGACGAAGTGGCCGGCCTGGAAGTCAACGGAGTTCATTTCGCTCCGGCGGGGCTGAGGCGCGCGCAACAGAAAGACGAACTCAAAGTTTCTGCGCCGAGCGCTCAGCCGGCGGTTTTGCAGCAGGACCAGAAGTTGCTGGCGCGCGTCGCGCTCAAGGATGGCCGGGTTCTGGAATTGCAAACCACCGTCGCAGCGGCGCGGCCCAAGGTTTCCCTCATCGGCAAAAGCGTACAGACACCGCAGGGCGCAAGCCGCTCGGCCATTCGGCTGGCGAACCAGGATGATCTTCCGCAAAACGGGCTGCTGTCGTTCTTCCTCAAGGCGGAGACGCCCGCGACGTTTCCGCGCAGCGAGAAGATCGAAGTCGCTGCGGAAGACGACTCCTTCCACGTTCTGTTGAGCTTCGCCGACGGCAATTTGACTTTGCAGGACCCCAAGACCGTGCTGGCCGTGCTCGATCCGCTCAAGAGCTTCGGGCCGTCCGCGTTCGGCCCGCTGCGCTTCCGGCCGGTTGACGCCAACGGCGCGGCGGGGGATTGGCAGCCGCTGGCAAACCTTGTGCGGATTCCCACACTCAAGGAGATACGTTGCCCGGATAGTCCGGACAAGCAATGCACATTGTCGGGGACGAACCTGTACCTGATCGATTCGGTCGCCTCCGACGCGGCATTCACGCATGCCGTGCCGGTGCCGGTGGGATTCGCCGATTCCACGCTGGCCGTGCCGCGTCCGAATGGAACGCTGCTGTATCTGAAGCTGCGCGACGATCCAGCGGCGGTCAATGCGGCAACGCTTCCGGTGCTGCCGGAGGAGTGAGGGGTCAGTTCGCTCCGATGAGTGTAGGGAACATGGTACCGAGTTAGAAAAAAACTACCCCAGGTCAGCGCCGAACAGCGCGGCGCGGGACCTGGGGCACCCAGCGAGGGTCTTTGAGCTTACTTGGTGCTGAGCAGGCGAATGCGCGTGGTGAAGGCGCGTCCGGTGAAGTTGCTGAAGGTGAGGAACTGCGACGAGTTGATGTCGTTATTTACGACCGTGGGATTCTGGTGGCCGGTGATGTTATCGAAGCCGGCGCGAATCGCAAGGTAGCGGCCGAAGGCGTGGAAGCGTTTTTCCACTTGCACATTGAGCGTGAAGTAAGCCGGGAATCGTTGTGAGCCGGGCGCTCCGACCAGTTGCAATTGGTCGTTCACCACACTGAAGTCGAAGCCGTCGCGCCACTCGGCAGAGTAGGCGAGATCAAGCTGCTTGATCAGCGGAAGTTTGAAGAACGGCAGCAGACCCCAGGAAATGAATCGATTCGGCGTATCCCACGGGTAGGGGCCGGCGGCCTGCGGACTGAGGACGGGGTTGTCCACATTGAAGTCGAGCACCTGGTTGGAGCGGGTTTTCGAGCGCGTGTAAGAGCCGAACACAACGTAGGGGCCGTGGAAGTGCTTGCGCAGAGCGAGCTGAACGGCGTCGTAGCGGTCCTGGCGCGTGCTCTGTAATTGGAAGTTGCCGCCGGCCGCTCCGTTGACGGTGTTGTAGACGAGTCCGTTCGTTCCACGCCGCTCGATGAACTCGGCTTTCAGGTAGATGGCGGCAGGGAGCCTGCGCTCGATGGCAACGCTCCAGTTCAAGGAGCGGGGCGCGTTGAGCGAGGCGGGGTTGGCGGAAAAGGTTGTGACCACGGGCGCACCGAGCGGGTTTCCGTTGGCGTCGAAAAACGTATCCTGCCGCACGCCCGCCAGGGGACGAGCCACCAGCCTGATGCTGGTTTCGTCGTAGACGAGGCCGATACCCGCCGACAACTTGGTTTTGGCATCGCTGTCCAGCGCGTAGGCAGCCGTCAGCCGCGGCGAAAAAAGCGACTGCCTCAAGATTTCATCCCAGTCATAGCGCAGGCCGGATTCAACGATGAGCCGGTTGGCCGGCGACCAGCGGTCCTGCACGTATCCGGAGGTTTGCAGATTGTGAGTCAGCGACTCCGCCCCGCCGGAGAAAGTCGAGTAGAGGGAGCAGGGAGACGGTATCACCGCGAGGCAGTCGCCGTTCGGCGGAGGACTTTGCCCCTCGCGAAGAAACGCAATCGGCTGGCGCTGAAAGGCGGCGGTGTAGGCCATGCGATCGAGATCGATGCCAAAGCGGAATTCGTGCCGCCCATGCCACTGGCGAGAGGGCAGGTACAGGTTCGCCAGCGCCTGCCAGCGGCGGGCCTGAGTGCGGTCCGCGAGATAGTAGCTTCCGCCCGCAGTTTCAGGCGTTATGAAATAGGGAAGGCTGCCGTGCGGATACTCGTTCAGGCCGTTCTGGACGAATCCAAAACCGGTTTCGAGAAGTTGGCCGCCGTGAAAGTAATGTTGATCTTTGACGTTGGCGACGTAGGCGTCTTCGGCATCCACCGGAGAAGCCTGCTGCGGAGCAAGAGCAGAGAGTCCCGCGTATTCATCATGAAAATGGTTGTACAGGAAACTGGTGGTGAGTATGTTGCGTGAAGTCAGGTTGGTCTGCACTTTCGCCAGGTTGCTCATCCTCCAGACGTGGTCGCTGTTGGCGTCGGAGGGCAGTTCGGTGATGACAACATTGTCATATTCTCCCTCCAGCGCATTGAAGAACCAGATCTTGCCCTTGCGTAGCGGACCTGAAAAAGTGAGGCGAGGATCTACTTT
>Ga0187874_10001851_pt1 | contig 17581 bp, 12 predicted proteins | sample June2016WEW_16_1_3_FD_132993 | JGI IMG/M metagenome (GOLD analysis project Ga0187874, IMG submission 132993) | Peatland microbial communities from SPRUCE experiment site at the Marcell Experimental Forest, Minnesota, USA - June2016WEW_16_150 | ecosystem: Environmental > Terrestrial > Soil >... | reverse complement strand
TGCGCCTGGATGCGTCCGTCCTGCGGAATGCGGTGTTCGGAAATGGACATGTTCGACTGGATTTTAAGTCGCGTGATGATGGAGGCCTGCAGCCGTTTCGGCGGCGCCTTCATTTCATGCAGCAAGCCGTCAATGCGGTAGCGCAGCCGGAACCGTTTGCCCAGCGGTTCCAGATGAATGTCCGAGGCGCGCATTTTGAAGGCCTCCGTGATGATCTGGTTCACCAGCCGGATGAGCGGCGCATCCGCGTCCACCACTGAACTGTCATCGCTCAGTTCGCCGGTGGGGGCTACTTCAACTTCGCTCTCCGTCAATTCCTGAATGGCCTTGTCCACCACGCTGTCGCCCTTCCCGCCATAATAACGGCCCAGCGCGGTCTCGATGTCCTGCTCGGAGGCCACGCGCAATTCAATTTCTGCGTTCAGCAGATGGGTCAGCGAATCAATTGTGTTCAGATCAGACGGATCGGCAATGGCGATGGCGACCTTGCCATCGGTTTTTAGAATGGGGACGACGCGATATTTTCTGGCGATGTGGCGCGGGATGATGGAGATGACTTCGTCGGGAATCCGCAGGCTGCTGAGTTGAACGACCTCCGCGCCGAACTGCGCGGCCTTGGCCTGCGTTACATCAGCAGGGCGGATGACCTTGTTGGCCAGTAACAAGTCCACCACCCCCACGCCGGCCGTGTGGGCCTCCTCGCGGGCGTTGGCAACCTGTTCGGCCTTCACGGAGCCAAGGTCCACCAACAAGTCCAACAAATAATCGTCTTTTTCAGCCATGGCGCTCTTGCATTACACTAACATGTTTTCCGCGACCCACAGACAAGTTATTCATTCGAAACAGCAAATGTCAATGCGAACTCGCAACAGGATGCGTCTTGAGGGCGTGTTGCCCAAATCAAAAAGGGGTGCGGACAGCCATGTCCGCGCAAGCCCGCTTTCGTGGCGTTTTGCCGAAAAGCCGCGGATTTGCGGTCGATCCGGCAACACGCGGACACGGCGGTCCGCGCTCCCAACCTCTCGGCAACACGTCCTTGATGCCACCACGCAAACCGGGAGGCCGGAGCGCTGGTCCCGGGCGCCGGCGCCGAACAACAAGGCTGTCTGCCACACGCCGGGCCGGAGGCCGGCGCTCTGGTGGCAGTATCAAGTTGAGCCGTCGCTAGGCCCGCGGGCGGGGAGTAAGAATTCGCGGCTTGAGATTTCTCGCCGATCGTTTATGGTTTCACTGGTTTTGGAAGGGCGGAGGATCGCCCAGCCCTTCTTGAAGTTTATTGATCGGCAACGGCGGGGAGCGCCGGGTCTTTCGTAGCAGCCGGGGTTGGTAAATTTCAAGAAGGGCTGGGAGGAAAGTCCGAACACCAAAGGGCGCGATGCCGCGTAACCGGGCCTTTACGGCCGGGATACACGCGGGCGGCGGCGATGTGAGTCGCCCCGACGGACAGTGCCACAGAAAACAGACCGCTGCAGTTCGTATGATTGCGGCAAGGGTGAAAAGGTGCGGCAAGAGCGCACCGCGCGAAGCGCAAGCGACGCGGCACGGAAAACCCCATCGGGTGCAAGGCCAAATAGGGAACCCCGGAGCGGCCCGCTCCGGTCCCGCCAACGCGGGACGGGTTCCGGGTATCGGCTGCACAGACAAATGATTCTCTCCCGCCGCTCATGCACGCATGGGCGGGGCAGACAGAATTCGGCTTACAGCCCTTCCAAAACCATTCTCAATTGACGATTTGCGATTGGCGCGACCCCGGACGTTTCGGGAACAAATCGTAAATCGCAAATAATGAGACGCCTCGCGTCGTTCCCGATTTTTTGGACGCTGATTCCTTCCGGCTATTTCCAAATCACGGTGCCCTTGCCGATGTACACGGGCCGGCTTTTCTTGACGGCGGCGGGCAAGCTCAGGTTGCCAACCCGGTCCACGGTGCCGAGGGAAATCAAATCCGGCGCGGGCTTGGCAAACGCCCAGTTCGTCCGGACGGCGGGCAGGATTTCCGTCGTCCAAACCTGGTTGGTGCGAAACTGCAAAACCCACTGCCAGGCCGGCTTGTCCGCTGTTTCCCATTGCAATCTCAAACTGGAGCGGCTGTTTTCAGCAACGGCGAGTTTTGGTTTGCCCGGCGGAATGGAATCCAACCATGGCGACGCCGGCACGAGCGCCGGTTGCGCGTATGCGGTGCGGACCGCATCCGCCAGTGCGGCATTGTCCGTGAGGTTGCGCAGGTGATAAAAAATTTCTCCGCCCGCCCCAGGCTGCCGGCGCGTGGCCGCAATCTGCCGCGTTATTTCACCCGGCTCCCATTTTTCACCGGTGTTGGCGGCGTTGATGCCCGGCCAGAGGTGCCGACCCTGCGTGTTTTGCTGGACCCACCAATTGAGCAACAGCGGAAAGCTTTGCTGGGGCGAGTCTATGGACCAGTAAAGTTGCGGCGAAAAATAATCGAGCCAGCCGCTGGCGAACCATTTGCGCGAGTCGGCGTAGAGTTTCGCGTAGGCGTCCATGCCCCGGACCTGCGGCGGATTCATCGGTCGCCAGATGCCAAACGGGCTGACGCCGAATTTCACCCGGGGTTTGGCCGACTTGATGTTCTGGTAAACGTTCTGAACAAACAGATTGATGTTGGCGCGGCGCCAGTCATCGCGGCCCAGCCCGCCGGGCAGACCGTATTTCCGCCAGCTTGCGTCGTCGGGAAATTCCAATTCGCGTCCGGCCGAATTCTTTTCCGGGTAGGGATAAAAATAATCATCCAATTGCACCCCATCCACGTCGTAACGCCGCACCACGTCCAGGATCACCTTCAGGACGTAAGTCCGCACGAGCGGTTCGCCCGGGTCGAGCCAGAGCTGGCTGCCGTATTGGCAGACCCATTCGGGATGCGTCCGCGAAATGTGATTCGGCGCGACGGGCGACCTGGCCTGCGGATGCAGCGCGCGGAACGGGTTGAACCACGCGTGCAATTCGAGGCCGCGCTTGTGCGCCTCCTCGATGGCGAACGCGAGCGGATCGTAAAACGGTTCCGGCGCCCTGCCCATCGCGCCGGTGAGATACTCCGACCACGGCTCGAGGGCCGAGGCATACATCGCGTCGCACGACGGCCGCACCTGGAAAATGATGGCATTCAACTTCAACTGCACCGCGCGGTCCAGCAGCGCGGTCAATTCGGCCTTTTGCTCCGCGACGGGAAGCCCGGGTTTGGACGGCCAGTCCTTGTTGGCGACAGTCACGAGCCAGGCGCCGCGAAATTCGCGCGCCGGTGGCGGCGGAGTAACGGCCGCCGGGCGGTACATTTCTTCCGCCGCGAAAAGCGTCGCGGGCAGCCACAAAAACAACGTCAGTAAAATCCGGATTCGAGCCATAAGCGGTTGGGAAATAAGACGCTTTGTCAGCCCGTTGGTAAAGGTTTTTTGAACAAATCATGTGATAACTTGACAAGAGCCGGCAGACGTGTTTTCTTCCTGCCGTTGCAGCCTAAATCGGTTTGCCTTCCTGCAAGCCGGTGCGGGAAACCCAAAATCCTCAAAGTTGAGGACGGGGCGCAGGGGTTCCGGCAACGGAATCACCGGGCCACTTTCAAGGCCAAGCCCGACAGCTAATCTCGCAGGCATTTGGAAGGGCGATCCTCTGGGCCGCGAAGTCCGCGGCTTTCAAGTTCACCCAACGTGAAAATGAATTGCGGCAAGCGCATTTATGCCGTAGTTGACAAAATTATGTTGGACGCAATCTATGTCGGATTAGTTTGTGGAGCTTTCATGGCTTTTTTACTGTATGCAATCGGCTGCCAAAAGCTCTGACCAAAAATTTTATGGAAAATCTCATCCTCGGAATCATTTCCGTGGCGCTTTGCGTTTATCTCATTGTCGCCATGCTTAAACCGGAAAAATTTTAACTGCCATGAACGCCCACCAATGGTTGGAACTCGCGCTTTACATCGGCGCGCTCGTGCTCGTCACCAAGCCGCTCGGTTTGTACATCAACCGCGTGCTCAATCCCAACGGTCGCACCTGGCTCGACCCGATTTTGCGCCCGCTGGAAAGATTGACATATCGGGTTTTCCGCGTTGATCCCGCAAAAGAACAAAGCTGGAAACAATACGCGTTCGCCATGTTGCTTTTCAGTCTGGTGAGTTGTCTTTTCACTTACGCAATTTTGCGACTGCAGCAATATCTGCCGCTCAATCCGCAGCATCTCGGCGCGCTGTCGCAGCACCTTGCCTTCAACACCGCTGTCAGTTTCACCACCAACACCAACTGGCAGAGTTACGGCGGCGAAAGCACGATGTCGTATCTTTCGCAGATGGCCGCGCTGGCCATCCAAAACTTTTTTTCCGCCGCCGTCGGCATCGCCATCGCCGGCGCATTGGTGCGCGGCATCGCGCGGCACACGGCCACGACCATCGGCAACTTCTGGGTGGACCTGGCGCGCATCATTTATTACCTGCTGCTGCCCATCTGCCTGGTATTGGCGCTGTTCTTCGTGTCGCAGGGTATGATCCAAAATTTCAAACCCTACACCGTCGCCAAACTCCTCGAGCCGCAAACTATTTCGGTCCAGAAAACCGACGCGAACGGCAAACCGGTCGTGGACGCCAGGGGCAATCCGGTCATGGTGAACCAGACGCTCGACACGCAAACCATTGTGCAAGGTCCGATGGCGTCGCAGATGGCCATCAAGATGCTCGGCACCAACGGCGGCGGTTACACGAACGCCAACGCCGCGCATCCATTTGAAAATCCCACGCCGTTCTCAAACTTTTTCCAGATGCTGGCGCTTCTCTGCATTGGCAGCGCGATGACGTATCACCTCGGCCGTGAAACGAAAAATCAAAAACACGGCTGGGCAGTCTGGTCGGCGATGTTTACGATGTTTCTCGCCGGCGTTCTCGTCTGCTGGTGGGCGGAAGCCAAAGGCAACCCGATTCATCAGCAACTCGGCGTTGCCGCCGCCGGCGGCAACATGGAAGGCAAAGAAGTCCGCTTCGGCATTTTCGATTCCGCGCTGTTCGCGACGGTGACGACCGACGCTTCCTGCGGCGCGGTTAATTCCATGCACGATTCCTTCACGCCGGTCGGCGGGCTGGTGCCGATGTTTAACATCCAGACCGGCGAGGTGATTTTCGGCGGCGTCGGCGCGGGACTTTACGGCATGTTGATTTTCGTCATCCTCGCCGTGTTCATCGCCGGGCTGATGGTCGGGCGCACGCCGGAATACCTCGGCAAAAAAATCGAAGCCTACGACGTGAAAATGACGCTGCTGGCGTTCGTGATTCTCGCGTTCATCATTCTTGGCTTCACGGCCTGGGCGTCGGTGAGCGATTGGGGCAAGGCTGGCTTGAACAACCAAGGTCCGCACGGTTTGAGCGAAATCCTCTACGCCTACACGTCCGGCGCGGGCAACAACGGCAGCGCCTTCGCCGGTCTCAACGCTAACACGCCGTGGTATGACACGACGCTCGGCTTTGACATGCTGCTCGGCCGGTTCGGCATGATTGTGCCGCTGCTGGCGCTCGCCGGGTCGCTGGCGCGCAAAAAAATCGTTCCCGCCAGCGCCGGCACGTTTCCGGTAACCGGCATTACGTTTGTCGTTCTGCTCGTCGGCACAGTGATTCTCGTCGGTGCCCTGACCTTTTTGCCCGCGCTCACGCTCGGCCCGATCGTTGAACATTTCCTGATGCTGAAAGGAACTCTGTTTTAATCTATGCAAACAAAAACCGTTTCCGTTTTTGATTCCAAAATTCTCTGGCCCGCCATCGGCGACGCGTTCAAAAAACTGAACCCGCGCCTGATGGTGAAAAATCCCGTCATGTTCGTCACGCTGGTCGGCGCGGCCATCAGCACTGTGGACATTTTCCGCTCGCCCGGCCAGACCTTGTTCGTCGCCCAAATTGCCTTGTGGCTCTGGTTCACCGTGCTGTTCGCGAATTTCGCTGAAGCCGTCGCCGAGGGCCGCGGCAAGGCGCAGGCCAAGGCGCTTCGCGCCACCCGCACGCGGACCAGCGCCAATAAAATTTCCGGCGACAGAATTGAAGTCACGGATGCCGATTCGCTCCGCAAAGGCGATGTCGTGGTCGTGCGCGCCACGGAAATTATTCCCGCCGATGGTGAAATCATTCTCGGGGCGGCAACGGTGGATGAATCCGCCATCACCGGCGAATCCGCGCCGGTCATCCGCGAAGCCGGCGGCGACCGCAGCGCCGTCACCGGCGGCACGCGCGTGCTCTCCGACGAAATCAAAATCCGCATCACGGCCAATCCCGGCGAAGGCTTTCTCGACCGCATGATTTCCCTCGTCGAAGGCGCGAGCCGCCAGAAAACGCCGAACGAAATCGCGCTCACGATTTTACTCGCCGCGCTCACGGTCGTGTTCTTGCTCGCGGTCGTGACGTTGAAACCATTCGGCATTTACGCCGGCACAATCTTCTCCAACGCCGTGCTGATTTCGCTCCTGGTTTGCCTGATTCCGACGACCATCGGCGGTTTGTTGAGCGCCATCGGCATCGCCGGCATGGATCGTTTGCTCCAGCGCAACGTGCTGGCGATGAGTGGACGCGCCGTCGAAGCGGCCGGTGACGTGGACGTGCTGCTGCTCGACAAAACCGGCACCATCACGCTCGGCAACCGTCAGGCGACCGCATTTTTGCCCGCGTCCGGGGTGGCGGAACCGGAACTCGCCGATGCCGCGCAATTCGCGTCGCTCGCCGACGAAACACCGGAAGGCCGCAGCATCGTCGTGCTCGCGAAACAATTTGGCATCCGCGCGCGGACGATTCACGAACTGCCGCAAGCGCAATTCGTCCCGTTCACCGCGCAAACGCGCATGAGCGGCGTGAATTTCGAGGGCAAGCAGATCCGCAAAGGCGCGGCGGATGCGGTGAAAAAATTCCTCGGCGGAACCTTGCCACCGGAAGTCGAACGCACCGTGGAGAACATTTCCCGTTCCGGCGGTACGCCATTGGTGGTTGCCTCGCGGGAACGTGCGCTCGGTGTCGTCCATTTGAAAGACGTCGTCAAGGGCGGGCTCGCCGACCGGTTCAAACGCTTTCGCGCGATGGGCATCCGCACCGTGATGATTACCGGCGACAACAGGCTGACCGCCGCCGCCATCGCGCAGGAGGCGGGCGTGGACGATTTTCTTGCCGAGGCGAAACCGGAGGACAAACTGGCGTTGATCCGCCAGGAACAGCAAGGCGGCCGGATGATTGCGATGATTGGCGACGGCACAAACGACGCGCCCGCGCTGGCCCAGGCCGACGTCGGCGTGGCCATGAACACCGGCACCCAAGCCGCCAAGGAAGCCGGTAACATGGTGGACCTCGACTCGAATCCGACGAAGTTGCTCGAAATCATTGAAATCGGGAAGCAACTGCTCATCACGCGCGGCGCGCTGACGACATTCAGCATCGCCAACGACGTGGCGAAATATTTCGCCATCATCCCGGCGATGCTCATGGTGACGTTTCCCGTCATCGCGCCGCTGAACGTCATGCGCCTGCACAGCCCGGACAGCGCGATTTTGAGCGCGGTGATTTTCAACGCGCTCATCATCATCGCGCTCATCCCGCTGGCGCTGCGCGGCGTGAAATTCCGTCCGCTAGGCGCGGTGCAAATCCTGCGTATCAACCTGCTCATTTACGGCGTCTGGGGCGTCATCCTGCCGTTCATCGGCATCAAACTCATTGACCTGATTGTCGCCGGTTTGCATCTCGCATAAAAAAGAACATGAACTGTCATGGAGTGCGCGGACATGTCCGCGCTTTGGAAAGACGCGATATGGCGCGTCATGGGAAAGCGGCAACATGTTGCCGCACTCCCAAATTTTGAAAAATTATGAAAACTATTCTGACTGAACTCGGCCGCTCGATTGTGGCGACAATTTTCTTCGCCGTCATCCTGTGCGGCTTGTATCCGCTCATCGTTTACGGCGCGGCGCAATTGCTGTTTCCGCATCAAGCCAACGGCAGTTTGCTGGTGGACAAATCCGGCGTGCGCGGCTCGGCATTGCTCGCGCAAAATTTCACCGGCGCGCAATACTTTCATCCGCGTCCGTCGGCGGCGGGTGCGAACGGCTTTGACGCCACCAGTTCCAGTGGCAGCAATCTCGGCCCGACTTCGTCCAACCTGGTTGCCAACGTCACGCAAAATCTCGCCACCTACCGTTCCGATAATGGCCTCGCGACGAACGTACCCGTCCCCGCCGACGCCGTGACGGCTTCGGGGAGCGGCCTTGACCCGGACATCAGCCTGGCCAATGCCGAATTGCAAATCCCGCGCGTGGCCAAGGCGCGCGGTCTTTCCGAGGACCGCGTGCGCAAACTTGTGAAACATAACACCTGCGGCCGCGACCTCGGTGTTTTCGGCGAACCGCGCGTAAACGTCATGACGTTGAACTTCGCACTCGACCAGTTGCCGCAGAAATAGTTTCTTTCGGGCATGGATTTGCCTGCTGACGACCGGTTGAAGCCGGAGGATTTCCTGCGGCTCATCGAAAGAAGTCGCCTGGGAAAGCTCAAGATTTACCTCGGCCACGCCGCGGGTGTCGGCAAAACCTACGCGATCCTCGAAGAGGCGCATCGCCTGAAAAAGGCGGGCGTGGACGTGGTCATCGGCTGGATCGAACCGCACGGGCGCAAGGAAACCGAGGACCTCATCGGCGATCTGGAAGTCATCCCACGCAAAAAAGTCCCGCACGCAGGCACCACGGTGGAAGTTCTCGACGTTGACAAAATTTTTGACCGTTATCCAACCGTTTGCGTCGTGGACGAGCTCCCTTTCAGCAACGTCGCCGGTTCGCGCAATCCCAAGCGCTATCTGGACGTGCAGGAATTGCTCCAGGCCGGCATCAACGTCATCACGGCGATGAACATCCAGCACCTCGAGAGCCTGCACGACACCGTGCTGCGTGCGACGGGCGTGGACGTGCGCGAGCGCGTGCCCGACCGCTTCGTTCTGGAAGCTGACCAGATCGTGAACATTGACCTGCCGTCCGATGAATTGCGCGAACGGCTCCGGCAGGGGAAAATTTATCCGACGGACCGTATCGCCACCGCGCTGGGGAATTTTTTTACGGAAAACAATTTGAATGTGCTGCGTGAATTGACCATGCGCGAAATCGCGTCCGCGCTCGACCAGCGCCCGCGGACTGACGCCGCGTCGCCGCCGGAGGTCAGCGGAAAAATCGCCGTCTGCATGAGCACCAATCCCGTCACGACCGCGAAACTGCTGCGCACGACGTCGCGGCTGGCCGGGCGTCTGAACCGCGAATGGATGGCGGTTTATGTGCGGCGCAAAAAGGAAGACCCGGTGCGCATCGCGGCAGATGTGCAGCGGAAATTCATGCAAAACGTCCAACTGGCGACCGACCTGGGCGGCAGCGTCACCGTCCTGGAGAATGAGGACATCTGCGCGGCGCTATTGAAGTATTGCCGTGAAAACGACGTGAGTTTGGTGGTGCTCGGCACGACGGAACGGCGTTGGTGGCAGTTCACGCGCCCGAACGTCATTGAATTTTTCATGCACCACGCGCCGGGCATTGACCTGCACATCGTTGACCCGGGCAGTTGACCCGGATCAAAAATCGTGCGTCCCGCCCGGAGGCAGCAAATGCAGAACCTTGCCGGCGGCCTTGAATTTTTCCTGTGCGGCGGCGTGGTCGATTTTGATCGGCGGGAACGTGTCGTAATGCACGCCGAGTATTTCGTGGCAGCGCACAAATTCGGCGGCTTTCACCGCGTCATCGGAGCCCATCGTGAAGTTGTCGCCAATGCACAGGACGGCAAATTTCAATTTTGTGGACTCACCGATGAGTTTCATGTCCAGCGTCAGCGCGGTATCGCCGGAGTAATAGAAATTCCCGTCCGCGCTCTCGACGACGAAGCCGCCGGGGTTTCCGCCGAACGCGCCATCGGGCATCGTGCTCGAATGAATGGCGTTGACGAATTTGGCGCGGCCAAAATCGAATTGGAAACCGCCGCCATGGTTCAGCGGATGCACGCGCGGCGCGCCTTGTTGGTTAAGCCAGGTGGCGACTTCGAAGTTGGCGATCACCAGCGCGTTGGTGCGTTTGGCGATTTCCACCGCGTTGCCGACATGGTCGCCGTGCCCGTGCGAAACGAGAATGAAATCCGCCGGCACAGATTTTACGTCAATGGCCTTGGCGAGCGGATTGCCCGAAATGAACGGGTCGAAAAGCAGCGTGCAATTTTTGACCTGCACTGAAAAACAAGCGTGGCCGTAGTAAGTAACTTTCACCGGATTTGCGATTTACGATACACGATTTACGCGCTCGCTCCAAATGTTCGAGCGACTGATAAATCGTAAATCAAAAATCGCAACTCGCAAATCGTCAAGCCGTCGTGGCGATTTCCGGCTCCGGCGTGTCGAGGAAGCCTTGCAGATGGCGGACCCGTGTCGGGTGCCGCAGCTTGCGCAGCGCCTTGGCCTCAATCTGGCGGATGCGTTCGCGCGTGACGTTGTACATCTTGCCGATTTCCTCGAGCGTGCGCTCGTAACCGTCGAGCAGGCCGAAACGCATTTCGAGAATTTTGCGTTCGCGCTCGGTCAGCGTCGTCAGCACGTCGCTCAACTTTTCGCGGAGCAGGCTGTAGCTGGTGACTTCGGACGGATTTTCGGCGGTCTTGTCCTCGATGAAATCACCCACGCTCACGTCGCCGTCGTCGCCGACGGGCGCGTGGAGCGACACCGGCTGTTGCGCCATCTTGAGCAGCGCATGGATGCGCGCGACCGGCATGTGCATTTCATCGGCGATTTCCTCCGGCGTGGGTTCGCGGCCCAGCTCCTGCGTGAGCTGTTTTTGCGCGCGCCAGAGCTTGTTCATGATTTCAATCATGTGCACCGGGATGCGGATGGTGCGGGCCTGGTCGGCAATCGAGCGGGTGATGGCCTGGCGGATCCACCAGATGGCGTAGGTGGAAAACTTGTAGCCGCGGCGATACTCGAATTTCTCGACGCCCTTCATCAACCCGATGTTGCCTTCCTGGATCAGGTCCAGGAACGACTGGCCGCGGTTGGTGTATTTCTTGGCGACGGACACGACGAGGCGCAGGTTGGCCTCGGCCATGTGCGTCTTGGCCTTCAAGCCGCGGTCGGCGGCGGCCTTCAACTCGCTGAACACCTTGAAAAATTCCTCGCGCGGCATCCGCACGAATTGTTCGAGCACCTGGATTTTGGCGCGCTCGGCTTCCAGCGCCGCGCGCCGCTCCGCAGTGGTGCGCAACGCTTCCAGTTCCTGGATATGCCGCAGGCTCGCCTGGAATTTTTCGTGGACGTTGCCCGCCACAATGATCATTTCCTCGACGACCTTCTGCTTGTAGAAAAATCTGGGAAACAGTTCCTGCAGCTTCACACTGAGTTTCTTCAACTCCCGCTGCATCTTTTCCTTGCGGCCCTTTTGCAGCGCCTTCTGCCAGGCAAAATATTTCGTGTCCACCTTGTGGTCGAGCGCGTGGACTTTTTTGATGAGCTTGCGCAAATCGCGCAGATGCCCTTCGCGATTGGCGATTTTTTTGTCCACGATCACGCAGTCGAACCGCTCTTTGGGCGGCTCGGACAGCAGTTTTTCGGCGATGGCAATGTGTTCCTTGGCGGTGAAACCGAGGCTGTAAACGATGCGTTTCATCTCGATTTCGGCCTCTTCAATCCGCTTGCAGATTTCGACTTCCTGTTCGCGCGTGAGCAAGGGAACCTTGCCCATCTGGTTCATGTACATGCGAACCGGGTCATCGAGGATTTCGAGCCGCGCGTCCTCGTCCTCTTCCTGCTGTTGGGAAGGTTCAGGCTGCCGGGTGCGTTCGGCCTCGGCCTGGTCCATGACGATCTCCACGTCCAGGCTGCGCAGCTTGGTCAGCAGCGCGTCCAGATCGTCCGGACTGAGATTGTCCGGCAGAACGTCGTTGATGTCGTCGTAAGTGATGTAACCGTGCTCCTGGGCGAGGTGGAGCAGCGTCTTGATCGTCTCGGTCAAATCTGCAACGGATTGAACGGGCGCCGACCCTGCGGCTGTCGCATGACTGTTTTGCGACAATTTTTGCGCGCCAGGACCAGGCAGATTGCCCGCATGCGACCTGGCCTTTCCGTTGGTTTCCAGCGGTTTGGGCACTTCCCGTCGCGCGATGGAAATAACAAAGCGCCGCCGCGGCGGAGCCGGTTTTGCTCCCGCGCTGCGTCCGCCGCCGTGTCTGCGCTTGCGCGCTGTGCCGGCTGACGGCGTATTTTTTCGATGCGGCATAAATATCAGACCCGTAAAATCCGCTTTAGTTCAGAGAAACAGGGTGATTCTGCTTCACGAACCGGTCGTCGTCGGCTCTGCACAACTGTTCACTTGTCCATTGAACATCAGGAACTGCGAACATCAGAACGCCAGAAGACTGACACGCCGACATGCTAACCGCTTTTGCGGGAAATTCAAGAATAATCGCAATCCTGGAGACACTCCCAATCCAGGCCCAAGCGCGCCTTTTGGCATACAAGATGCTGTAGCAAAGTCGCTTGCAATAAATCCAATCAATCGGAAGCGCGCAAAGCGGCAATGTCACGGCTAATCTGCCGACGTAGTTCCGCCAGCGTAGCAAACTTTTTTTCTTCCCGCAATTTGCCGCCAATTTCCACCGTCAATTCCCCGCCGTAAAGTTTGCCGTCAAAGTCCAGCAGATGTGCCTCGACGCAGGGTCGGCGCATCGCCGACGCTATCGTCGGGCGAAAACCGATGTTGAGCGCGACGCGATATGTTTTTTGCTTCACTTTGGCCAGGCCAGCATAAACCCCGTTCGGCGGCAGCAGCAAGCCCGTCATGTCCAGATTGGCGGTAGGAAAGCCCAGTTGCCGGCCCACACGATCGCCTCCTACCACGCGGCCGGAAATCGCGTAAGGCCGCCCGAGCATCTGGCTCGCCGCGTCAAGCCTGCCTGCGCGGATCAACTCGCGAATACGCGTGCTGCTGACAATGCGGCCGGCCAGGGAAACCGCGGCGAGTCCATGAACGGCAAAGCCGAGTTTGTCGCCGAGTTTTTTCAGCAACGCGACATTGCCGCGGCGCTGGCGCCCGAAAACAAAATCCGTGCCGACACACAGGCTTTGAACTTTTCCCAAGGCGCGCACCAGGCGGCGAATGAATCCCTCGCCGGTCTGCCGGCTGAATTTTTCGTCAAAGTGAATCAGCAAAAGCGCATCCGGGCCGAGTGCTTCAATCGCACGCAGTTTTTGCGGCAGCGAGTAGATCAAAGGCGGCACGTGGTCGGGCGCGACGACCACGTTCGGATGCCGGTCAAACGTGAGCACCAGCGCGATGGCGTTGTGCTGGTGCGCGTCGGTGACGGTCTGACGGATGATTTGCTGATGGCCGAGATGCACACCGTCGAAAAAGCCGATGGCCAGGCAGACCTTGCGGCTGCCGGGCTTCAGGTCTTTGGCGGCATGAATGAGTTTCATCATTCGAAAAACGTTTTGCGGGTTGCGGGTTGCGGGTTGCGTCAAGCGACAGCCGGATGTTCGGCGTGCTTGACGGAAGACCCAACCCGTATCACGCGCCGGTCAATTTCAAAAACGGAATCACTTTTTTCTCCAATTCGGCTCTCGTCAATTTCAGCACCGCGTCCAACGGTATTGCGTCGGCCACGTCAAATTTTCCCGCAGTCACGCGCCGCAACGTCGCCAGATGCGCGCCGCAGCCGAGTTTCTGGCCGAGCTCGTGCGCGATACTGCGGACGTAGGTGCCCTTGGTGCAGGCGATGAGAAACTGGCCGAGCGGCTCGCGGTAGCCGGTGAAACGGAAATTGTAAATGTGAACGAGCCGCGGCTCGCGCGCGATTTCCATGCCCTTGCGCGCGAGTTTGTAAAGCGGCACCCCGTCCTTTTTCACCGCTGAAACCATCGGCGGCGTTTGCATGAGGTCACCCACAAACGCAGTAGCGGCTTCGTTTAATTGGTCGAGCGTCAAGGGCGGAACCGTTTTCGTTTCGAGAATTTCGCCGTCGGCATCGTAGCTGTCGGTAGCCACGCCGAATTTGATGGCGCCCTCATAGACTTTGTCGTCGGACATCAATTTTTCGGAAAGCTTTGTGCCGCGGCCAAGCACAATGATGAGCAGGCCGGTGGCATTGGGATCGAGCGTGCCGCAATGGCCGACTTTTTTAATGCCGAACTGGCGGCGGATGGCGTCCACCACGTCGTGCGACGTCGGTCCGGCAGGCTTGTCAATGAGGATGGCGCCGTCGAGCAGGGAAAATTCTTGCATGAAAACTATTTCGCCGAATTCAGGGCGCGCTTGACTGCGGCAATCACCTTGCGTTGCACCGAAAGCGGCTTGCCGGCGATGCGCGCCCCCGCCGCCGCCGGATGGCCGCCGCCACCGAACTGCGCGGCAATCTCATTCACATTCACTTTTTCATTTTTCGAGCGCAGGCTGACGCGGGTCAGTTCGGGCTCGACTTCCTCGAACACGCAGGCGACGATGACCGGCTCAATGGCGCGGATGTGGTCAATCAGCCCTTCCGTGTCGTCGCTCTCCGCGCCGGTGCGGGCAAAGTCGCCCTTTTTCAACCAGAACCAGGCGATGCGATCGTCGTGCGCGAGCCGGAATGTGCTGTAAATGTGTCTGAGGAGCCGGGCGCGCGACACCGGATACGATTGGTAAACCTCGTCACAAATTTTGGCGAGGTTCGCGCCGCGCGTGACGAGTTCGGCGGCGGCATGAAACGTGCCGGGCCGGGTCGTGGCATATTGGAATGAACCGGTGTCGGTGGAAACGGCGGTGAACAGGCAGTCGGCAATCGGTTTGGTAATCGGACAGCGCGCGACCTTGAGCAGACGGTAAATCAGTTCGCCGCAGGAAGGTTCGCGCGCGGACACCCAGTTTACGTCGGCGTAGCGCGTGTTGCTTTCGTGGTGGTCAATGTTGATGAAAATTTTCCGCTGCGCAACGCATCTGCCGGCCTTGCCCAGCCGCTCGAAGCTGGCGCAGTCTATGGCAATGACACAATCGAATTTGAAACCACGCCTCGGCTGTTGGAACAATCCGTCGGCGTTCAGAAATTTGTATTTTTGCGGGACCGGGTCCTCGTTCCAGCAAACGACTTTTTTGCCTTCGTTTTGCAACGCCAGCGCCAGCCCGAGTTGCGAGCCGACGCAATCGCCATCGGGCCGGATATGGCCGACGACGCAGACAGTTTTGCTCCTGCGAATGGCGTCGAGAATGCGGTCAATGATTTTCGGATAACTTTTCACGGTTAATCATTATCATCATCCGGCGCGGATTTTTCCAGCTCCTCGATGATTTGCAGCACGCGGTTGCCGCGCACGATGGAATCGTCAAAGGCAAATTTCAACCTCGGCGTGTATTTCAAAACGACCGCGCGCCCGACCAGACCCTGGATGCGGACACGATGGTCGTTGAGCATCTGAAAGCCCCGCTTCTGCTGGTCGGGGTTGCCGAGAATGCTGATGAACACGGTCGCGGACTTGAGGTCGCCCGCCACATCCACGTCGTTGACGGAAATCAACCCGCACTCGCCGACGTGAAATTCGCGGCGGATGGCTTCGCCGATTTCGCGCTTCAAAAGTTCACGCACGCGCTGGAGTCTGAGTGAAGGCATGGATCAGAAATGGATTGGTGGATTGATGGATTGATGGATTGCTGCAGTGTTGGAGCAGTGAATGTCTCTACTGCTCAACAATCCAATAATCCGACAATCCATTACCCCGTGGTTCATAATTTCGCCGCCACTTTTTCAGTCGTGTAACATTCGATGGTGTCGCCAACCTGGAATTCGCTGTAACCTTCAATGCGAATGCCGCATTCCATGCCGGCACGCACTTCGTTGACCTCGTCCTGGAACCGGCGCAGCGATTGCGCGATGCCTTCGTAAATGACATCCTTGCGCCGGCGCACGCGGACCTTGCCTTTGACGATGCGGCCGCTGGCAACCATGCAACCAGCGACCGGCACGCCTTTGGACAGTTCAAAAATCTGCCGCACTTCTGCCGAGCCGATGATGGTTTCCTTGACAACCGGTTCAAGCAATCCGGCCATCGCTTCTTTGACCTGATCAATCAATTCATAAATGATCGCGTAAAGCTTGATTTGCACGCCTTCATGCTTCGCCTTTTCGGCGGCGGTGCTGTCCAGCCGCGCGTGAAAGCCGAGAATGACAGCGTCGGAGGCGGATGCCAAAGCCACGTCGTTTTCGGTAATCGTGCCAACGTCGCTGTGAATGATTTCGAGCGAAACTTTTTCCGCCTCAATTTTTTTGAGCGCCTCGACAATGGCTTCGACCGAGCCTTGCGTGTCGGCTTTGACCACGACCTTGAGCACCTTGCTCTGCGCCGCCGCCAGCGAAGCGAACAGGTTTTCCAGCGTGACCTTCGCGCGATTCTCCAAATCCTGCGTTTTGGTTTCGTGGGCGCGCTGCTCGGCCAGTTCGCGCGCGGCTTTCTCGTCTTCCACCACGCTGAATTCCAGACCCGCGTCCGGCACGCCGTTCAAACCGAGCACTTTCACGGCGACCGACGGCCCGGCTTCCTTGAGGCGGTCGCCTTCCTCGTTAATGAGCGCACGGACGCGGCCGTAAAACTCGCCGCATAAAATGATGTCGCCCACGCGCAACGTGCCCTTGCGCACCAGCACGGTCGCGGTCGGGCCGCCGGGTTCGACGCCGGATTCAATGATGTTGCCCTTGGCGCGGCGGTCGGGGTTCGCCTTGAGTTCGAGCAACTCGGCCTGGAGCAAAATCATTTCCAGCAATTTGTCCACGCCCTGTTTGGCGAGCGCGGAAACATCCACGAAAATCGTGTCGCCACCCCAATCGTCCGGCACCAGCCCCTTGTCCTGCAACTGCTGGCGGACCTTCATCGGATTTGCGTTCGGGTGGTCCATTTTGTTGACCGCGACCAGAATCGGGACTTTGGCGGCCTTGGCGTGGTTGAGCGCCTCCAGCGTCTGCGGCATGACGCCGTCATTGGCCGCCACCACGAGCACCACCAGGTCCGTGACGTTCGCGCCGCGCGCGCGCATCGAGCTGAACGCCGCGTGGCCGGGCGTGTCGAGGAACGTGATTTGCGCCAGCTCCTTTTTGCGTTCCGGATGCGGCACGGAAATGGTGTAAGCGCCGATGTGCTGCGTGATGCCGCCGGCCTCGCCCGCTGCGACGTTCGATTGGCGGATGACGTCGAGCAACGTCGTTTTACCGTGGTCAACGTGGCCCATGATGGTGACGACCGGTGCGCGCGGTTTGAGCTGCTCCGGTTTGTCCTCCACGTCGAGTTCGACTTTCTTGACCGGCGCATGGACGACCCCGCCGCCGCGCTCGCGTTTTTCCACTTCAAACCGGAAACCGTATTTGGCGCAAAGTTGCTGGGCGATTTTTTCGTCAATCGCCTGGTTCACGTTGGCGAAAACGCCCAGTTCCATCAAATCGGCGATAATCTTGAACGGCTTTTGTTTGAGCTGCGTGGCGAGTTCGCGGACGACAATTGGCGGTTTGATGACAATGACTTCGGCGCTAGCCGGAGCAACAAATTTCGGCAGTAGCGCGGGAGCAGGCGCCTTGCGGTCCTCTTTTGGGGGCGGTGGC
>Ga0187874_10001839_pt1 | contig 17681 bp, 12 predicted proteins | sample June2016WEW_16_1_3_FD_132993 | JGI IMG/M metagenome (GOLD analysis project Ga0187874, IMG submission 132993) | Peatland microbial communities from SPRUCE experiment site at the Marcell Experimental Forest, Minnesota, USA - June2016WEW_16_150 | ecosystem: Environmental > Terrestrial > Soil >... | reverse complement strand
GTACGGGCATTATCCCGGCTTCAACCAGCAGTTCGAGCCACAGCGCAGTTTCGTCAGCCTCCTCTTCCACCGTCCCGATTTTAGCGATAAATTCCGCCGGGCTGCGGGCGCGGCAACTGGCGCGATAATTCGCCGCCACCGAAGTCCCGCTGCGAACAATCTGTTTGGCGATGACACGTCCCGGATCGTCATCTTTTGGAATCGCGCGGGTCAGTTTGATTATTCGCAAGGCAAAAGTTTTTGTTCGGACTTTCAATTCGGTTGGGTTCATTCACCGAAATTACAAATTCAATCAGCAATCGCCAATCGGAAATCGGCAATACAAAGATGAGATTCGTGCATCTACAATTTCTCTGGTTGCTTCTGGTAATTCCGCCAGCATTGCTCGTTTTTTTCTGGTGGGCCTGGCGCAAAAGACAGCAACTGCTCGGGCAATTCATTCAGAAGCGCTTGTTGTCCACGTTGACGGTTGGTATTTCACCAACCCGGCAAAAAATCCGGCTGGCCTGTCTCACATTGACGGTTGCCTGCGTCATTATTGCACTGGCCCGGCCGCAGTGGCACTTTGACTGGGAAAAGGTCGAACAACGCGGCCTGGACATCGTGGTGGCGATTGACACGTCCAAAAGCATGCTGGCCGGGGATATTGCGCCCAACCGCCTGGAGCGCGCCAAGCTCGCGGCGCTGGACTTGATGCAGCAGGCCAGGACCGACCGGCTTGGACTGGTGGCGTTTGCCGGCGACGCGTTCCTGGAATGCCCGCTGACGATTGACGACACGGCGTTTCGCCAGAGCGTCGAGGCCCTGGACGTGAACACGATTCCGCAGGGCGGCACGGCCATTGCCCCGGCCATCAACGCCGCCCTGACCGCCTTCAAGGAAGGCGATCATTACAAAGTGTTGGTGCTGCTCACCGACGGCGAGGACAACGTCAATGCCAACGACGCGCTCGCCGCCGCGCAGGATGCGGCCAAAGCCGGTCTGAAAATTTTCACTGTCGGCATCGGAACGGCTGCGGGTGATTTGCTGCAGGTGACGGACGCGAATGGGAATTCGGATTACGTCCGCGACCCGGATGGCAACGTGGTGAAATCGCATTTGAACGAGGCGTTGCTGCAACAAATCGCCACGACGGCGGGCGGATTTTATCTGCCGCTGCGGCCCAACACGATGGACACGCTTTACGAAAAGGGCATCGCGCCGCTGCCAAAATCCGAGTCACAGGAACGCCTGGTGCGGCATTATCACGAGCAATTTCATTGGCCGTTGGCGGCGGCGATTTTGTTGCTGCTGGCGGAAATGCTGTTGCCGGAAAGAAAGGCCCCGGTTCGAAAACCGTTGAAACGGTTTTTGACTTCCGTGGTTCCAGGCCCCGGACTGAAATCCGGTGTTGATGAGACAGTTTCTCGCGCAAGTGTGATGGCATTGGCAATCCTGCTGTTTTTGCCGTCTGCCAGTTCCGGTTCGCCGGCGAGTGCCTTGCGCGAATACAATGCGGGCAATTACACCAACGCGTTGCAGGAATTCTCGCGGCTGGCGCTGATCCAAACGAATGACCTGCGGCTGGTTTTCAATGCGGGCGCGGCGGCGTATCGCGCGACAAATTTTGACGAGGCGTTGAAAAACTTCAGGTTGGCGACTCTGGCGCCGGATTTAAAGTTGCAGCAGCCGGCATATTACAATTTGGGCAACACACTGTATCGCCTGGGCGAACTCAAATTCGAGCCGGACACGGAAGGCCTGGACGCGATGGAAGAAAGCTGGGGGCAAGCGGTCAAGAGTTATGAGCACGCAGCGAAATTGGACACGAATGATGCGGATGTTGCCTACAATCTGGCTTTTGTGAAGAAGCAGATTGAGTTGATCACCCGGCTTCGCGAAGCGATGCGAAGGGCCAAACAGGCAGCGGATGAGGCGGTTCGGCGCGCAGAATATCACCGCGCCCTGGAAATCATGGAAAGCCTGAACAATCCCATTGCCGCCAAAAAATTCCAGGATTACATCAAAAAATTAAAGGACATTGATGCGATTGTTACTCCTGCTCAACGTTAGCGTGCTGCTGCTGACATGGCAGGCAGCCCGCGCCCAATCCGCCGATGATTTTTTCAACAGCGGCGCGCAATTCTACATTTCCAACAACATCCCCCAGGCGCTGGTGCCGGTGGAAGCGGGGCTGAAACAGTATCCCGACGATGTGAAGCTGAAAAAACTGTATGAGTTGCTAAAACAGCGGAGCCAGCAACAATCGCAACCAAACCAGCAGAAGCAATCGCAGCCGCAAAAATCAAACAGCCGGCAGAATCAGCAGCAACCCAACCAACCGCAGTCCCGACAGAATTCGCAGGCGCAAAAGCAGAACGAACAGAAGCAATCCGGCCGGAAAAACGACGAGCAGCAAAAACAGCCGCAACCACAAAAATCGGGTGAGCAGCAGAAAAATCAAAACGAACAGGGCCAAACGGTGGAGGCCGGGCAAATGACACCGGAAGAGGCGCGGCGATTACTGGACGCCCAAAAAGGCAACGAGCAGTTTTTGCAACTGAAACCGCAGGGAAAACCGGAAAATCAGAACCAGCCCGTCAGGGATTGGTAGGGCATTTTAACGGCTGTTGTGTCGGCGCCGCGCGCCGATTTCGAGCCACAGGCTCGAGGCTGCAGCAAATTAGGGGATTTATATACGATGTTACCCTAAACACTGGCGTCCCCAAGAAATTCTTCAATCTGAATTTTGGTTTGACCCGCTTGTTTTAAGGTCGAGCACACGAAAACTTCGTCAAGTTCATCTTTGCGCGGCACATGAATAACATGCGTTCCCCCGTGTAGCCTGTAACGGTCTTGAAAATGAAGCTGCTCCTTAAATTCGTATCCCAATTTGTGGAGTTTATGGACAAAGCGCCTCTTCGAGATCACGTTTGCGAACTCCTTTCAAATCGAATGGCATTTCAAATCGAACATTCTTTTGAGTGCGCGGCATTGGGGCAGTAAGAGACCAGCCGCGATCTCGTAAGAATTTTTCAAGGTCGCCACTCGAAAACAGTTCGCGAAAAGTGCTGTCTAGTGCTTCATACATCGTTTCTAGCAATTCGCCAAATTTGCCAGCCTGAACCGTTTGAGCAATAGGGTCACATACGGCAATGTAATTGCCGGCTTTCGTGCGACCCCATTTCCAAACGAGATTGCCTTGAATTTGAACGGTTGTATTCACTGTCGCGTCTTTCTTTTGTTTCCTATCCAGCTTTTTTCATGCTCGGTAAAACCCGCCATGCGGCTGCCAGATTTATGCCCAATGTTGAAAAATCAAACGATGGTATTCCTGTGATTGATGTTGAGTTTCTGTTCATTCGGGCTAACTGTGTTGTTATACGCTACAACCAACGCCGCCTTTACGGAATGGATAAAACTATGATATTTTGGCAAATCATTTTAATCCTATGGCTCTAAACTAATAGAGCAATACATATATCATAATATCTTGATTGGTTTATATGTCAACATTTTCTCCAGCACCCATCATGTCCGAAAAATGGGGATTTAAGGTTTTTTAGAAGTTGAAGCGGGCGGTTTTTCCGACCGCTTCGCCCGTTCAAGTTTTGATGCCGTTCGTTTTCCTGCTCCGGTTCCCAATGCAACCGCCGCAAGAATGTTGTTGAAATCACCCTTAATCGGCTTGTGGAATTTTTGCGGTCTGCTCATGCGGTCAGTTCCTTGTATGGGAGTTTACTACTTTGAGAAACTTTGGCAACCACGTCCGAAAATACTGTCTGCATTGATTCCGTGCGCTGATTCAAACGGTAGGCGAATTCGTCAATGTAACGTGGTAAATGTTTTTTGCTCATCTGGTGATAAATACCGTGATACCCGCGTTTGAACAATGCCCAAAACGAATCAATGCCTTGTGTGTGGCAATCGCCTTTGACGTATTCTTTCTGACTATGGTTGACCACATCATGCCGGTATTCATGCAGCCCGCGATAACCAACCCATTGATCTGTGTAAAGCGTGGAACCAGCGGCAACGTTTTCCTTGATGGCTTTGTGCAAATCCACCATGCCGACAGACTGGACAACTTGCGCCCGGACTTCACCGCTCCTGCTTTTCATTCCGAACACCGGAACTTTGCCTGTGCCGCCAGTGCCCCTGATGGCCGCTTTGCGTTGCTTGGCGTGCATGTTCTTGGACAGACCGCCGATGAAAGTTTCATCCGCTTCAATCCGCCCAAAAAGTTGCCCGCTGTTTTGTTTCATCGCCTTGCGGATGCGATGGTCCATGAACCAGCCCGTCTTTTGAGTCACGCCAACATGCTTGGCCAGTTGCACCGATGAAATCCCCTTGCTGGTGGTCGAGAGCAAGTAAATCGCCATGAACCATTTGCGGAGCGGCAATTTGCTTTCGCCGAATACCGTGCCGGTCTTGATGGTGAAATCCTGCTTGCACTTGGCACAACGATACCTCTTGCCGTCCTTGAACGTGTAAATCTCCGTGTGGCCGCAGTGCGGGCAATACATGCCATTGCGGAAACGGATGGCGGTGAAATGCTTCACGCAGGTTTCCTCGTCACAGAAATAATCCGTGAAATCCGTCAGCGTCTTAAACTCAAATACGTTTTTCATTCTGGTAGAAAGTTACCCTAAGTTTCTTGGGTTGTCAAGTGTCGAAATGAATAATTTTTTTGTTGACATAAAGGGGTGGGTTCTGTATCTTCCCTATAACAGAACCGGGAACGCTTGGTAGTGGCTGGATGCCACCCCAATACGTCCCCGGTCCATCCTCGGTGATGGTTCGGCAGGCGCTATGAACGCCTGTTCCAAGACGATAGGCGCATCAAATCGTGAATGGTAATCACGCTTGGTGCGCTTTTTCGTCCCCTACTAATCAACGAGAAATTCATACTTGCGCCACCTTTCGTGGAGGTGGAACAGGTTTCGCGCCATTCGCCTGATTCGGCAACCTTTCAAATTCGGCAGGTTGGCGGTTGCTGCCCTTGTGAATAAGTTTTATCACTTTTTGCTTCTTGCAAAGCGTCCATATTGCCGCTCTAACCCGGTTGCGGTCTAATTCAGTTTCCGGATTCACGCGCCCTATTTCCGCCTCTACGTCATTTTGGTTGAATCTTGGGTTTGGGAGTCGGTTAATGGCTTCCCGAATCATTACCACCTTGGAACCATAGCCGGTGGCATCGCTGCCAGGATGCAGCGCGCCAAGTGACCCTCTTACGGCTTGGCGCAGCGCCTCATTCTTTTTAATGCGTTTTGCCAAGACTTCGGTTTGCTTTGAGTCCTCAGCTATTTGTTCATCCAGCTTCGATAGCAAGCTGTTCAATTCGGGTTCTAAGTTCGCGTTTTGCATAGCGTCTGAAAACAATAAACACCAAAACTATGCCCAATGCAAGAACTTTTTTTGGGTAGAAAACAGAACGCTACGCCAAAGCTACGAAGAATGGTAAAGACGCAATATGTTGGGGTCTAAAGGCGAAAAAACTCCAATAAATACAGCCTATTGAAAAATGTCTGGATTTCCGACTTCTTTTCCGCCAATGGCGGTTTTAGGGTAACATTGTATATAAATCCCCAAATTAGGACATGACGTGAAGTTGCGCTTGATTGGCCGGCAGAATCAGGCATGTTCGCGTGGCACATCCGGCATTGTGAAAACGCTGCACAAATATCTGACCCGCGAAGTCCTTGTCTCGTTGTTGATGACGGTGACGGTTTTCACTTTTGTGGTGCTGCTCTTCAACGTGCTCAAGGAGATTCTCCCATTGCTCATGAGCGGTCAGGTGCGGTTGGGGCTGGTGCTGAAGGCCGTCGGGCTGTTAATTCCATTTGCCTGTGTTTATGCCTTGCCGATGGGGTTCATCACGGCGGCCCTGCTCGTGTTCGGCAGGTTCAGTGCCGACCAGGAATTAACCGCCGCCCGCGCCAGCGGCATCAGTCTTTTCTCACTCATCTCACCCGTGCTGTTGCTCAGCCTGTTTTGCTGCGGCCTCAGCGCCTGGTTTAACATGCAACTCGGCCCGTTGTCCCGCGTCGCCTACATCAACCTGAAAAGCCAGCTCCGTTCTGAACTGGTAAATGCCCAACTGCCGGAAGGCCGGTTTATTCCCATCTCCACTAATTATATTTTTTACGTGGAGAGAAACCGCAAAGGCAATCTGGAAAACGTGATGGTTTTCAAGCTCGAGGACGGAACGAACGTGAACACCACCCTACGTGCCCCGCGCGGCTGGTTTGAAACGGACCTGACAAACAAGCAACTCGTTTTACATCTGTTCGACGCGCGGACCGTCACGTTCAGCGGAGCACGCATCAACATCGGTTCGTTTCCGGAATTGACCTGCCCCTTGGACCTTAATGTGGCGACGAACCAAACCTACAAACCAAAAATCAGCGATATGACTTTCTGGCAATTGCGCGAAGAGCTGAACGATTTGGAGAAAAAACTGGGTTTACCGCCCGTCACCGGGAAGGCGTCTCCGGAGGAATTACGGGCGCAACTTCGTGAAGCGAATAAACAACGGAACGATTTAACCGAGCCGGTCCGCGTGGAAATGCACCGACAAATCGCTTTTTCATTTGCCTGTTTTGGCTTCACGCTGATCGGGATTCCGCTCGGCATCCGCATGCACCGGCGCGAAACCAACGTCGGTGTCGCCATTGCGCTGGTGCTGGTGCTGATTTATTACGCGTTTATCATGCTGGGCGAATCCCTGTCCGCCCGGCCCGAATTTGCGCCGCACCTGATTCTCTGGCTGCCGAATTTTATTTTTCAAGGCGTCGGGGTAGTATTGCTCTGGCGCGCCAATCGGGGAATTTAACCCGAAAACCGGAGTTCGGCAGGTGAGACGCGCTGCGCCAAGGCGAATTTCGGTTTTCGGATTTAATGACAGATGACGAATGACGAATGGCCTGCAATTTGTCATGCGTCATTCATTTTCTCCGATAAACTTTGCCAATCGCCGCCTGGTCCACGGGCTTGACGATGAGTTCGTCTATGTTGACATGCGGCGGGCGGCGGGCGACCCAAACCAGGATTTCCGCGATGTCATCAGCGGAGAGTGGAATGATGCCTTCATAAACCTTTTTCGCGCGGGTGGTATCACCCTTGAATCGCACGAGGGAAAACTCTGTTTCCGCCAGGCCGGGATCCACCGTACTGACGCGGATGCCCGTGCCGAGCAATTCAAGCCGCAGCGCGCGGGTAATTTGCAATTCACCCGCCTTCGCCGCGCAATAGGCCGAGCCGCCTTCGTATGCTGTGTGGCCGGCGACCGAGCCAATGTTGATGATGCTGGCGCCGGCGTCACGGGCCATGAGCGGCAGCGCCGCGCGCGTCATGCGCAGCACACCGAGCAAGTTCGATTGTATCATCGCCTCCCAATCCGCGTCCTTGCCCTTGGCGACGGGGTCCAGGCCGTGCGCGCCACCGGCGTTGTTGATCAGGACATGGAGATTGCGGATTGCGGATTGCGATTTGCGGATTTTCTGCCTCACCCAGGAGATGAATGTTTTGACGCTCTCTGTTTTTGCCACATCCAAAAAATGGAAATGGACTTCCGCTGCTCCAGCTTTACGTGTTTCAGCGGCGACTTTTTTCAGGCGATCCACCCGTCGGGCGCCGAGCAGTAATTTTGCGCCCTCGGCGCCGAACGCGCGTGCTGCCGCCGCGCCAAACCCGCTGGAGGCACCGGTAATCAAGACCCATTGGTTTTCCAAAAGCGACTTGTTTTGTCTTTTCATTGGAGAATGTAAGCGTGGAAAAATCGCAATGGCAATCGCCCGCCTTCGCACTTCGTGCTACGGCGCGGCAGTCATCGCTCTGCGCTGCGCTCCGAGCTGTCTCTGGCTTGCCGAGCCGTAGCTCGCAGCGTTTTACCTTGCCAACTTTTTATCTCTGGCCCGCCTTTGTTTCACTTCGGCGCGGCAGCCTTCGCTTTCCGCTGCGCTGCGAGCGAAGGCTGGTGGAGCCGAGGGGATTCGAACCCCTGACCTGCTGATTGCGAACCAGCCGCTCTACCAACTGAGCTACGACCCCAGCCATTTCCACCTGTTTCTCAACGGCGATTACTATGCGGCTTTGCAGCCGGACGACAAGTTTTTTTGCCGGCCAACAAAAATGTCGGCGGGTCCGGCAATCACACACGATTTACATCGCCGAAACCCGCCGACGCCTGCTTTTTAAAAGCAGCGCACCCAGTTCTCATTGGGCAAGAGAAACCTAGCCTATGGAACGGGCGTGGCAAGTGTTTTTTTAGAAAAAATATTTTTCACCTTCGTCTCGGGGTTCGTATCTTCTTACAAACAGCTTTATTTCCACTGAGGAACGTTCAAACATTGGGTATGCCAAAGAATTGCCGGGCGCTTCAATTCGCCGCACGGCTGCTGGGCGGCTTGGTTTCCGTCCTTGCGGCCACTGCGGGCGTGGCCGGCCACCCCGGCTCGCAGTTCATTGTGGATTCCTGGAGCACCCGAGAAGGACTTCCACAAAGCTCGGTCATTTCGGTGATACAAACCAGGGACGGTTATCTCTGGCTGGGAACGCTGAATGGCCTGGTGCGTTTTGACGGAATCCGTTTTACGGTCTTCGATGAGGAAAACACACCTGGTCTGAACAGTGACCGGATTATTTATTTATTTGAAGACAGTCACACCAATCTTTGGATCGGGACGGATGCCGGTGGTGTGTCAGTGGTGAAGGACGGGAGAGTCACAAATTTCCCAATCGGGCGCGCGGGTCAGGAGGGCAAAGTGACATCCGCCTGCGAAGATTCCGCCGGCACCGTGTGGTTTTACACAGCGGATTCGTATTTGGCCCGATATCAAAACGGGAAAATGGGGGCGTTTAATCTTAATTTGAGCACCCCGCCGATTTGCCGGATGATTGCGGCTGAAAAATCAGGGACGCTTTGGGTCGCGGATGTCAGTGGAATGTTTTCCCTGCGCCCTGAAAATTTTCATCCGCCGGCGATTGCCATTGATGAATCGCTCCAGGCGGAAAGGCTGGATTTTATTTTGGCCAGCCGAAACGGCGGGATTTGGCGGTTGATGAATGGCCGGGTCCAAAAATGGAATTCAGGCAAACTGGAAAAAGACTTCGGCATCTATCCCTGGGGCAATTCGATCATCAAAGCCGCCTGCGAAGATAACGCGGGCAACCTGATTGTTGGCACGCTGGGCGACGGCGTTTTCTGGTATGACGCGAAGGGGGGATATGAACACATTTCTGAAGAACAAGGACTGTCATCGAAATACGTCCTTTCTTTGTGCATGGATGGTGAGGGAAATCTTTGGGTGGGAACGGATGGCGACGGCTTGAATCGGATCAAAAGGAAAATTTTCGATGTCCCCGAAATCCATCAGGGGGTCCATCCGTGGGCGGCCCAGTCATTGTCCATGGACGCGCGTGATGGTTTGTGGCTGGCTTTTGGCGCACAAGGGGCGTCCTATTGGATATCAAACTCCGTGCAGGATTTTCGTGTAGGCCCGTTGCAAGATGCCTGGGAGGTTTTGGTGGATCATCAGCAACAAATCTGGATCGGAACGCGGGGTGATGGACTGTTCCGATTTCAGTCCAATCATTTTGAACCCGCGTCTGGCGCGGAAATTCTCGGCCCGTGGGTCAATGCGCTGTTGGAGGATCGCAAGGGCCAATTGTGGGCTGGCACCCAAAGAGGCCTGGCGCGCTGGGACGGACGGAACTGGAAAGTCTTCACCACCCGCGCCGGCTTGTCCGAAAACATCGTTCGCGCCATCGCGGAAGACGCCGAAGGCAATCTTTGGGTGGGAACGGAAAGCCGGGGATTGAATTTTTTTAAAGACGGAAGATTCATTTCCTGCCAACAATCGGAGAATGGCCTGCCCGGCAATGACATCTCCGCGCTCTACGTGGACAAAGAAGGCGTCCTGTGGGTCGGCACTTTCGGCCACGGCCTTGCCCGGCTTCAAAACGGAAAATGGAAGCGTTACTCGACTGACAACGGTCTTGCCAGCAACAGCATCAGTTACATTATTGAGGATGACGAAGGCAATTTATGGATCGGTTCCAACGCCGGTTTGATGCGAATTCAAAAAAAATCTCTGAACGGCTTGGCCCGGGGAACCACCAACTCCCTTTCCTGCCGCACTTACGGCGAGGCTGACGGATTGCCGACGCGCGAATGTTCCAGCGGCGCGCAGCCTGCCGCCATCCGCGCCCACGACGGCCGGTTGTGGTTTTCCACCACCAAAGGATTGGTGTCCGTGAGTCCTGCGGCGCTCAAGCCCAACCTGCGGCCGCCGCTGGTCATGATTGAATCCGTGCGCGCTGACGGGCGCGAACAAAAGACCAATCAGCTCGCCTCAGCGTGGCCGCAATCCATCACGATTGCGCCCGGCATTGAGCAACTGATGGTTCAATTGGAAATTCATTACACCGCTCTGAACTTCACCGCCCCGGACGAAGTGCGGTTCAAATACCGTTTGGAGGGCCGTGAAACAGCGTGGACGGACGTGGGCAACGCCCGGACGGCATACTACAGTGAAGTGCCGCCCGGACATTACCGCTTCCACGTCATCGCCTGTAACGAGGACGGCGTCCGGAACGAAACCGGCAGTGTTCTCGACTTCACCGTGTTGCCGCAATACTGGCAGACCGGCTGGTTCCGCGTCATGGTCATCGTGTGTATTCTGGGATTGATTGTTGCCACAGTGCGGTATCTTTCCACGCAAAAGCTGCAGCGCCAACTGCAGGCGCTCAAACACCGGGAAGCATTGGAAAAGGAACGTTCCCGCATTGCCCGCGACCTGCACGATCAGCTTGGCACCAATCTGACGCAGGTGGCGTTGTTGGGAGAAATGGCCGAGGCGGACAAAAACGTGCCTGAAGAAATCGAATCGCACGCCCGGCAACTTTCCCAAACCGCGCGCGAGACGACGCGTTCGCTCGACGAAATCGTCTGGGCGGTCAATCCCGCCAATGACACGCTGGACGGGCTTGTCAATTACGCCTGCAAATTCGCGCAGGAATATCTCGCCCTGGCCGGAGTGCGTTGCCGGGCGGACATGCCGGCCCAGTTGCCGGCGACCATCCTCGCCCCGGAAGTCCGCCATAACGCTTTCCTTGCCTTCAAGGAAGCCGTCAACAACGTGGTCAAACACGCGCAGGCGACCGAAGCCTGGATTCGATTAAAGTTGCAGTCGGACAATTTCACCCTGGAAATCGAAGACAATGGACGCGGCCTGGGCCCTCCGGCTGCAGGCGCAGCGGCAGCGCGAAATGGTCTTCGCAACATGCGCAAACGGATGGAAGACATCCACGGAGAATTTTCAATCGGCCCCGGCGCCAACGGCGGAACGATTGTTCGTCTGAAAATCCCTTTTGAAAAACATTAAACCAAAATCGGGTGGGGCGAGACTCCGTCGAGCCCTAATTTATTTTGCATAAAGCCGGGGCTCGAGAGACTCTCGCCCCACCAAATTATGCCCATTACCGTTTCCATCGTTGAAGACAACGACAAGTTGCGCGGCACGCTGGCCCGCGTGCTCAACCGCGCCGAAGGTTTCCACTGTGCCAGCCAGTATGCCAACGCCGAGGACGCGCTGAAGGATTTGCCGCAGGTGCGTCCGGACGTGGTGCTGATGGACATCAACCTGCCCGGCATGAACGGGGTGGAATGCGTCCGGCAACTGAAAGCATTGCTGACCGAAATCCAGGTAATGATGCTCACGGTTTACGAGGACACGGAAAACATTTTCAACGCGCTGGCGGCAGGTGCCAGCGGCTACCTGCTCAAACGCACCTCCAGCAAGGAACTGCTGGAAGCCATCCAGGAAGTCCAGCGGGGCGGTTCACCGATGACCATACACATCGCCCGCAAGGTCGTGCAATCCTTTCAAAAAAGCGCGGCCTCGGCGCAAGCCACGGAAAATCTTTCCGAACGCGAACAGCAGGTGCTCGATCTGTTGAGCCAGGGACTCATTTACAAGGAAATCGCCGACAAACTCGGCATCAGCTACGAAACCGTGCATACCTACATCCGCCGCATTTACGAAAAACTGCAGGTCCGCACCCGGACCGAAGCCGTGGCCAAATTCCTTCGCCATTGACCATTTTTGCGAATTTCCCTTATTTTTGGCGTTTCGCGTGTAACCAGAACTGGTGACTGGCAGGGGATGGGGCATCTGGTAGATTGGTGGCGTCGTTGAGATGCAAAAGCGCAGTGTTCTGTGTGTAAAGCAACGCGCCGCATCCGATGAAAGCGAATTTTAGAGCGCTTAGTTCTCATTGAGAGGCCGGAGTAGTGACCCGGCCTCTTTCGTTTTGAGGGTGTTCCCTGCTGCCCGGAGGCCGAATCCGCAATTGGCAATTGGCAATGCCCGGCGCACTTGTTATCTTCTGTCCGCATGTCCAACGCGGTTGTCGCGGCCCAAGCGCCTTCAAAGCCAAAAACGTTTCTCCGCCGGTTGATCACGTCGGTGGTTCTCTGGACGGTGATTATTGCGGCCATGTTTTCCACCAGCGCCTTGGTTTCCAATGGTGTGTTCATTTTCATCATGGTTTTCCTGGCCTTGGCCGGGCTGACGGAGTTTTACGGGTTGGCCGAAAAGCGCGGCCTCGTCTGTTTTAAATGGTGCGGGTTGTTCGGCGGCGCGTTGTTGATGCTGGGAACTTTTTTGAACCTGACCGGGCATCTAGGCACGTCGGGTTCCCCCGCGCGCGTGAACGACTTTGAAACCGGGTTCATCATCCTGTTCGTGCTCGGTTTGTGCGTGCGGCAATTTTTTTCGCGCAGCAACACCGCCGGCATCGCGACCATTGCCACGACGTTGTTCGGCCTGATGTACGTGCCGTGGCTGCTGAACTTCATCCAGAAAATCAATTTTTTCCCCGGCATCGGTGACGGCGGGAAATTCTACGTTCTTTTTTTCATTCTCGTGACGAAATTCAGCGACACCGGCGCGTATGCCGTCGGCTCGCTCATCGGCCAGCACAAAATGATCCCGCGCATCAGCCCCGCCAAAACGTGGGAGGGTTTTGGCGGCGCGCTTGTGCTTTCAACGGCGGCGAGCGTGGTGTTCGCGCATTTTTTCGGCGCGAAAATGGTTGGAATGAATTTCCCTCACGCCGTGATTCTCGGAATCGTCCTGGGCATCGCCGCCGTCATTGGCGATTTAATTGAGTCGCTGTTCAAACGGGAAGCGGACGTGAAGGATTCCGGCAGATTGTTTCCCGGCATCGGCGGCATTCTCGACTTGCTCGACAGTTTGTTGTTCAATGCGCCCATCATGTATTTGTATCTGCGGCATATTCTCACACATCCATGAAAAACGTTGTTTTGCTCGGTTCGACAGGTTCCATCGGCACCAGCACCATCAAGGTGGCGGAGGATTTGCCGGACCGCATCCGGCTGCTTGCACTGGCCGCCGGCAACAACGCTGAATTGCTGCTCAAACAAACACGCAAGCACAAGCCCGTAGCCATTTCCATCAACAATCCGGCAAAGACCCGCGAACTGGAAAATTCAGGTGGAACGACGCCGCGTGTTTATTCCGGCGAAGACGGCTTGCTCAAACTGGCCACGCTGCCGGCGGCGGACATTGTGCTCATTGCCATCGTCGGCACGGCGGGGTTGAAGCCGGCACTGGCTGCCATTCGCGCCGGCAAGGACATCGCCATCGCGTCGAAGGAAATTCTCGTCATGGCCGGTGAAATCGTAATGCGCGAGGCGCGCAAACACGGCGTGCGTGTGCTGGCTGTGGACAGTGAACACTCGGCGATTTTTCAATGTCTTGACGGCAAACCTCCGGGCTCCGTCCGCAAACTCTGGCTTACTGCCTCCGGGGGGCCGTTTCGTGACGTAAAGAAGTGGCCCAGGGAAAAATTTGGTGAAATCACCGTCGAACACGCCCTCAAACATCCGTCGTGGGTCATGGGGCGAAAAATCACGATTGATTCCGCAACCCTGTTCAACAAGGGGCTGGAAATGATCGAGGCGCGCTGGCTATTTGACATTAGCATCGAACGCGTCGGCGTGCTGATACATCCGCAAAGCATCGTCCATTCGATGGTTGAATTTGTGGACGGCGCGATGCTCGCGCAGCTTTCCACGCCGGACATGTGCCTGCCAATCCAATACGCGCTTACCTATCCCGACCGTGTCCCGAGCGAGCGCGTGCAGACCAACTTTGCCAAACTCGGCAGCCTGACTTTTGAGGAACCAGACGTGGAGCGGTTTCCGGCACTGAAACTGGCGCGCCGGGCAGGGGAGGTGGGTGGCACGCTCCCGGCGGTATTGAACGCGGCGAACGAGGTTGCAGTCGAAGCGTTCGTGAACCGCAAAATCAATTTTCCGCAGATCACCGAAACCGTACGGCGCACGATGGACGCGCATAAGGTCATTTCCCATCCGGCGCTCGAGCAAATAATGGAGGCGGACGCCTGGGCGCGTCGGGAGGCTGCGAAATGACATCTTCCTCGTCCTCGAATTCTTTGTTTTCAATTACGAGAGCGAGGACGATTGGATTGCGGGCGCGATTTTGCCTGATATATTCATCACGTCCCGTTGACGGGGCTGATATTTTTAAATGACCATTTTAAGATACATTTTCATCGTGCTGGAGGTGGTGCTGCTCTTCAACCTCCTCATCGCCGTCCATGAGCTGGGGCATTTTCTCGCCGCGAAATGGCGCGGATTGAAAATTGACCGCTTCGCCATCTGGTTCGGCAAACCAATCTGGAAACGGAAAATCGGCGGTGTCGAATATGCGCTCGGCACGATCCCCGCCGGCGGTTACGTCGCGCTGCCGCAAATGGCGACGATGGAAGCCATCGAAGGCAAAAGCGAAACGCCGGTCGAGGCGCTGCCGAAAGTTTCTGCACTGGATAAAATCATTGTCGCGTTCGCCGGGCCATTGTTCAGTTTTCTGCTCGCGGTGGCTTTCGCGTTTGTCGTTTGGGGCGTTGGCAAACCCACAAACGATACCGACAACACGACGACGATTGGCTGGGCCGACCCTGCCGGGCCGGCCTGGAAGGCTGGTCTGCGGCCAGGCGACAGGATTTTGGAAATTGACGGTCACCCGGTAAATCATTTCTCCCCGTATGCCATGGGCGGTCTGCGCGGAGGATTGCTGGACAGCATAACCTGGCGCATCATTATCAGCGAAGGTACGAACATCACCATCAAGTACCTGCGTGGCGACCGGGAGCAGATGGCTTATGCCACGCCGTATCATCGCCCGACCCAGTGGTATGAACGCAAAGCTTTGCGCCAGGTCCTGATCTCACCCGCGATGAAGGCCGTCATTGATGAAGTGGCCAGCAACAGCCCCGCGGCTTTGGCCGGCTTGACCCACGGTGATGAAATCATCGCCTTGAACGGCCAGAAAATTTACAGCCCGCTGGCGGTCCTTTCCGCCGAAGATGCGATGAGCAACGGTCCGGTCAAACCGCTCATGCTGACCGTCCGCCGTGGAAACCAGGAATTCGACCGCACACTGCGCGCCGTGAAACCGGTCCAACCGACGAGCAGCAATCCTTTGCTCGGCATACTCGCGTGGGGTGTGGAAACGAACGTAGCGCTGATTTATCCAGGCCCATTGGAGCAAATCGAGTCAGGCCTCGGGCAAATTTACTGGACGCTGCATGCGCTGCTTGCCCACAAGAGCGAAATCGGCGTGCAACAACTTGGCGGACCGGTGATGATCGCCCGGGTTTATTACAACCTTTTTCAGGACGAGCACGGCTGGCGGCGTGTGTTGTGGTTCAGTGTCATCCTCAACGTAAACCTCGCCTTGATCAATCTCCTGCCGTTGCCCGTGCTCGACGGCGGACACATTTTGCTGTCGCTGATCGAAGTGGTCCGCCGCCGCCCCGTCAGCATACGCATTTTGCAGTCCATTCAAAACGGCTTTGCCGTCCTGCTCATCGGCTTCATGGTTTACATCGCCTTTTTTGACACCAGTGACTGGCTCCGCAGCGCGCGCGCCGACCGTGACGTGCCGGTTGTCTTCGCACCCGCGAAATAACTTATGCGCTGTTGCGAATCACCGTTTTTCTATCTTCGGCGGAAGACGCGCGCAATCGTCATCGGCGACCCGAAAAACGGCGGGGTCATCATCGGCGGCGACCATCCGGTCGTCATGCAATCCATGCTTACGTGTGATACCATGGACACCGCCGGCTGTGTAAGGCAGACGCTGGAACTCGTCGCCGTCGGCTGCCAGCTCGTCCGCATTACCGCGCCTACGGTGAAGGACGCGGCCAATCTGAAGAACATCGTCGAGGAGCTTCGCCGGTGCGGCTGCAATGTGCCGATTGTCGCCGACATCCATTTTAAACCCGAAGCGGCAATGGAAGCGGTGAAATGGGTCGAAGTTGTGCGCGTGAATCCCGGCAATTATGCCGACAAAAAGAAGTTTGCGGTCAAGGAATACACGGATGACGAGTACGCCGCCGAGTTGAAACGCATCGAGGAGGCGCTCACGCCACTCGTGCGGGAGGCCAAACGCCTGAAGCGCTGCCTGCGCATCGGCACCAACCACGGTTCGCTTTCCGACCGTATCATGAACCGTTACGGCGACACACCGCTCGGCATGGTCGAAAGCGCGTTGGAATTCGCCCGTGTCTGCCGCCAGCATGACTTCCATAACTTCAAGTTCTCAATGAAGTCGTCCAATCCCAAGGTGATGATTGAGTGTTATCGGCTGCTGGTGGCGCGGCTCGAACAGGAAGGACCGGATTGGAATTATCCGATTCACCTCGGGGTCACCGAAGCCGGCGAGGGCGAGGATGGCCGGATCAAGAGTGCCATCGGCATCGGCTCGCTCCTTTGCGACGGACTGGGCGATACCATCCGCGTTTCACTCACCGAAGATTCGCCACACGAGATTGAGGTGTGCCGTGATCTGCTGGCGCAGATTCCCAAATTCTCAAATTCCGAACTCCGAATTCCGAACTCCGGGTTCCCATTTGATCCTTTCCACTTCGAACGCCGTGCTACGCCGGAAATTGAACTGGCTGACGGAGTGAAATGCGGCGGCGAACAGACCATCCGTGTCGTCGTCACCCGTGCGACATGGGACAAGGTCGCGCCGAGGATTTTGCCGAAAGCCGACGTGAAGCCGGAGGCGGTTTACGAGGATTTGAACGTTGCCGGGATTGACCCGACTCAGGATTCCGATATCAACTGTGAAACACAACTGGTCACGGTTAAGGACGGTATCTCGCTGCCTGTGATTGCGGCATTTCGGTTGCTCGCGGCGAAGTTGAAGCGGCTGGGACGTAACAACCCGATTCTGCTGAAGGATTGTCTTGGTTTCGATGAGCGTAGGACAGGCATCTTGCCTGTCACTGAACGAAAAAATATGGAGACAGGCGGGACGCCTGTCCTACTCGAACCCAAGATCGCCTTGTTGCGCGCGTCGGTCGTCATCGGCTCATTGCTCGCGGACGGAATTGGCGACGCGATTTTGATTCGCGGCGAATCCGGTGCGGGCCAGTCATTGCGGCTGGCTTACAACATTTTGCAGGCGGCGGGCTGCCGTTCGTTCAAGACCGATTACGTGGCCTGCCCGTCATGCGGGCGGACGCTGTTCGATCTCCAGACCGTGACGGCGCGCATCAAGGCGCGCACGCAGCATCTTAAAGGCGTGAAGATTGCCATCATGGGGTGCATCGTGAACTGCCCCGGCGAAATGGCGGACGCG
>Ga0187874_10001838_pt1 | contig 17686 bp, 23 predicted proteins | sample June2016WEW_16_1_3_FD_132993 | JGI IMG/M metagenome (GOLD analysis project Ga0187874, IMG submission 132993) | Peatland microbial communities from SPRUCE experiment site at the Marcell Experimental Forest, Minnesota, USA - June2016WEW_16_150 | ecosystem: Environmental > Terrestrial > Soil >... | reverse complement strand
GGTTGCACCGTGGTCTCCGAAGATTCAGGTCGGCCTACCTTGTCACCCGCGATCAGTGTTTCCAGGGTGACAATATCGCTGTTGTGAGTGCAGTATAAAGTCAGTTTGTCTTTCTTGAATTCCTTGTCAAAGTACTCGTACAAACGCTGTTCCAGGGAATCTAAGGATTCCCCTTCAGGCACTACCATTTTGGGGTTGTCGATGAACAAGTCGAGTACAGGCCCGTACATATCACGGTCTTTCCCGCTAAGAAACCCCAGGTCCCATGAAATGATTGCTCGATCCTGCTCTACAACCAAACCGTATGAATCGGCAATTACATCAGCAGTCTGACATGCCCTGAGCATCGGTGAGGATACAACACGCTTAAGCTCAATACCCTCATTCTTCAGATTATCAGCAGCATCTTCAGCCTGAGCAAAACCATTACTGTCAAGAGGTGGATCACTTCGACCACGAAAACAATTGTCTTCATTAAGAGTGGTGGACCCATGGCGTTGAATCAATGCTATTAGCTTTTTTTCTGCCATGGGTTCCCTCTCATTATCGTCTCAACTGTCTTGGTTGTTCTCCTCCTGGCGCACCCTGTGCAACCGGGGAAGTTTTACCCTCTTTTAATGCTTCAGGAATTGCTTTCTTTTTGATAGCCGTGTCCAGTTGTGTCGCTTCATGTTGTGCGAACATATCTGGTGTAGCTTTGATGCCCATCTTAGCCAAAGCTTGAACAGCTATATCAGCAGGCATTTTTGACACGTCCACACTAAGACTTTCGGATGGTGGCTTTTGTGGAGGAGCGTTAGCTGCAGCAATCTGTTTTGCCATAGCTGCATGCTCCTGCCAATGCAAATGAACATTCTCAAAAGCTGCACGTTGCTGCGGTGTTCCCCAATGAAATTTTTGCCCTTCGGAACTGTTCATCCAGAGCAAGCAAGCAGCTGCTTCTATAGCGTGGTTTTCGCTTTCATCCTGCGCCACAGGAATAGTGCTTACTAAGGGAGGCAGCTGCTTCTGCAGTTGCTGCATCTGCATGACGGCTGCAAGTTCCTTCGGATCTGGCGGGAGACCTTGTGCCTGCTTCCCTTGCATATCGGTGGCAGCTTCGTCCAAGATGCTCTGGATCTTGAGCACTTTTGGATTCTGCATTGGGCCTGAACGCAGCAAGATCTCGAATTCCGATTTCTGCTTATTGATAGAGGCCGCACCCTCGACTTTGAAACCCTTCATGCGAATACCAGCCTGTAAGGTTGGTAGATTTCCAGGGGAGAACAACCAAGCTGCAAGCTGAGGAATATTGGCAGCAACTGAAACCAAATCTTTCAACTTTGCTTCTCGCTGAGCTGAGCTTTCTGGGAATGACGGATCACTTTCCGGGTAACACAACACATTGCCAGCCAAATTGCTGGTGTTAACGGTGACAGTTCCAAGATCTTTGAAGGATTGTCGAATGACTTTTCCATCGCGGCAGTCTGCTGCGCACTTCACAGCTTGACGGGCTGCTTCAGCAAACAGGAGCTGGATGTTATTCCAGGGGCACCCAATGCGTTGCAGAGCCTGATCTCTTTGGATCTGTGCATTACCTACAGTATTCTCACCTGTCGCACTACCAAACAAAGAGGGTAGCGCACCACTGATCTCTTCCGAGAGAGTAGTGAGGAACCATTTGATGAAGTCCGCTAATGCAGACTGCGGTTGCGGAGTAGGCTCAACCATAATGTACTGATCAGCAGTGGTCAGACCGGGTTGCGGCAAGAAGGCTCCCGTACTTCCAGGCACATTAGTTTGTTTCTTGAGAGCTTCAATGTCGAACGCTTCGCTGTTCATCCACTTCTTAGGTACAGTACGTTTGAAAAAATCGTCTTGGAGATCAACCCAATCATTGATTCGTTTTTGGATAGAAATCAAGGAACTTCCCAAAGCTCTACGGTTCTGACCTTTTCCACCGAGAGCGTGACCAACTGTGATGTGATCATCCATGCTCTCATTACGTGAAAAAGCATAGTTTGCGCCCGCTTTTACAAGCAGACAACCATTAGGGAAAGCCTCCATAAGTTCAGCGCGAATAACATCATTGACTTTCTCATCCATGAACATTGAAGGACGGAACCATGTATGCTTCACGACTGTATGACGCTGCAGGGAGTCACCCGTGACATATGCGCCTAGTACAGCTTGGCGAGTATTCTCACGAGCAATTCTATCCAACTCCACCTCGGAATTTCCATCAGATCCTGGTTTGATCTTGTCCGCTATCCATGGAAATTTTGCCTTCACAACGGCTACATCAAGGTCTTCATAAAGCTGGACAAACTGCATGTCCTTAACTTCGTCAACTGCGATGGGAACTTTGTTATCAAGCTTGCCGTGGTAAGTAGTAACTTCTCGTCCCCTAGCCCTCTTCTGTGGAGTAGTGGGCATTTCCAACTGTTGATTTTCGTCAGTTTCCTCTCCAGTTTCTTCAACCGGGGATTCTGTCTGCTCCAAGAAGGAATCAAGACCATCCTGACCTGTTGGGGAATCATCAGGAGGATTTAGTATGTCTTCAGCAGTAACAGGAGCAGTCTCCTGATCATCATCATCGAAACCATACAGCTGACCGTTCAACTCGTAGCGTGTCCATAGCAATACACGATCTTCGTTCCAAAATACGCGTGCAATTTCTGTCAGCATCTTGTGCAGACAGTTGTTGCGAGCCCAGATCTCTTTGAATCTATCAGCTTCTTCAGTTGCGAGAATGTCTGGACCGTACTCAGGATCGGAAGGGAAGAATTCTACTTTTGGAACTTCACGCGACAGAGCCGAAACAATGATGTCTCCTTTAGACCCATACACGTTAGTGTCATAAATAGTGTTGTTGTTCTGCTGCGCTGTAGGACCAAACCCGGAAGCCTGTCCAGGTAAAATCCATCCACCTTGTTTTCCACGCAGCAAGTGCTGATAACCACGGTTGAAGTGGAGAGCTTCCCATGCCTGCTCTACTTCAAACCTACGCGCAGCCACATCTGTTTTGGTAGCAATAATATCCAGCTGCATCAATGCGCCCCTCGCATCGTCAGAAAGATCCGCGAATGGTTCCGAACTCCAGTCAAAAGGAGCGTATACTCCGAGGGGAGAATCCTCTGGTTTTTCGGGCTGCTCATATGGCAGAGGCGCGGCTGATGGCGCATTTGTTACAATGTTATTCACATCAGGATCTGCCATTTATATCTCCTAAAAATACTGATCTCTTACTCTCGTTAGTTCTTTTTTCCATTGGTGATTCCAGCAAAGAGTTTGAAAACCTCCTGGGAACCCTTCTCGTTTTACACGAGAATATACTCTTCTTGATCCACCAGACATGCCTTTGTTCTTTCCATAAAGACCCTTGCGCTCCTCAGCACCATTATTTTGTATATGGTCCAAGGTCAACATGTCTATGTCACAAATTGTACAACCAGAAAAAGAACACTGTAAAATATGTTCTGGACCATAATGGGTCAGTACTTCAAGTTTCAAATCTTTAGTTCTTTTTCGTGCAGCTTTTTGTTTGGTCTCTGGCTGTTTGTGGTAGGATTTTATGGCTGTTCTTCTTGCACACTCAGGGCACATCAATCTACCGCTTCTTTTAACTTTCATATGCCCATACTTACAATGAGTTTTGTGTATATAAACTCTATTATTATTGTTCCTTCTTGCAACTTCTCGGAGAGCTTTTATATGACTCTCTGTTCTTATATAAATTCCACGTGGCATTTTTTCCTCCGTAATAGGTCGCGCAAGGAGGTGATTACGGCACCTCCCGCGCTAGCCCCTGGGTGCCCCCAGGAGATCTTCTTGTACACCTTTTCCCCAAACCCACTTGCAGACGCAAACCAAAACATCATTCAAATGGTATTTCTCCAACAGAAGTTTGCACTGAGGGCAACGCATCTTCCACATAGTACACCTACGATTTCTTGGTGTAAGTGAATTTCTTTTTCTTCTCTGGTAGTTTCTTGAAGTCAGTTGCTTTATCCCATTCACCCACATTCACACCCTGCTTGCTTAATTCTTTTTCATTGGCGTGAAAGTACCTCTGCTGAGCTTTGCTGGCGTAGGGCATACGTTCTCCTTGTATTTAAACTAAATCTGGGGTTTCATAGTTCATATTTTCGCCCTCGGCTCCCTGTTGCGGATAATGCTCTCTCTTCTTAGGAGACGTAGCTTGTTCCTCGCCACCCGCTTCGTATGCCAAGGCTTGCCCATCGCCATATGCGTCGGCTGCGGAGGTGTGCTCTGCTCTATGTGCATAGCCATCATCGTGCATAGAAGTGACGACGTGTTTGTTGCCTTCGTGGTCATGAACGTAATGCACGGTGTTCGCTGGGCCATGTGCCTTCGCTACATCTGCTGCGCTTGCCCCTCGTTCTTGTGGCTCAGCGTGTTCGTTCTCATTGGTTTCCCCAGGCTGGGGAGTAGCGGCATAAGAATCAAATCTTTTACCTACAAAACTTGAGCCAAATTTCTTTCCAGGCTCTCTCTTAGATTCATACATCTTGTTCTCCTTTTATGACAAACGTGGCATTGCGAAGCCATCTGCCTCGGGTGCCTCTGGTGCGCCCATAGCATCTCCCATAGGTTGATCCCCTGCTCCTGCTAAAGAAGCGGCAGCATTATGAGCAGACTTTTCATCTGGATGTTCGGATTCATGTACAGAGCCATCTTCGTGTGTACTCACAACATGGTGCTTGTGATTCTTTCTATCGTGAGCCACATGGACAGTTGTTGCTTTTCCATGCTGGGCCACAACCTGCTTTGGATCTTCAGGAGGAGCGCCCATACCCGGCTTCTGCTCTTCCGGTGCTCCAACTGCAGGAGCTGCGGGAGCAGGAGAGGTTTTCTTCATCAAGCCTTCGCCTTCATTATCCATAGGCGGGGCAGACTTGTCGTGCTCCATATCCTTGCGCTTCGCCACGAAACTACTACCAAATTTGCGACCATCCTTACTCATAAAAGCCATATAAATCTCCTCATACTTCTCTAGATATTCAGCCGCTAGTCGGCATATTTTTGGATCATCTTTGAGAAGTCCAAGGGCCATATTGCATTCAATATGTAGGAATTCTCTTAATTGCCCCGTCTCATGGTTGTGGTCTAAATTGGCTGCAGGACTTTCTACTAGAGGCTTCTTACACACTCCACATAAATCGCCTTCCAGCCTTTGGATCTCTCTACGGGCGTCATATTCTTTACCACTTAATCCGTGCCTAGCTCTTGCGTTTCTTTCTCTACCGTCGCGCATATCTGGATGTATCTGTCTGTACTCAATGCCATAGATGCGCCTATGTTCTTTTCTCTCTTCTGCAGATAAGTCTTGATGTCTATTTACTTCCTCAGGCAATTTACCATAGCGGTCTAAATAGTGCTTGAAATCACGGTCAACTTGACATGTTTTACAATGCCTAGAACCATCAGAATTAATACGCGTATTTTCTGTTGTAAATTCGTGGCCTTTTTTACAATGCGTTTTTAGTTTGTTATGGTTTTTCTCAGACACTAAATGACCACAGCTTTTGGTCCTCCCTAAACGCAAGCAGGCCCCACGTACAATTGTTTCTTTTCCACATTTACAAAGACAAACCCAAAAAGCACCTTGTTTAGTTACTTTTTCCATGCGCAATACAGTCAGGTCTGCAAAAATCTGACCAACCATATTTTTTATTTTTCCTGACATTCTTCCTCCTCAAGTAGGTCGAATCGAGGAGGCTTGAGGGCACTCCTCGATTCTAGCCTGAGGCCGCTAAACCTCAGGATAACTCAATGACTAGTCGCAGGGACAGCCACATTCATTTGCCATGATCTTTTCGATCCTGGCGAACAGCTCTGGTTTGCTAGTTGCTACGAATTCCTTGTAGGTACAGCTAGAACAAGGCACCCAACCGGCGCGCTCCGATACTGACTTTTTCTTTTTCTCGAAACGAGCACTGATCTTGTAGCCATTCTCGGCCTTATCGACTGAAAAGCCTTGGAAGTCGCCACATTTACAACTCTTCTCTTTCTTCTCTGCCATTATCCTGCTCCTTGTTCACCTGCAAAGTTTCTAACGGCAGGTTCTACTTTATTTGCTAACGAAGAGGCTTGGTCAGCCTCTATTTCTTTTGCCTGCTGCGCGTAGTAGTTGTCTTGAAACTGCTCCCATCTTGATTTTGTTGGTGGAATATCTGCAAAGCTGAAGTTGGGTTTCGTTGGAGTTGGCTTCTGAGAGGATATTACTTCAGCACCCATTCTTGAAGAGTGTGCCATCACTGTATTTTCGTAAACAACAATCTTGGATTGCAGCAACTGCTTTTCCTCACGCAAAGCTGAAATTTGAAGATCTCGATCATGCAGGGTTCTATCATGATCCTGACGTATACGCATGATTTCTTCCTCAAGATGTGCTGCATACCTACTACCAAACAACTCTCTCAGGAATTGCCTTATTCTTGCACCAAATGTCTCGCTGTATTCAAAGGACATGCTGAGCCTCTCCAAGCCATGAGATTACTACAAACCACACTTACCTTGCCACACAGGTTGTTCCTTCTGAAGAAATGGTTCATTTGCATTGTGATGCTCTTTTGCCATCTTCAAAAGGTAGAAGTGGCGAGCAATCGGTTCCAGTTTCTTAGCATGCTCCTCAATAGTGAGGTCTTCTGGTTTCCTACGTGAGCCAAGCATACCATAAAGCCCATAACGAAAGGCGTCATAGCAGTCGTCACCTCGTGCGTCCACTTTCAACACATCATCCAACAGATCTGGGTTTCGCATCAACGTTGGAATTGCAAGAATAATATCCTTGCAATTGTCAAGAATAACCAGATCTCCGTTCTTGAACATGTTGTACATGAGCGAGGCGGAAGCGATACGGTCCTGAGTAGCTCTCGTTACCGCAGGGAGACCAAGAGGTCTCAATTGACGAGAATACTCATCAGCAGGTGAATGTGCCGATACTTGCTTGGAGAATTTTTCGTGAGAGAAGTAGATAGCCTTCGGGACAATCTCTTGCCCATTCAGCTTGCACATGCTCTTAAATATTGAAGCCCACTCTATATGGGTCTTGCCACCTGTGGTGACACGCTCATTGAAGCAGACCGTCTTGAGCTTGTAGTTTGTACCTATGGTTCTCACTAGGGCCTTGGTGAACAAGTAGGCCGCATTAGCGTGCCCCATACCCCAGTCTTGTGACCCCCAAACAGGTTGCCACGGTTGCCAAATGATAGCCTCAGGATCTTCTCGGAGGTTGATGACATGATTGTCTGCATCAAAACAGTCGAAGTATTGACCTTCTACTGCTCCATCCAGGCCAAGCAACAGCTTGTCCCTTTTTGCCTTAGGCATGCTGTTGAGGCGTGCAATGAATCCAGGGTCTCGCTTGAGCAATTCCGGGTTATCCATCGCGGTCGAACGCTGATACGCGTACAAACGCGGATCATACAGGTTCAACCACTCTCCCTGCTCCTGAATCCACCATGCACCATTTTCATCCCGACGCGCATTCTCAGGTTTTTCCCAAGGTTCCTTCTGAACGAACACCGTACGATAGTATTCATAGTAAGGTCCGAGAGGGTTGGTACAGCCCCAGATGCAAGGTATAGGCATGTTTCCATGCTTGTCAGGTTTACAAGAAGCGTTTACCGTGTTTCTGGAATAGAGCATCATGTACGCATCGGGCGAAAACTGTCCTGCCTCATCAATCAAAATGGCCGGGTATGCTTGCCCAAGGTACTGCTCAATATCTCTCATCTTGTTGTTCTGGCAATGGCCGAAAACAACACGAGATCCATTCATAAACGTGGCTACATGCTTTGTTTGATCGTAATTGTAAAGCTCTGCTGGTACGAATGTGCGAAAATCAGCAATCGCACCACTCTCTAGCTCCTTAAATGTTCTCCTCAACACCAGGATGTCGCAGCCTTCGAAAGCCAGTGTGTAGTTCATGATCATATACATCAACACACCAACCGTTTTTCCAGAACGAATACCCCCAACACTCAAACATTGCGGGGCAATTGTCCTGAGATAGGGCACTCCGTTTCTGGTACGATATTCCAGCAACTCGGTCTGCTTAGCTTGATGTCTAAACATCTTGCTAAGGTCCAAAGTCCCGTCTTCATTCAAATACTTCGGACGCTCTTTCACTTCTGTGCGCTTGATTCGAGGCATTGTTTACCGTGCTTTCTGAGATAGTAAGCAGCAGATTCTAGGAGTTCTGGGTCATCCATCAACATTCCTATAGCTGTATTACAAAGCTGGCAAAGGAGACCTCGTGGAGTCATCGTATCATGGTCATGATCGGCTGCCGCTAAACCACGAGACTCTACTTCTTGTCTGGAACAATCTCTCCCTCGATGAATTTAGGTTCCAACTTCGTGTGTTCAGGTTCTGTGAGGATTTCCCGTCTCATCATCTCTGCAGGAGGTGTGATTACTAATATTTTCACTCCTTGAGTTTGTAATGCTTCAATTTCAGCGTCATTCTTCGGAGCTTCACCATGTGCGCGCAACATCAATTCCTTGAATGCCTGCACCGAAGCCATGGCCATCTTAGCATCTTTGTATGTGAGAGGTTTGCCATCTTCTAACAGGATCACATTACCCTGTCTGTCTCTGACAGGTTGCTCGAAACCACAGGTGGCGATTTCGAAGATCTTATCGAACATCTTTCGAAAGCGCGAATGTGCGCCCTTCAGGATATGGCCATCGGGCCCAGCTTCTGCCTGATTCAACAACGTACGCATGAGTCTTGTGACTTCAAGAGAAGAGGGCATCTCTCGGGACTTCTTGGCGAATCTTCCATCTTTTCTTCGATTCGCCTTTACAAATTCTCCAGACTTAGCATTCAGGACAAGCTCTTCAGAGACAGCCGGGGTTTCTTTCCCCGGCGTCTCCTCAGGTTTTACTTCTGAGTCGGCCATTTAGGTCTTTCCCCACTTCCTTAGATAGGCAGCAGCGGCTTCCAGAATTTTGGGATCATCCTGGGCATTGCCCGAGATTTCTTACAGTTTCTTTTTGAACTGAAGTAAAACATTGTCGAATACCCATTCAGCCCCGATAACATATTTCTTGGTCGCATTCTCAACTTGCTTGGTGAAATCGGCCTGGGCCTTTTGAACAATCTGCGATAAGCGATTGATTTCCATCGTCGCTTTCAGATAGCTGTTCTCGATCTCGCGCAGGGCCAACTTTTCCTCTGCTGTCAGCTCCTGCACTACTTTCTTCACCTCGGCTTTGACATCAGCCTCGACCTTTGCAGCCTCAGGCTTTAGTTCATCAGCAACTTTGATTACTTCGCCTTCGACTTTCTCGGCAACCTTGACTGCCTCAGTCTTCACTTCTTCAACTACGGTTTCAACGGACATTTCTGAGTCTCCTGTTTGATTTGTGTTTCTATTACTAAAAGATCGTTAATCCTCGTACCACTGCTCCTTTTTTGAATACCCCGCGATCACTGAGCATCAACCTTACACGCTCGAAGGCTGGCCCGTGGTCATCACGAAGTTCCAAATAACAATGTATCATTTCATGGACGAGAGTGGTCATCCGGCTACTTGCTGGTCCACACATCTTCTTGCTTAGAACAATCTGATACTTGTGATAGCCATCATTGGCTTTGTCCGCATACCCAAAAAGAGCATCTTCGAGACGAGGGTCGTCTTCATCTGGATCAAGCCAGCGTACACAGGTGTTCTGTGGTAACTCTCCATGAAAAAATCTTTTGTTAATCTGGTTGTAATGTTTCTTCAAAGTAGGATCGCTGCGCATTGACGTTCTCCAAGGCCCACCACGCGTCTGCGTTTTCGGACTATTGGAAATAGAAAAGGCCCGACCCTGGGAATCAGGATCGAGCCTTTGGGTCCGATGCTCTTCACATCGGAGGTGTTTTAAGTTTACTTCTGCAGTCCCTCACAGGCCGCTGCAGTACCGGGTCTACGTAGGTCTGCAACGAGACTGATGCATCTGCCGAAGCAGAACTTTAATAAACGCTCTTCCCACTCGGGTGCTTCCCGGTGGCTTGTGCATTCGAACCTTTGCGAATGCCTACGGGCCTAAACTTGGTGGACCTAACTGGGATCGAACCAGTGACCCTCGCGTTGCAAACGCGATGCTCTCCCTAACTGAGCTACAGGCCCACATAAAAAGCTGGAGATTTCATTTCGTACGAAGGGAAGAAATCTACCTAAAGACCCGATTTGAGAGCAGGGCTCACAGTCATGGGTTTCTAGTCACACCATGGACACGCCTAATACCGGACTAGCTGCGGTTACTCTCAAGTATTCCTGGTTTGCCCCAGGTGGCTATATGTGCCATTGCATTGCACAGTCCCACCAGCACTGGTTTCCCGAGGCTCGAATCCGGCCTGTTGGTGTTTACCAGGGTGAGTCTTTATGCAGCATCCTAGGCTGCAGTCTCACCTTTGCGCAGAATCATGCGACCCGTGTGAGTCTCCCCTATCGGACATGGGGGTAAACCGGGTAAGCCCCTCGCTTAGCGTAGGGCCACCATTCGCGCCAGAGGCATCATTGGCGTAGCGCGAAACTTTGGTTGCGGAGGTCGGCTGCATTGCCTCTTTGCTACAAAAATGGTCGGGGAGAGACGACTTGCACGTCCAGTGGTCTTAACCTCTCGCTTCCAAGGCGAGTCGGCTACTATTTACCGATTTACACCCCGATGGAGCACAAGGTCCGACTTGAACGGACAAATGACAGATTACAGATCTGTTGCTGTGCCATTGAGCCACTCGTGCTTAAATTTCGTAATCGTTCTCGATTTTCCCGCCACCATCTTGTGCAAGCGCACCGAGCATCTCAAATCCTGGGGTGGTGTACATCGTACCACGCGGAGAACGAATGTGAATGCGAGATCGTACTGCATCAATCGCAAGAAAAACAATGAACGTACCTATTACAAGAATGACAACCATCGCTGCCTCCAAAAATTACCTAACAGCTTGACATGGGACTTCGGCGGGCGAGCGTGGGGCTTCTTAGGGCTGACCACGCTCGGGCCAATGCTGCCTAGTATCGTGGGCAGCTGCACGTTATTCCTAATGCTGGCTTTCCGCTACAGCACTTAACGGAACAAACTCGATGGGCTGGAGCAGCGGTTTCTCTGCTCCGTTTCACTCAAGAAGCTAAGCCCAATTTCTCCACCACCAGAGGAGCGCACGAACGCTAAAGGAGAGAAGCGGGGCTCAACTCTGGTGGTTTGCTACTACAACTTGTCAATAAATTTCGTGGACGCTTATTCTGCGCCTGTTCTTTTGCTGTAGCCCATCTCACGTTTCCAACTTCATAATGACCATCATTTTCAATGCGATCTAAACTATGATTTGAAGTAGGTTTTAAGCCTATATGGTTGATGAACTGTTGGAATGAGGTGAATCGAAAGCAAATGCCGCGACCGCCATAGTACTTCCAGGCTTTGTGCTTATTGTTTCCACAGCGATTCCGAGCCTGCTTATATGTTACATATTCCGAATGACAATCTTTCCATTCTCCAGAATGGAATACCTGTGCATTAGTTCTTCCTTTAGCAATAATCACAAAGCGCACGTTACCTTCTACTCTAGGTCTAGCAAAATTCAGCGAGGGGCCATGTCCATACTTTGGGGTGCGCGCCAATTGAGGCTTGCCTTGCTTATTATAATAGAGTCTCATTGCCCCTCCTTCAAAGGGTGGGGAGGGTGTTGAAGGCACCCGTCCCCATGCTTAAGCTTACATATATAGTATATCACACCTTTTATCTGTTTGTCAAGTGGAAAGTGTGTAAAATTTTCCTATTGACATCCGGCAAATAAAAGACTATAATAGATTTGTCGGCTAGGGGCAAACTAAGTACTACAGTAGGGCAGGCCCCTATAGTAGAATCAATAACTTAGAAGGCATGTTTAGGTTAACTCCTAGGTGCTCAACAGTTTACCCGAGTTTTACCTCATAAATACATGAAAATAAAGGAAATTGCATGAAAAGGACACCCGATGGGGTAAGCAAAGCGCGCCAGAAGCTTCGCCAGGAGATTGAGGTCTGGAGGCGTGCTATCAGGGCAGTAAAGTCTGGCCTGCCCGATGCAGCCAAGAAAATAGCTTTTGGTGAAGCTCAGATCAAGCAGTGTGAAAAAGCATTACGGGTACTGCGCAGAAAAGCTGTGCAACCCTTCTGGAAGGATGCGCACGGAACTTCCGTGCGGATCAGGAGGTTGAATGATTGATGCGACATTGCTGAAACCTTTGGTGCTGACAGAACTCCAGCCACCAATGAACATCACGCTCGTGACACCCGCATCTGGACTTGATGCGTTGTCAAGTTTTATTGCAAAAAAACTGGCCGAGCGTGGGATGTTTGGTTTGGACACAGAAACCAACTGGTGTAATGAGTTCTCCAGCCGAAAAGTTCGTACGATCCAGGTGGGTGACAAGAATCAACAGTTCGTCATTGACCTCCTCGCATTTGCAGGTTCCACAGAACTTCTATGCAGTGGCCAGGGCAGTTTTAGAATGCATTCCTGCTTCAAGCCCATATTCGACATTCTTGTACCTGCACTATGCTCCAATCAATGTTTGAAGGTGGGACAGAACCTCTCTTTCGAATACCAAGTTTTATCCTGGGGATTTGGTGTACGCATCTGGCATCTCTACTCAACAGATCTTGCTGAGCGTGTCATTCAAGCAGGTAGAATTAGCTTGAAGAAAATGGCTGAGTTCTCGATGCGTGAGATCGTTGGCCGTCGCTTCGGTCTACTTGTGGATAAAGAAGAACAGAGTGGATTCGATTTGGAAACTCCGCTGACCGAGAAGCAGATCATGTATGCCGCATTTGATACACGCATGCCTCTTTCGATGCGCGAGCATCAGATCAATGAGATGACGCAGGAACAATTACTCGCAACATCACAGATTGAGAATGATGCTTTAGGTTCCTACGCGGATATGCATCTCAATGGTCTGCGCATTGACACTGAACGTTGGATGAAGCGCATCAAACTTGTGGAAGAACGCCGCAAAGGAGAACTTGCTACACTCGATACCGATTTCATCAAAGTTGTGGGTCACAAGGATGGACAGATTGACTTTGAAGAAATGAATCGGCGCGAGATCAAATGGCGGGAAGGCTTTGAAGAATCAACAGCTGAAGAAATGGCCAAGGCCGAGCAGATCCGCTCCACGCGTGACAATGCCTTGAAGGCCGTGCTGCGCGCAGAAATGGGATTGCTGACGAAGGCACGTAAAGCCAAAAAGGCGGAAGCGAAAGCTGCTTACTCTGAACTCAGTAAAGAGCACACAGTTTGGGAAAAGAAAGTGGAGAAGTGCGAGGGTGATGCTTACCTCAATTATGCATCTCCTCCGCAATTGCTCGAAGCTCTGAAGAAATTCAAGGGCATGAGCACTCTGGCCAGCGTGGATGATGATCACTTGCTAGCATACAACGATAGACCAATGATTCAGGTCTTGCGAAAGTATCGCAAAGGCAAGAAAGACACAGGCACGTATGGTGAGCAGTGGGCCAAAGTGTGGGTCACGAAGCCCTGCACTGACGAAGGTTGGATTCACCCGATGGACGGGCGCATTCACGCAACCTGGAATCAGCTCGAAGCTGAAACTGGGAGAAGTTCGTCGCAGAAACCCAGTGTTATGAACCTACCGCGTGAAGAGGAAGTACGCGCTAGTTTCATCTGTGATCCTCCTGATGAGAACATTCGAATTTCCGTTTGCTGTGAAGAGTTTGCCGATTTTACACCCGGGCCATATGTAGGAACCTCCTATACTTGCCCGAAGTGTCACATGCCTTGTGAGACGAAAGCAGAAGAATACTGCATCGTCACCGTAGACATGTCCGGTGCAGAACTGCGCATCATTGCAGAACTGGCCGGTGCCAAGTCATGGATCATGGCGTTCGCCAAGGGTTGGGACGTTCACTCGGTCTCCACGGAGATCTTGGAACCAATCAAGTGGCCTGCAGCAGCATTGCCTGATTGCGCTTATTACGAGAAAGACGTAGAAGGTAATCCTAAGAAACAGAAATGTAAATGTCCCGAGCACAAAAAACTGCGCGAGGCTACCAAAGCTATCAACTTCATGCTTTGTTACGGTGGTGGGCCAGATGCGTTGGCCGATGAACTTGACATCACCAAGGACGCTGCCAAGAAGCTGATGGCTCAGCACGAGAAGGCCTTCCCAGATGTATGGCAGTATTTGAAAGAAAGTGGTGAACGTGCGCAGCAAATGCAAGAAGCCCGGGATCTCTATGGGCGCAGGCGTTGTCTGCCACCACCAGACTGGGAAAGTTCAAAGGAATGGTACAAGGACGAACACGCGGATCGCTTGGAGTTAGATGAGGATGTTCAGAAGCAGAATATCTTTAACTTCATGGCCGCGTACCTGCGCAAGCCGGACGCTGAGGAGAAATACAAACTCACTCATCGTGATCCCAATGATTATGAGATCCGTTCAGCAATGAAAGGTCTCTGGGGCTCCATCGGTCGGCGTGGTAAGAACCATTGCATCCAAGGCAGCAATGCCTCGATCATCAAGCGTGCGATGGGTTGTGGTTTTGACAAGGATGGTATTCCGTTCTTGTGGCATACCTTACCTAAATATTATGCCAAGTTGTTGTCTATGATTCACGATGAACTCTTGTTGCAGTGTCCTAAACGTTTTGGAAAACAAGTAGCTCAACTCGTGGCAGATGCTTTCAAGCGCGCTGCGACAGAGGTCATGTCGCAAGTGGTGATGGAAGCTGAATATCATATTGACAGTCATTGGCAGAAATAGGAGACTATGAAAGCGATGAAAGCTTACACTGATGGGGCATGTAGAATCAGCAACCCGGGTGACTGTAGCTGCGCCTGGGCCATCTATGATGGAGATTCTGTCTTCGCAGCTGGTGCGCGCTACCTGGGACCTGAACTGCATACCAACAACTATGCTGAGTACCAGGGCCTGCTTGATTTGCTGAAGCAGGCTATGGCAGTGTCAGTAAAAAAGCTAACAATCTTCAGCGATAGCGAAGTGGTGATCAAGCAAGTCAGTGGGGAGTGGCAGGTTAAAGAAAGTACCCTGCAACCGTTCCGCGATCTCGCTTATGCACTCATCCTACGCGGTGATCACAATCTCCAACACGTAAAAGGGCACAATGGGGACCCCGGCAATGAGCTTGTTGATCACATGTGCAACGAAGTTCTGGATAAGGAAGGGATCAATGCGAAGAACAGCCACAGTTGAGCAAGAACTTGTGCTAGTGTTTGACACAGCAAAGGCATATTTTGAACAGACAGGCCGGGACTTTTATAAACTCAGACCGACCGAGGCAAGGAAGGAATTGGAGAAATTTCAGGAGGCAGGAGAGCGTGCTGATGGAAAAACTGAATGAAGGCAAGATCAAGGATTCAATTGTGAACAGTAAGCTCTTTCCATATGGATGGATTCTATACTGTCCCGAGTGCTGCGACTATGTTTGCCAATCCGATCCTCAGAATTTCTCGGGGAGGAAGACGGTCTTCATCAACGATGTACCTTGCGACAAATGCACCAAGAAGAGCGAGGAAGAGGTTTTGGAAGCACAACAGATCATGGGCAGGCTAGGCTTGCCAAAGGAGAAACAATGAACAAAGTGGGTGTTGCTTTAGAAGAGCTTAAAAAAGCCCTCAGTTACACTTTGCATGAAAAGTATGAAGAGGGTTATCATTCTGGTATATCGGAGCGGGACAATCTTTGCAGAGAAATTGTGGAACTCAGAAAACAGAATGAACTCATGCGCTCGCACCTGAGATGGTTGATGAATGAACCTCTGGACAACAAACTAACCGCGTGGCAATGGTTGGTGGTCAGAGAAGCTTTGGGTTATGGTTGGGATCTCGCAGCATGGTTCCAGCATACTGCTGAACAAGGCTTGAAAATCACCGAGGAAGACAACATCTCTTGTGGTACGGCCAGCGGATCTGAAGTATACTATAGAGTTGTCAAGGTCAACCAGGATGTGAAGGACTTGAATGCTCGCGTGGACAAAGCTTTTTCAAACCTGGAAGATCTACGCAAACCCTATAATGAAAAGGTCGATCAACTCGTGGCCTACTTCACCCGGCGTCAGAGAGAGAATTACAAGCGCGCCGAGAAGGAAGAGGCTACCTCAAACAGTGTTTACCAGGATGGCATGGATGACAGCTACGCTGAAGAGCGGAGACGTACCTCCTACTACCTCTCAGGGAAATCCGAGGCGTACGAGAACGCTGCAATCAAGGCGCGGGAGATTCTGGGATGAGCGATGCAATCCTGGCACTGTGTGGAATTGTTTTCATCGCAGTGCTTATACAAGGGGAACGATCAAGACACAAGAGACATAAGGAGACTCAGAAATGAAGAAACCGAAAGTGAAGAAACTGTCCACACAACAACAGCTCAAGGTGTGGAAAGAGAGATACGAAACACTCGCCATGGAAATCAGGCAATACTTGAAACAGCTGGAGGCTCGCAAGGTGACAGCTGCAGCCAAGTACAAGAAGTCTGAAGCCCCGGTCGAGATGAATAGCCAGCTCCTGTCCGGTATGCCGAAGCAATTCAATGTCATTGAGGTTCGTACCTTGATTGACACAGCGATCACAGCTGCGCAGCTTGGCAATGCAACTGTGCTCAGGGCAGATCCTGATGGAGAGACCTTGTACGTGACCTACGTGGAGCAGATCAAAGCCCCGCCGACTTCACTACGCTACGTGTAAACGAAAAAAAGCCCCAGAGGAACTGTTTAGAAGAAGTAGTACACTTTTTCTAAATGGCTCTTCTGGGGCTTTTTTTTTTTGTTCTATTGCTCTAAGGCCTCCTTGAGTAGTTTCAAAACTTCAGATGGTGTTTCATGGACGTACTTCGCATTCGATGCGCCTGCGCTCTTCATTGTCACAGCGGACCCCGAGGGAGTCGGGAAGGCCATGGAGAAATCCTCGGCATCGAGGATCACCAAATCCTTCTCATTAACGTTGTCATGCAGCACCAGGATCTTCATACGTAAGCTGCCCATCCTTCCTCGGGATTGTAGTACTCGGGCCCGAAGTCTTTGTCATCAGGAACCTCAGCGTCTTCCTGACAGAATCCCAGATCACAAAGCTGCTTAACATGCTCCGCTTCAAGAGGGAAATCGGTTGCATAGATGTAAATGACATCGTGTTCTGCACCCAGGTGGTAGCCATCGGGGTTCTCGTAATAAGGCCTCAGGATGCTCAGTCCTTCTAGAAAGTCCTTGATTGTCATGCTGTCTCCTTTGAAATTCTGGTGGGCACGGATGGAATCGAACCACCAACCTTGCGGTTATCAACCGCATGCTCTAGCCAATTGAGCTACGCGCCCCAGAGGGAAGGGTGCGAGTTGAACGCACGAGAAGACGGATTCACAGTCCGCTGAGCCATACCGGCAGGCACCACCAACCCATTTTGCTGCTTGAAGTGTTGACCAGTTTTCACCAGCACACAGGGAACGCGCTCCCTTTCCACTCCAAGCATCACAAGCATTATACCACAGATCGGCCTGGGTTGCAAGAGATGCGCTGGCTGTCTAGTATTTCAGGCTTAACGTACATAATCCTGTACATTACCCAGTATACTGTTCATTTTTATGAACAGCAGATCGCCTGGGAAGCCAGCTGCCGCGCACCGGCTATCAGCCGCCAGCCAGAGGCCGGTTTGGAATTGGCTCTGCCGCCCGGGGGCCC
>Ga0187874_10001835_pt1 | contig 17701 bp, 27 predicted proteins | sample June2016WEW_16_1_3_FD_132993 | JGI IMG/M metagenome (GOLD analysis project Ga0187874, IMG submission 132993) | Peatland microbial communities from SPRUCE experiment site at the Marcell Experimental Forest, Minnesota, USA - June2016WEW_16_150 | ecosystem: Environmental > Terrestrial > Soil >... | reverse complement strand
CTCAAGGCTTCGACGTTTCTCCGGTGGTGCTCCGTTACGAGGCGATTCAGCGTCCGAATCTCCCGCGTGGTCTTCCAAACGCGGAGCGCCAGCCACAGGCTTTTCACCCTGATCCTAACCCACCGTGTAACTCTCATCGCACGATCACCGCGTAGTCCTGCCTGCGGGAGTGGCGCGTCGCGCCCTTCCGCTCCCGGCGAACCCTGCGGTTTTCCCTGCGAAACCTCTGGAGCAGCGCGTCCACGGCGGCGTCCCGCTTGTCCCGCATCGGACCCTCGACGCCCGGCTCCGAGAGGAGCCTAGCGCGGAACCCGCTGTTGAACCTGTTGAGACCCTTGACCGTGTCTATTCCCGCAGTCTCGGTCACCAGCCTCACCGCGATCACGGGCTTGGTAAGGGTGTTCCCGAGTATGTTCAGCATCTTGCGGGCGTGCTCGATGGTAACCCGGCAGCCCTCGATCTTCTGCTCGCGGATGTGGTGCGGCAGCCTGTCGCACAGTTCGACGTCGCCGATGGCGTCGTCGTAGCGGTCGAACGCCTCTTGCCATGCGTCCTCGCGCTGCTGCTTCGTCTTCAGGACGCTGTCATGCCAGCGGTAGAACTCGCTGCTGGACTGGTGTCCCGGACCGTGATTCGCGAATATGCGGTACCAGGGCATCAGAGGCTCCCCGCGTCTATGCCGCACTTCAAGCACTTGTCTCCCTTGAATATCATCCGGGGCTTGCGGCATTCCGGGCATAGGCGCGAAACGCCTGGAGCCGGAGCGTCGGGCGATGCCTGCGCGGGACTGGTGAAGGGCACGAACTGCATCGCAGGGTCGGAGCTAAAGTCGTGGCTGTACGACGGCCGGGGCGGCTGAGGCCCGGCGTTCGAGTATAGCGTGCCGACGCTGATTCGCCTGTCGGGTTCAAGACCAAATTCGTGGCTGTAAGATCGAGCGTCCATGCATTCTCCTTTTTGAAAATTAACTTACTTGCCAGCCGCAGCAGCCTTCGCCTTTTTAGAGACTTCAAGCATCGCCTTGAGAGCAGATAGCACATCTTCCGCCGTAGCAGATTGTTCTTGCGGCTTCGGGCATTCTACGGTCTGGCCCGCCGCCTTCTTGGCTATCATCGCACGCTGGTTCTTGAGGCAACTGTCGTAATCTGCCGGGGTGAACTTATCCTTGGCGAAGTCAGATTCGCTCATGAGTCCAGCAAAAACTTGGGCATACGTCGGGTTCGCTGCGGTCGCGCTGAACTTGTCGCAGTTCCGAATTTCGTACTCCGCGAACAGGTAGCTCATCAGCATGGCATTGCCGTGAGGGCGGATGGCGACGGTATACTCGTGACCACGGCTCACGACTCGACCGATGGCGATGCGACCGCTGAGCATCAGCCCTTCGCGGAAGTTGGCGTAAGCCTCTTGAAGCTGAGGAGTAGCCTCGCCGCATGCAAGATATTCGGTTGATTCGTAGTAGATGGGTTCGACGGACTCGGCGGGGACAAATTCGGTGATGCTGATCGCGCCGTCTTTCGAGGGCTGTTGAGCCTTCATTTCATCGTCAGTAACGAACACAATTTTGCCGTCAACGGTGACGCCGTACAGGGCGTTTTTCCTCGCGTCAGGCACGGTCGCGCCGCAACCGGAGCAGACCATGTCTTGGTACTTGAGACGGTTCACGCAATCGGTGCTGTGGTACATGTTGCGCTCGATTCCGTCAATGTCCGTCGCTTTGTAAGCCTTCACAGGCACGGTCAGGATACCGAACGCCGAGAGGTAGCCCTTCCAGACAGACTTGACAGTGGTCTGCTTTGCGGGGGTTTCGACAGCAGGATTGATCTTGATTTTCGGTTCAGTGGCAGGAGCCGCTGTCTGAGTCTTGGTTTTGGTCTGCTTTGCCATGTTCTCGTTTCCTCCACCCGTAGTATACAGCCGACCGACCTGGAATGTCCAGTTTTATCCAACCTGTAATCAACAACTTGCATCCAAAAATAAAGCCGGGAAGCCTTTGTCTAAGCGTTAGAGAGACGTTGACAGTGAGGGACTTCCCGGCTACAGGGGCATTTCCTCTTTGCGAAGAAGGGGTGCCCCTATCTCTGTGCTGCGAAGTTAGACCTCTTCGTAGTCGGACTCGTCCGTGTAGCCATAGCCAAACTCGTCGCCCATGCTCTCTTCATCCTCAACGAAGTCTGCGTCAGCTTTATCTTCGTAGCTACTTGCCGCCCCCGCCGCAGCCGCACGCCTTTTCTGCGTCGGCTTCGGAAGCGACAGCCCGGTTTCGTCGGTCGCGCCGAGGCGCGTCAGGCGCATGACCGCATCCATGTAATCGTCGATGGTCGCCTGCGGCAGCGAGCGTGCCTTCTCGTAGTTCGCCACGGTGCCATAGCTCAGCTTCATCTTGTCGGCGACCTGGCCGCGAGAGAAGCCGTAGGACTTCCGCAGCACGAATAGGCGGTTGTACCCGGTGGCCGGGTCGATGAACGCACCCTGCGAGACGGTAGCGGGCGTCGGCGGCGCGTACATCGAGTACAGCGCGGCCAAGCGTCCGATAGTCATCTTTCGGATGCTCTTCTCGGAAACAATAAACGCGGCGTCCTTCGACTTGCGGCCGCGCTTCACGCGGCGGGCCTTCTTCGCCTGCCGTAGCATTTTCTTGACGAGAGGCAGCGCAAGGACTTCCGCGAGAAGCTTCTTGCGGTCATTCGCGATGCTGTACACGGCGACACGGTAGTCGTCGATGTCCGTGCCCCGGTCGAGCAGGTCGTCGATCTGATCGCGAGGGATTTCCTTCACGACCTCGTACTGCCACGTGCGCCCCTTGGTGTACTGGTAGTCGCTCGGGATGCTCACGACATCGGCGGGGTCAACGACCACTTGCATGATGCGGTCGCCGGGGTAGTTCGACAGGTATGCGATGGAGCAGAAGTGCAGGCCCCGTGCGCACGTGTCGTGGCGGTTGGGGCAGACGTCGGAGCGCTTCATAAACACGACCTGGCCGGGGCTGTTGTCGATGGTGCCCGTGTAGACGTCCTTGTAGTCGCTCTTGACGCGGCGGTATGCAACGAAGCGGCCGTCATCGGTGATGGGCAGCTTGCAGCCGTTCAGCCAGTCATACAATTCGTCGATGGCGGTCTGCGAGGGGTTTGCGTAGAGCCTGTCCATGAACTTGAGCATCTTGCTCACGGGCTTTCCCTCCTTGATAAGCTGGAGGATGCGTGTGGTCAGGGAGTTGTCGATCTTCGTGCCGTTGTAGAACACGCCGTCCTTGCGCACCTGGACGCGACCCTGCGACTTGTCGGCGATAAGCTGCGCTGTGTCGAACAGGCGGACAGCCTTCGCCCAGTCCTCGCGCTTGAGCGCCCGGACGATGCTCTTGAACGACACGTGCGTTGAGTGCATCGTCTTCCAGACAGGCAGTTTGGTCTGCGGGTCGGTCACCGCGACCGACAGGTTCTCGGGTTTCAGCACATAGCTAAGCCGTTCCATAGAATTCTCCTATTGGTTAGATGCCGCTGCTGCGCACGCGGCTTCTGAATTTTGCTCGTCCACCTGCCGGATGTAGTCCACCAGGGTCTTTATGTTGCTGCGGATGTTGTAACTGCCCACGAACTGGAGCATGGGGTAGCCAGCCTTGACCTGCTGCCACTTCTTGTTGAAGTCCGCTGTCGCGCCCGGCGTGTACTTGCCCCGGCGTTCGCACAGGTTGAGCACCCACTTGAAGTTGCTCCAGTTGTTGATCCTGATGCCCTTCGCCTCGTCCAATGCCACGGCGAACATCTGCGCCGGGCTGTTGGTGAGCGGCTGCTTGCTCGCGAGGTGGCTGAGCAGGTCGGCGCAGTCGTCGCTGAACGGCGTCAGGTACAGGCTGAGTGCCAGCGTCTTCTGCGGCGTCATGATCTCGCTTACGCACCTGTACACGTGATGGATAAGCTCGACCCATTCGCCGTCGTTTTCCCTGAGCGCCTTGTGGTTTTTCTTCACGCCGTAGACCGGAGTGTTGTTGGCGATGCCGAACTTGCCGGACGCGACGACGTTGTCCACGAACTCGCGCAGGTCCCAGGCGTCGTCAAACCCAGCGTTTATCGCGACCAGCTTCTCGATGGCGACATAATACTTCTTGCCGGGGCGTGCGATCTCTTCCTCGGTCGGGGAGCGCCACGCCTTGCCCCAGCCCGTTTGGTTGCAACGGCGGCGGTCGCCAAGCGCGTTCACGAGCACGGCGATCTGCCGCGTCTTGGGAGTGGAACCTGTCGGGCGTCGCGCCGCGAAGACGGGGGCGTACTCGGCGACCAATTCGGACATCAGCTTGGCCGGGGGGTTACCGATGTCGGAGATCAGCTTTTTGGCGTTCCTGACCGCCACGGCGATGTCAGTATCCGGTTCGCTCTTCGGCTTGTGGATTAGGTACACTTCGCGCTTAGGGGAAGGCACGCCGTTCTGTTTCTCTTGGAGGAGCATATGGATGTACTTGTCGCCAGGGAATCTTGTGTCGTTGACCACGAACAGCACGTCCGGCCGGACGGTGACCTCGTAGCGGTTGCGGGCAATCACCAGCGGATCGCCGGTCGTCTTCGCCAGCTTCTTGTCCCCGCGCAGGGCCTTTGGATCGGTCGCGATGAACGGCTCTTTGTTGGAACGCTTGGTCGCCCGGCTGTTGTACTCGAACTTGGTCACATTGATGTGGCTATACGCCAGCATGCTGATCACGGCCTTAGACTCGCACAGGGTGAAGTTCTTGTACTGTCCGTACAGCCTGCCCTTGTCGAGCGCCTCCTTGATGAGACCGCCCATGCCGGAGCCGCCGGAGTAGGTGTTGGATGTCTGGTTGAGCAACGAGAACAGGAGGACCTGCGCTTCCCAGACGTCCTTGCAGGCGTCGATCTTGTCCTTCACGGTCTGGATGGCTTCCCCGACGATCTTGTCGCACATCGCGAGAACGGCGGCAACCGTCTTCTCCGAAAGCTGGAGCGTCTCGCGGGACGTCGCGAACTCCAGAGCGCCGAGCGGGAAGTGCATGTCGATGGGCATCTCCAGAAGTTTGCGCTGGAGGGAATTGGTGCGGCTTTCGTCGATTCCGCCGACTTGATACTGCACCTTGCCCATGATGGCGCGGCACGCGAAGCCGTGCGCCGCAGTCCGCGCTTCCTTACGCAGACCCCAGGAGTCGCCCTTGAGGATGTAAGTCTGCTTGTGCGGAATAAAATTGGGGGTGTTGACTTCCGGCATAGGCTCGAAAAATTCGAGGGCAATCTTCGCCTTGTTTTCGAACTCCCAAATGTCCTTTTCCTTGACGGAGAACTGCACGGTCACGCCGTTCGGCGCGTCCGGCGTCTCGCAGACCTTATCAGGCGTCAGGCGCGGCATGCCGTCTTGGACGTGCGCCACGTAGGTGCGGGTCACGCCGTTCTTGGTCGTGATGACGTTGTACATCTGTGTGTAGGCGTATGGCGACTTGGAGCCGATGCCGAGAGCACCGATGGTGCGATTGTCGCCGCGCTTGTTCGATCCGCCGTACATAGTGAAGAGGTCGTTGATTTCTTCGTCGTCCATCCCCACGCCGTAGTCGCGGATGATAAACTCGGGTTCGTGCGTGGTGGGAAGGTGAATCTCGAAGCGCTTGTCCTGCGTTCCTGCCATCTCGTGGGCGTCAGATGAATTGCAGGCAAGCTCGCGGATGACCGCGCGAATGGGGTCCGAGTACGTGGTGCTAGACAACATCCTGAACATCGTTTCGTTGAACTCGAAATGGAACGCCCGGCTTTCCTGCATGCCGTGGGCAATGGTAGGCGACTTCTCAGCTACGAATTTCATGAGCCTCCCCTTCTTCGCACTGTCAGTATACAGCGGAGGCTAGAAAAATGTCCAGTCGGATCGCAAAGTGCCCGACAATCAGAGGATTAGGTGGGCCACAGAACGACGGTGTTCGCGGGCGGCTGGGTCTCGCCGTCCTCATTCCACACCATGTCGTAGTAGCTGCCGTCCTTTCTCATACAGGACGTGGCCACGTCCTGTAAACCGCTGTAGCTGTTCCCTTCGGCGTCATGGGACAAGACAACGTTCTTCTCGTCAAACTCGGCGGGAAGCTCGTTGAGCAGCTTCTTGAGGGTCTTGAGTTTCATGGTTTCCTCCGGCTGTGCTCTCGTTGAGAATACCGTGCACCGAACGCCGCATAAGCTCGTTTCAACTGCCTGTAAGTAAATCGCATCTTTCCTCCTGCTTGGTCTCACCAATGAACACGTCGTACAGCTTGGCTCCGCAGGCGGAGCACCACTTCGTGTGCCAGCGGTCGGTCTTCTTCTCTATCGGCTCCATGAGCGTACGGCAGTAGTCGCAGCGGTATGCGTTCACTTCAGGCATCGGCACCTTCCACAAGCTGCGGGTTGTCCGCGATAGCCTGCATCTGAAGGGCTTCTGACGGATCGAATATTTTGTGTACGATCCCGGCGGCGCGGGCGAACTCCTTGAATCCCGTGGCGTGGGGAAGCGCGATCCCGGTTTCCTTGTACATGTCGCACAGGACTCGCGCCCAGTGGCGGCAGTGCCCCTTGCCATAAAGGAATAAACAAGGGCAACTGTAGTGGTGCGCCCCCTCGTGCAGTATCAAGTGCGCGGGCACCCGGAAGTCGGCGAAGGGATTGACAACGATGTCACATTTCCCGAGGTTGCAGTTCCAGTCGTGCGCCCCGACCTTCCACAAGCTGGAGAACCGCAGCTTGCAGGGCAGGCGCAGCCCCCTCGTCAGGTCGGCGTGGACTCTCGCCCATTCTTCGGTTGTCGGCATGTTAGACCTCAGCCATCAGCCTGAAAATCTCGTTCGCTCGGGCGAGATAGCCAGCGCAGATTCCCTTGCCGACCTCGTCGTCGCCGAGACCGTTTTCCTGCAAGTACGAGGCAAAACTCATAAGGGACACGCGCATAGCCATCGCTTGGCCCTCGGACAGGCGGACGCCGTTGACCGTGATGGTTGGCTCCGGGGAAAGGCTCATTTTTCCGCCTTCCGCTGCCGGGCTGTCGCCTTCTGGGACTTGGTCTCTTCCTCGATGAACTGGGAGATGTCACGCAGGCAAGTCTCCTCGTAGAGGGTCTCTTTCCACGGGTAGAAGCAGTATTTCCGCCAGCGACCGAACCACCTGATCTCTCCAAGTTTGATGTTGTCCTTGGTCAAGACATCATAGATGTTGGTCTTCCGCTGATAGCCTTGGCTGCCGTTCATGTGACCGAGGTTACGGAAGAAGATGTGAGTCCCCATCGTGAAAGAACTGCCTTCAACTCTTTCGAGCATCGCTTCCTCCGATTTTCATCTGCAATCCGTCAGGTAGCGGACTACCGTGACTTCCTCCTCCGTGGCGATGCGCCCGCTCTTGTAGCGGATGACGAAGCTCTGGACGCTCACGACGGCTTGGCGGCTGCCGGAACAGTCGTAGTTGAAGCCGAACTTGCCGTTGTAGCCTATGCACCAGCCGGGGTAGCTGCACGACACCGAGCGCGTTTCCTGCCGGACTCCTGCGGGCGTGCGCCGGGTGACGGTCAAGTCGTCGCATCCGGCGAGGAGGACGAAGAGCAAGGTGAGGCAGCTTAGGATCGGCAGCAGTCTGCGCATGAATCTAGCATACCAGAATTTAGCGTTCTTGGACAAACTCTATCCAGCGGAGAAGGTCGCCCCGGTACCCCAAGGCCTTGGCCTTTTTGTGGGACCGAAACAGCTTGTGGAAGCGCTTAAGGTCCGAAGGGGTCTTGGAGCAGTCGGCGGCGGTCTCGTCGCATAGGTTGCAGATGCCGACGATGTCGCCAAGATCGGGCAGTTCGATGTCCTTGTGGCACTCGACGCAGTATTCGCCCGCTTCGTCTGGAACCGGGACGAGGCAAAGGCATTTGTCCATGTGGGGATGATACCGCTAAAACCGGACGCCGTCAAATGTAATATGCCTACCTCTGTGACCATCACGGTACTGGCAGCGTTCCCGTATCGGACCGACCCCGGAAAGCACGCTTTTTCTGTAAGCTACGCATTGCTCTTCCATGTTGCGGGCGAGCCTCGGCTGCGGGGCTTTCCCCGGCATGCTGCCATCAGGCTTCACGAATTTCCCTCACGACGAAAAAGCCGTCGGCGAACTCGCCCTCGACTTCGACGTCCTTGCCGTCGAACGGGACGATGGAGTTGTACTCCATCGGGCTGTCCCCCGGCTTGTGCAGGCGGGCGTCGCCCACAAAGTAGGCGACGTGCTCGCTCTTCGATCCAGTGTTGACTAGCCTGGGCTGCACCTTGCCGCTTATCTTGATGTAGTTGTGGGAGTGGCGAGTGCCCCTGTAGACGCCGCTCGGGTTGTCCTTGCTGTGGAACTCGCCAGCGGTCTCCTTGAGACCGACCTTGCCCTCGGGGTTCTCCGTGGTCTGCTTGGTTCCCCGGATCGCTTCCATGCGCTCGGCACGTAGCGACTTGCTGCCGATGCGGATGCGTTCGAGAATCCGGTAGAATTCCTGCTCATCAAGCGGGTAGCCGGGCGTCAGGAACACCGGGGTGAGGATGTCGATGATGGCGGTCGCGCCTTCCTTCTCGGCTTCCACGAACAGCAGGTAAAGCTCCTGCTTGAACTCGTTGGACATGATTGCGTCCATCATGGCCGCGTACTTCATGACCTCAGTCTCGCTCTGGTCGGCGGGGATTTCGCCCGTGGGTTCGGTGTAGGAGTTGATCGGTTGGATGCTGCCGTCCAGCAGCCCAGCGACGGTCCGCCACGCCTCCTGCCGCTCGACAGCAAGCTGGGCGCTCTCTCGGAGCGGGTAATCCAGCCCCATACAGTTCTCCCGCACGTAGTCCAGAAGCTTTTGCTCGATTGCGTGTTCCCACTCGCGCAGGCGGTCGCTGAACGGACGCCAGTTCTTCGGGACGACGATGGTGCCGCCGCCGATCTTAGGGTCAGGCTCGGGGTAGTCGGACTCGTACACGATGCGCAGCATCTCGTCGCGCTCCGTGTCGGTAAGCTCGAAGAAGTCCGTCCCGGTAAGCTGCCCGAGCTTCTGCTCGAAGCCGATCTTTTTCAGAATCTTGTACGCGGTGACGCGCAACGTGGCGCGGTGCGTGAGCGCTTGCTCAAGGATGTCGATCTCCTGGAGCACGCGGGGAGCTTCCTGCCCGTGCGGATCAATGAAGGCGACGGTCTCGGTCGCCGTCACGACGCCGTGGTCGCGCAGGTAGACATAGCTGTCGATGAGCGGCGTCTCGGCATAATCGTGGATCAGCCCGATCAAGTCAGCGCGAATCAGGTTATACAGCAGTTTGCCGTATGCGGTCTTATCGCCGCCCCGAGTGACGGCGCGGTTCGGGCATTCCTGCCCGATGAGACTCCACACCGCCTCGTCTGGGGCGTCCTTGAAGATCGTCGGGTCGTCCACCGCAAGCCTATGCTCGTCCAAATAAGCGTCGCAAGTGCAAGCGAACCCCTCGTAGGGCTTGAGATTGGTAAAACCTGTGTAGATGCGCTCTAGCCACATGCGCTGCTGGCAGTTCTTGTCCGGGTGGACTAGCGCGTTGTGGAAGTTGCGCCCCTCGCCGAGAAGCTCGGCGTACTTTTCGAGGTCCGACACCGTGGAGTTCATCACGCCGTCGTCATTGAAGTATTGCCTGCCGAGGCGTGCGTCGCCGCCGAAGATCGGCTTGCGCTCCTGCACCATCATGTTCTCGATGGCGACGAAGCGAGGGTCGTGGATCATCCGCCAGGTCGGCCCCAAGGTCTCGGCGAAGCCCTTGTCGCCGAACAGGATTTTGTACATCACCTGGCAGTAGGAGAATTCGTCGCGAAGGACTTCCTGGTCCTCGGCGATCTGGTAGGTGCGGACGTTGTCTTGGAGCATCCCGAAGACCCGGCGCAGCAGGTTGTTCTCTTCGCTCATTAGGTTACCGTGGGAGGCTGCCGGAAGACCTCTAGGTTCCGCCAGCAGCCCGGAATTTTTCCGTTATGCTCCCCTTTAGTAAGAACGGCGAAAGCCGTCACAACTAAATACTCAGTTCGTCCAGAATCCCGAGGAGGAAAGCATGAACCTTCGGCAGTATGCAGTGACCTCAATCCACGGGAGCAATCGCCTAACAACCTGTCCCGAAATCTGAAGGAGGTGGTCCGTTATCTACACGGAAGCCTTCGCGGGATAGGATAACCATGCCGACGCCGCGAGGGCGTTCGTGTGTTTACGCGGCGTACCCGCAGCCATCGCTGGTGCAGTATTCCCCCTGCGCACAATACCCCAGAACTGCTTTCCCGCATCGGGGGCACATCTCGCGCTCGGCGGGCTGGTCGCCGTGTCTCGGGCATTTCGTTACGCCCTGTGCGCAGACACAAAGCTCTTTTACATCGGGATCGTACAAAATGCCGTGCAGACGGAACTCCCAGCGCCACGGCGGGTTGTTTGTGGATAGCACTCCGTCAACTATCTCGTGCGGCGGAAGCTGAATCATCTTGTGGACGAGGTACTCGACCTCGAACGACTTGACGATCTGCTCGCCGGGAAACCCGATCTCGATGACGTCGCCTTTGTGCGGAAGCTCCAGCATGTCAAGCGCCGCGAAGTGGGTATCGTTTTGGTCGAAAAGAGAGACTTTGATCATTTTCGCGCTTCCTTTTTTCCGCGCCTCTTGTCTTCCAGTTTCCAGAGGCCCTCAAGCCACTCGACTTCGTCGCCCTTATCGCCAGGATACGGACGCCGGTCCAGGATGATCGTCGGAGGCGCACCATGCACCTTCCAGTGTGCTCTCCCTTGTTCGCACTTCGGGCAGTCGCACCCAGTGACGGCGTCTTCGGGGGTACAACCGCAATCCTCGTCAATGTCGTACGCGTGGTTGTTGGCATAATGCTTGACTACTTCGTCCGGCGCGTCATCGACAGCGGCGGAAAAGGCGGCTTCCTGCTCCTCCAGGAGCCGCTCGCGCTCGGCGAGGATGTTGGCCCACTCTCCCAGCCGCTTTTCTAGGTGTCGAAGCTCGGAATGCCATGCTTGCAATGCTTTGGTGGTTGCGGGTACAGAGGATTTTGGCTTGCTCATATCCCGATAATACTGGAAATTTACCAGACTCCTTTTGCGGAAAGGGCTTGCCTGACCCTGCGCGGAGGGTGGCCCACATGCCAGTGGTTGCCGAATGGGCATTTGTACGACACGAGACCAAACTCGCCTTTGTGCTTGAGCGAGATCAGGTGACGGACCGCCCCGGCTTGGTCGATGTGCTGGTTTTTGCCCCTGCATGCCCTGCGACGCAGGTGCCTCTTGCTGCTCATGGCTCAATCCAGTCGGTCTAAGATTCCATGCAGGTGGCGTTCCAGCTTGCCATGCAAGACCTTCATTTTCTTGCGGATGCCGTTGGGATTGTTCTTGTCCTCGTAGGACCATTCAAGTGCCCGCAAGATGATGTTCATCTTTTCAAGATCAAGCGGTACCTGCTCAAACGTTGGTTGGCTCATTAAACTTCCTGCCTCACTCAATGGTGACTGTCTGTTCGAAGTGCGCGGCGAGGCCCCCATTGCGGAGCTTCACCGTCCATCCATCCTTCGCTACTTGCGTGAATCCGTGATTCGAGCCGAACATCGGCTCGATGGCGATACGCATGCCCTTCTCAAGCTTTACTGGGGCCGCCTCGCCAGCGACCTCGTTCGGGATATGCGGCTCCATGTGAAGCTGTTCCCCAATGCCGTGCCCGCCGTAGCCGTGGATAACATGCACATCGTATTTTTTCGCAACCGCCTCGACGACGGCTGCGATGTCGTGCGTGGTCTTCCCGGCTTTCGCTTGCGCGATTCCGGCGTCCAATGCTTCCTTTGTCGCCTTCACGAGCTTTCGCGCTGTCGCGGACGTGCCGAGGATATGCCCAGTCTTCGGGTCTATATCACCGACGAGCACGGTTGTCGCACCATCGTCAAACTGCCCGTCCTGCTCGATCCCCATGTCCAATTTTACAACGTCCCCCTCGACTATTTGCCTGTCGGACGGAATGCCGTGGATGACCTCCTCGTTAATCGAGACGCAGAGCGCGTTCGGGAAGCCCTCCTCCTTGCCGAAGTTGGGCGGCTTGTAGCCCTTGAACGCGGGCTTGACACCGTGGACGGCGCACAGGCGCTCCGCCTGCTCGTCGAGTTGCTTGGTTGTCACGCCGGGTGCGACCATAGCTGCCAGAGCGCTTATGATGCCGTTCAAGAGCGTTTCCATCAGAATTCCACCTCCCAGTCCGGGTCCTCGCCGCCGGAAAGGTCCCCGAACGTCACCTCGTCCTCCGGCACTTCGCCGTCGTCGGCTATTTTGCCCGCGATCACGTCCTCGAACGTCACCTCGTCCTCCGCGTACTCCTCGCCGAGGGCGGCGTCGATGTCATGCGCGGCGCGGGCCTCCTCGATCTCCCCCTCACCGAGGCTCGTCTCGAAGATGCGCTTGGAAAGGTCTTCGAGATAATCGCGCATCTCGATCCTGTCCGTCCACCCGTCCCTCCGGTCTATTTGGACGTTCGCGTTAATCATGTCGAAGCCGAACCGCGCCCCTGCTATCGTCCCGGTGATCGCGGTGATGGTGTCGGAGTCGTCGCTGGCGTTGGCGCACTCGATGACCATGGGGTCGTAGTTGTCGTGCCGGGCATTGAAGAATATCGCCTCGGAGACGGCCGGGACGGCGGTGAAATCATCGCCGTTCCCGGCGAGGAACTCCTTCGTTGCCATGTCCGTTTCGCCGAGGATGAAGCCCCGCGAAAAGCTCGCTATCGCCTTCCACGGGCTTTGGCCGTCGCGCATGTTGTTCAACGGGAGGTTGTTGGTCGGGTAGTCGGGCACTTGGTTCTCGAAGTCCGCGCAGAGGGCAAGCCCCTCGGCGACCGCCTCGAACAAGCCGCACCCTTGGATCGAACGAGAAACAAGGAAAGCGACCATGCCTGCCGCGAGTATAGCTTCAAGGTTGTTGTGGGTGACGACGCTGGTCAAGCAGCCGATCCTGAAGGCCATGGTCGGCTCCTTCCAATAGCGAGCGCCGACGATCCCCGCACGCATCGCGGAGCCGTTGCCCTTGCCGTCCCGTGTCGCCCCGGTCTGACGCCAGTGGCGTCCCGTGCCTAGCTTGCGCACGGCTTCCATGCACGTGCCGCCGGGAGCGCGGTGCGTCCCGCCCAGCGGATTCTGCCTCCACTCGACGAAACGCTTGGTGAGCGCGTCCATGAACAGGTCGGTGTCCCTGTGCGGCGGTGCGTCCAGCATCGCCTCGCCGATGGCGCAGAACATCTGTGTGTCGTCGGTGAACGTGTTGTCGTCCGCCAGGTCGGCGACCTTGTGGGTCTTCTCGAACTCGATGGGGTGCCCAAGGGCGTCGCCTATCGCCTGTCCGAAGATCACGCCCCTCACGAGGTTGGCGTACTGGTATTTCAGGTCGTCTCTCATGTGTCTGTAGTATTGCTCCGCGTCGTGTTCGTCCATCAGCGTGTCTCGATGTTCAGGTGCGTGATCATCACACCGGAAGGCAGGTCTTTCGCCTCAAGCCCCACGCCGCAATTGTCGCAGCGGTAGGCACGGGGGACGAGCTTCGTCTGCCCGTCGGCCGTCTCCCACATGGATGGGCGCACCTCGCCGTGGGCGCAGTCGTTCACTTCCGTGACATGCTTGTGACAGTCGAGGCACATGCTGGTCTTGGTCTTGGCTTCCACGTCCCACATGATCATCTGCTTGCGGATGTGCGGACATAGCGCCTGCGCGAGGAAGCGGGGCCAGACGGTGACTTGCACGGTCTTCTGGCGTCTCCACCAGCGGGAGGGCCTGATGTATTGCTGTAGGAACCCAGTGAAGCTCATACCCAGATAATACTACGGTTCCCGCTCTTCGGGAAGGTCGCATTCGTCGGTCTCGACGAGCCAGGCGGCGACTTTCTTGCGGCAGCGCTCGCACATGTCGGAGATCAACACGGGTGTCTGGGTTTCGGCCATGTACAGGCACGCATCGCACAGCAGGTCTTCAAAGGCTATCACGGCTTCCCCATCTGCCTCTCGTACTCGGCGAAGAAGTCGGTCTCGGAGGGGGACATGGGGCTTGCCGGGCTGCCGTCAACGGTCGTGCCGGGCTTGGCGCGGATTGCCAGGGCGTTGCCGGACTGCTGCTCCTCGACCCACCTCGTCATGCACTCTTGGCAGCGCGGCGGGTCCACGGGGAGCATCTGCTGGTCGATGCTCTGCACCCGGTTGAACAGGGCGCTGGTCGGCTTCTGGCACACAGGGCAGCGCCTCACGGAGTCGGCGATCCTGAAGCGCGGGGCCGGGTTGGCCATCTGCTCCATCCAGCGGGTGAGCTTCTTCAGGCTCTCCTCCGCCCTCCTCAGGTCGTCCAGCTTCCTCAGGTTCGGGTCGGCATCCTCGGGCGGGTCGTCGCGGACGCCCCTCTGGTCCCTCGCCGCTTTGAGCAGAGCGAGAAAGCCCTCGTTCGTGAGACTACGGTCAAGCTGTTCTTCGTGGGGAAGCAGACCATACTCATGTAGCAAACTCTCAAACAGATTTATGCAAGTCTCGCGATCTTGGAAGCCAAGGGTAAAAGCACTCTGGATTTCACGGACCCTGCTCTGGTAGCTCATGCTTCTGCCTTGAAGTGTTTTCCACAAATGCATGGTTTTCCACGATCAATGTTCCAGCGTTTACACGTACTGATACATCCGCCTTTGCTTGCAGTACGAGCAAGCTGTCCGCTTTTGGCGGCTTTGCGCCCAGCGACCTGACCGCCCTTTTTTGAAATATAAGCAAGGTGTCCGCTCTCAACATTCTTGCGTCCCAAAACAGGTCCACTGATTTTCCCCCCAATTCGTGCGCCGATTCCTGAAAGTCCTAAAGCTCGCATATGTCCGCTTTCGGCATTTCTACGACCTTGGATAAGTCCACTCTTGCGCCCACCACGAACTTTGGCATCCCGAGATATTTTGCGAATAGCGATAGGACCGCCTATACGTCCCCCTATGCGCCCACCTATTTTTCCCATCTCCGCCTCAAGCATAGGATGCCCCATTGCCTGAATCAGAGGAGATAGCTTGTTCAACCCACCGTCCTCTACGTAGGTTTTCTTCCGAGCGATGTCCAAGGCTTCAGCGGCTTTCAGATGGAAGTTGTAGTTTATGTCGTCCTCGCTCTCGTGGCGCGGAACCTCGCGGATGAGGCGGAGTTCAACACTTTGTCCGAATCGTTTCACATAACCTGCTGTACGTCTCTGTTTAAGGGGACGCATAGTGCTACCCACTAGCCCCACGGGCTTGCCGTCCACGAAGACCTCGTATGTGCGACCGCTCTGGTAGCTCATGCGCTCTCCGAGACGTCCGGGGGGAAGACGGCGGCGAAGCACTCTAGCGCTGCCTCGACCTCGTGCGAGGTGACGGCGGGGGTGCAGTCACTCGCCAAGAAAGCGATGATGTCCCGCACGGGGAACTGCCTCGGGCGCTTCTCGAAGATTGCATCGAGACCCTGGATCGCCGCCCAACTGAGGCCGGGCATGCCGGGCTTGACGTCAGGCTGCCGGTTGCAGTTGAGGAAGTCCAGGAACGCCCTGTACCTGTCCCTGCGGAGGTACAAGTCGAACTTCCTCCCCGCGTCGGAGTTGAAGACCGCCGCCTTGATGACATTGGATTCGTCCATTTCAGCCCCTAAAGAAGAATACGGAAGAAACAAAAAAGCCGGGATCGGGTGGGAACCCAAGCCCGGCTCGTCGTGCCTTGCGAAGGATTTTAGTCGATGAAGACCTGAAAGCTGAGACCGGGGTTGTCGTAGCAGTGAATGTACCAATCGCCGTACGAGTCGGTGTCAAAATATACTGGGCAACTATAGAACCATCCGGGCCACGCGCTGTAGAACCAGAACCCACCGAAGAAGTACTCGCGGCGTCCGCCGTACCACCTGCCGCCCTCGCGGTTGAAATGGCTGTAATGTTCCCTTCCGAAATCTCCCCGGTTGAATGTATGACCCGAACGATCATGGTCCGATCCGCGAACCTGGCCGCCATGCTGTTCTCCGCCGCGTCCGCCAGCTTGACTACCGCCGTTGTTGCCTCCGCTGTGCTGTCCGCTCCCGCCGGAACCGCCGTGTGAGCCACCGCCGCTGTGACTGCCACCCCCACCATGGGAACCACCACCTCCGTGGGAACCTCCACCGTGTGAGCCGCCTTCGCTATGACCGCCACCGCCGTGCTGGGCGAGCGCCGGGACGACGAAAAAGAGCAGACTGAAAGCCAAGGAAAGCAGGGTTTTTCGCATGATAGGAAATGCCTCTCTACTTATGATACCCGGTAAACACGAAAAAGTCGCGTTTTTCAGTCTGCACTTTGTTCGTGCGTGGGCTTGGTCTCTGTATTCTTTTGAGCTAATGCTTTAGATTGAGCGCGATACCGAGCCACGGCAAATTTAGCTTCAAATGCGATTTTGCTTGCGGCCGTCACTGGTGCGACGTCGGATGACACATTCCATTCGGTGGGGTCTTCGGTGTTCTCAATGTCGTGCGCCCATGCGATAGCGCCGTGGTAAAGCTCATCAAACGACTCGCTGAATGGATATGGCGTGCCCTTGTCGGGGACGTTGGCTCCAGCGAACTCAAGCCGTTCCCATTCCTCGGTAAGCCGCCCCATAGCATCCACAAATGCTCGGAGAGCTTCCTTGTAAGCTTTGATTTCTTGGTGTGGGTTGTAACGAGCTATATTTTCTGCTCTCGTGCGTCCCGATGCTGGCATATTCTTTTACCCTCTAACAAGAGGCTAAAAGTTGGGAGTTTAACCAGCCATGAAGGCCAGGTCGGCACGGAGACCCACGAGGTTGACGCCCGCTGGCTGCCACGCTGCTGCCAGTAGGGTGTGACTCTCGTCAACGTATTTTTCCCAAAAGGCGACAGTCATCTTTTGCTTTTGTCCCCATGTGATGCACGTAATAGTCGTCTCCTTGTTGTAGGTCGGGTCTTCCGTATGGTATGCCGGAGCGATGACCGCATGTCCTCCGGCGATCCCGCCATCGTTTGCGACGACGTCCCAGACTTGACCGTTCTGGAACTGAGTCATCGCGGAGTTAGGAAGCTGGAAGCCTAGATAAACCAATCCGAACTCGGCGATGGAGTGCATGACATGCGATAAGTTAGAAGGCTGCGGATCGACGTAGCCCTCCAGCGCGTGACCGTCGAAGCCCTGCGCCTTCCAGTCGCCGAGCACGTCGGCCTCGACCCCGCCCTGGTCGGTCGCGGGGTTGCCGATAACGTAGCCGCACCACTTCGAGTAGTAGGACTCGATGGTCGCGTCCGGCTCCGTGATCCTGCCCTGCGTGAAGACTTGGAGCGCATGACCGCAGGCGGCGATTGTGCAGTCCCCAAGTTGGTCGTTTAACATCATGCCCCACGCTGTGAAGCCGTAGGGCGTGTGGTCGGCGAACGCTGGCGGAACATAAGTCTTGTCCACGTACTTCGCCATGCGGAGCGCGTACGGGTTGAACTTCGCGTCCCTCTTTCCGAGCATCAGGTTCATGGTGGGTCACCCCTCACTGAGGATTCAGGTAGAGGCTGGAAACTGCTGAGGGGATTTTAGGGAATTTGGTAGGCCGCCCCGGACTCGGACCGGGATTAACCGATTAAAAGTCGGCGCTTCTGCCAATTGAATTAGCGGCCCCCGAAAAGGTTGGTAGGCGCGGAGAGAGTCGAACTCTCATTTTCAGTTCCGTTTACGGATAGTAGTTTAGAAGACTACCTCGACTACACGCCCACACG
>Ga0187874_10001830_pt1 | contig 17773 bp, 19 predicted proteins | sample June2016WEW_16_1_3_FD_132993 | JGI IMG/M metagenome (GOLD analysis project Ga0187874, IMG submission 132993) | Peatland microbial communities from SPRUCE experiment site at the Marcell Experimental Forest, Minnesota, USA - June2016WEW_16_150 | ecosystem: Environmental > Terrestrial > Soil >... | reverse complement strand
GTGAATGGCCCTGGGGAAAAACCATCGCCGGGTTGTCCGGCAACGGCGTTTCGGCTTCGCGGTCCATTTGTGCAAACGTCCAACACCGCCCGGAAGCCAGATCGCGCAAAGCGACCTCATTGCGTCTGCTCTGAATCACCTTCTGCCAGCGTTCGTAAAGCATCTGCCCTTTTTTAAGCAAACCGCCGTTTCGGTTGCAAGCTCGATTTTGCCAATTCTCCGCAAGCTGGCAGACCCATTGCGGCCCGCCTGCCCTTTTCCCGCGGGTTGTTGACAGCCATCATCACTTTGATGGGGATGCTTTTACCCAAATAGATTTACCGTTGCCACGTGTCTCAATTTTGGCGGATGGCCAGTGTTGCGGGATTGGTTTTCCAGGAAGCGGGGTGTGACATGATTTGCAGCATGCCGTGTCCAAACCGCGAGGTTATGTCCAGCCCCGAAGCCATCAGGGCGACTTCGCGGTCGAAGAAGCGGTGAAGCGAACCGGTGATTTTGCCGGGGAACATCTGCTCGAATGCCATACCGGTATGATACATGGCAAAGATGCGCCCATCGTAAAAATACTGGATAAGTTCCATCCAAGCCTTGAGGAGCTTGCGCATTTCACGCGAGTACGCCGGGAGATCGTCCAGAAGTTCGATGAGCAATTCCGCGGAATGCAGCGCCAGATACACACCCGGCGAAAGCATCGGATCCACAAAACCAAAGGCATCGCCCGTCATCACCCAACCCGGCCCGTGGCCGCGTTCGGAAACCAGTTGGTAATTGGTATAAGTGGCGATCTCCGTGAGGCGGCGGCGGTGCTTGCCCGCGGCGGCCAGCAAAGGGTCGCGGGCGATGGCGCCCTCGAGCCGCTCCTCAGGGGTGGCGCCGAGTTGAGCGGCATCGTCTTTGTTCATCACCACGCCGACAGAAAGGCAGTCGCGCAAGGGGATGCGCCAGCACCAACCGGCGGCCAACCGGCCGATGATGACCTGCCCTTCAGGCCGGCACGTTTCGAATCCTTCGTAATGAGCGAAGTAGGCTACGTCTTTGCGCGGGCCGACTTCGGCGGGAATTTCCATGGTGCGCGCAAAGAAGCGGCTGCGACCCGTGGATCAACGAGCAAATCCGGCTGCCGGCCCCGAAGCCACGGAGCGTGCGTGAGCGTCTCCTCAGACAACTGCAAACCGTCGCCATTTACCCGCTCGACCATCGCCCGCACACGCACACGCTTCACGCCCAATTCATCGGCACGTTCGTCGAACAACCGGTCGAACGCGGGGCGCGGGGCGTTGTAGGCATAGGTCGGCCCCTCCGTAATGGGCGAGCGATTGGAAACAAAACTCGGCCCGTTCATTCGCATCGAAGGTGAAAGTGACGCCCGGCTTGTACTGGCAAATCGCCGCGGCGCGCTCTTCCAGGCCCAGTTTCCGCAGCACAGGCACGACCGCCGGAATGAGCGACTCTCCGACAATCAAATCGGGCCGGCGGCCATCGTCGAAAAGGGTGACGTCCACGCCCTTCATCGCAAGGAGTGAAGCGAGCGTCGCGCCCGACGGGCCGCTGCCGATGATGCCAACTGTCCGGATTGAATTTCTCATTGGTCGAAACCTGTTTTTGGGCTTCGCCGGGAAGAAAAATTTGTCATTTAGGTCGCTTATGCAAGCTATTAATCCAGCCGGTGAAGAAGTCAAGCGCGAAGTGGCGGGCGTGGTGTCCGATTTATCACTTGACTCAATATCGCGGCAAATTAGACTCTGACACGTCCACCGAATTGAATACGGGGCAATGTCTGAATCCCGTGCGGTGTTAAAAAGCGAATCTTGAAAAATTATGAAAAAATCCTGGTTCTACATGCTGTTTACCCTGGCAACGTTGAGTGCAATGTCCGTTTGCACGGCCGCAACCATCCTTTATCCCGTCGTCGTCAACGGTCGCTGGGGATATGCGAACAAATCCGGCGAAACCGTGATCAATCCGCAGTTCGATCGGGCGGAGGTTTTTGCGGAGGGCCTGGCCCCAGTGCGCATGGGCCGGTGGGGCTACGTGGACGCTTCGGGGAAAATGCAAATCAATCCGCAGTTCGATAAAGCTGACATTTTCAGCGAAGGGCTGGCGGCGGTTAAACTCGGCGGTGGTCCAGGTCCCTACGCTCCCTATCCCTATTACGATCCCAGACCTTACGCTCCATTCCATGGCGGCGGTCGCTTCGGCTACATCGATACAAACGGCAAATACATCATCAATCCGCAGTTTGAAGATGCCGGAAAGTTCAGCGGGGGCCTTGCGCCTGTCAAGATGGGCCGTTGGGGTTTCGTTGATAAAACCGGGAAAGTTGTCATCAACCCGCAGTTTGATAAGGCACTGCCGTTTTCTGAAGAGCTCGCGGCAGTCAAGTCAGGTAAACAATGGGGGTTCGTTGACAAGAGTGGAAAATTGACCATCAATCCGCAGTTCGACGATGCCGGGTCCTTTGTCAAAAACATGGCGCCGGTGCGGCAAGGAAAGCAGTGGGGTTACATTGACTCGACCGGAAAATTCGTGATCAATCCCCAGTTTGACGGCGCCGCTGAGTTTTCAGGCGGTTTGGCACCGGTGAAACAAGGGAAACACTGGGGCTTTATTGACACCACCGGAAAATTCGTGATTAATCCACAGTACGACGACGCGGACCCGTTTGTTGACGGCTTGGCGAGTGTCAAGGCAGGTGGCCGATACGGTTACGTCGACACAACCGGCAAGTACATCTGGAATCCGAGCAAGTGACCCGGCGAGTGTCCGTCACATCTTGCTAACTGAGTATTTCGGTTTGGTTACGACCGGCAGGGACGTCGGGATAACTGTACCCATTGAATCGGATCGTACCGATCGCGGCCCGAAATGCCGCCACCATTTAAACCAGCGTAATGTATCAGCCACGGGATGAATGTGGCTTCTCCGACTGCTGCGAATGACCCGGATCGGGACGAATTCGACCCGCCGACCTGCCGCGAGAAAGGCCATCAATGTTTCGGATTCAACTTCAAAGCGTTCCGTCTTGAGAGGCAGGGCCGCCCAGGTTCCCAGGTGCATGAGACGCAAGCCACATTGCGTGTCAGGCAGGGGCCTGCCGGCAAGGCGCGACAATCTTCTGCTCATCCACCGATTCACCTGCCGACGAAGCCAGGGGATGGCGCGCGCATTGTGCATGCGGTTGCCGATCACCAGCCGTGCCCCGGTCTGCCCGGCGCATCGCAGCAAGGCAGGCACGTCCTCCGGCGCGTGCTGGCCGTCGCCATCGAGGGTCAGCGCCCATTCAAAGCCCTGTTTCTGCGCGCTCGACAGGCCAGTCCTGAGTGCGGCGCCTTTGCCAAGGTTTCGCTCGTGGCTGACGACCACCGCACCCGTACGGGCGGCCAGGGTTGGGGTGTCATCTGTCGAGCCGTCGTTCACCACCGTCACGCGGGGGAGATGCCGGCGCACGGCGGCGACCAGGGCCGCAATGCTGCCGCCCTCGTTGAAGCAGGGGATCACCACCATGCAGGTCGTTGATCCAAGCATGGGCCGAGTTTGGGTCAGCGGCCGCCGGGAATCGAGGCAAAACCGCCTCTCGCGCGAAAATAAAATCCGCATGAAGTTTTCCCGCGAGCAGCTTTTGCGTTGCTCGTCTACCATGCGTGTTTTACCTTTGACCCAAGTTGAGCCAGATGCGATTTGACGTCGAGATGCGGGATGTGCAGAGAGGCGGTGTGCAACAAAATGGCGTGAACGAGCGCACGGCTGGAGTGTTTGCGGCCGCGGGTTCCAAAGCGTCCGGTTGACGCAGTGTTAGTTTCCAATCATCGTACCATGCTTTTTCCCCTTTTACCGTCGCCCGCTGCGCCGCTGCGAGTGGTCATCACCGGAGCGGGCATTGTCACGGCTTTGGGCGTCGGCTGGAAGCCAAATGCGCAGGGCTTCCGCGCGGGACGCACGGCATTCCGTCCCGTGTCGTTGTTTGATGTCAGCCGCCAGCGGGCAAAGAGTGCGGCCGAGATAGATTTGCCGGCGGCCCGGCCGCCGACCAACCTGAACGCGAGACAAATTGCCAGGCTCGACCGCGCCGTTTCCCTGCTGTTGCTGGCAACCTGCGAAGCGTGGCAGCAGACCGGCTGGAAATCCACGGAGAACCTGCCGCTGGTTTTGGGCACGACGGCGGGCGGCATGTCATTTGGCGAGGCGTATTTTCGCCAGGCGGTGCAAAGGCCGCGCAGCCATCGCCACCAACCCACCCGGGCCGTTCACTACCAACCGCAGGTCCAAGCGCGAATGATTCTCGACGCCCTCGGTTCCAATGGGCCGATCACGATCATCTCGAATGCCTGCGCGTCTGGCAGCAATGCCATCGGTCATGCCTGGGAACTGATTAGTTACGGCCTGGCTGAACGCGTTCTTGCCGGCGGTTATGACGCGCTCAGCGAACTTGTGTTTTCTGGCTTCAACGCCTTGCAGGCGCTTTCAACCACCATCTGCCGTCCGTTCGATGCCCGGCGCGATGGCTTGGCGCTGGGTGAAGGCGCGGCGGTCGTCGCCCTGGAAACGCTTGAAAGTGCGCGACGGCGGGGCGCGTCCATCCTGGGAGAACTCATCGGCTACGGCACGGCCATTGACCAGCACCATCTCACCCAACCTCACCCGCACGGCGATACGACGTTGACGGTCATGAAGCAGGCCTGTGCGACCGCAGGTGTCATCCCTGATGACATTGACTACATCAACGCCCACGGCACGGGCACGGTGCTCAATGACAGTTCAGAAGCGCTCGCCATCTGCCGCTGGGCTGGCCGCCGAGCCGCGACCCTCCCGGTTAGTTCCACGAAAGCCAGCATCGGACATCTCCTGGGTGGCGCGGGCGCAGTCGAGGCGGTGATTTGCCTGATGACCCTGCGCGAACAATGGTTGCCGCCACAGATTGCGTTTGAAACTCCCGACCCGGCTTGCAAGTTCCCGGTTGTGCATCAACCCCAGGACGCGCGCGTGAATGTCGCCCTATCCAACTCGTTTGGCTTCGGCGGCGTCAACGCCACTCTGATCTTGAGGAGGTGGACATGAGCCGGATTTTCGTGTCAGGATTGGGCGCGGTATCGCCCGCTGGTTGGAACGTCACCTCCATGCGTGAGGCGCTGGACAAGGGCGAACCACTGCCGACTCAACCCATGGAGCGCCCCGGTTGGGAGAAACCACTCCGGGCGCGCCTGGTGCCAAATCCGGCCGTACGTCCTGAATTTCTGGCGCACCCACGCCTGCGGCGCGCCAGTCCGATCACACATTACGTCGTAGCGGCCGCACTCGAGGCCGTGGCCAAATTGCGTGCGAACCATGATCCAAAATATCGCCTGGGCCTGGTAGTCTGTCTTCAATCCGGTTGTGTAAATTATTCCTGCCGGTTTTTTGATGAGACATTGAAGGACCCGACGACCGCCAGTCCGCTCCTGTTCCCCGAAACCGTTTACGCCGCCCCGGCCAGTCATGTCGCAGCGGTCCTGGAGCATGTTTCGCTGGCCAGTACTCTGGTGGGCGATCCGGCCTCCTTCCTGCAAGGAATATCCCTCGGCGTTCAATGGCTGGAGGAAAATCGTGTGGACGCGTGCCTCGTCATCGGGGCTGAAGAAACCAACTGGATACTTGCGGACGCGCTTTGGCATCTCGATCGTTCGGCCGTCATCACCGGAGGCGCCGGGGCTTTATGTTTGTGCCGTGAGCCGGAATTGTCGACTGGTGTCGAACTGACCGCCATCACCGACGCGCACACTTACTCTGCTCAAAACAGCCGGATGCGGGCCGCCCGGGCCATGCGCGGTCAACTGGGCAAAAGTTCTCCCGGAGAATTGCTCTGCGACGGCATCGGAAACAATCCGCGCGCGGATGCGCCGGAACTTGCCGCGTGGCGTGATTGGACCGGCCCGCGCGTCAGCCCGAAGCGCATCCTGGGCGAAGGATTGATGGCAGCAGCCGCCTGGCAATGCGTGGTGACGTGTGATGCGGTGGCGAACAGGCGATTCGTGGCGGCTAACGTCAGCCTGGTTGGTTCCAATCAGCAGGCGATTGGAGCACGCTTCGCGCGTGCGGATTCCGGTATTTCTCATTTGTCTGGAGGCGGGTCCCCGGGCAACATCCGGTCATGAGTTTGCGGGTCATTCTGATTACCGGAGCCAATGGCGGTTTGGGCCAGGCCATCGCACGCGCCTTCCTTCAGGAGTCACCCGCCACCATCGTCTGGCTCGGAGTCCGCTCCCGACGTGAGAACGCCGAGAAGCTGGCGCAGGAAAATCCCGACCGGTGCTTTTGCATCGCGCTGGACGTTACCATTCCCGAATCATGGAAGCAGACGGTCAGCGAGATTTTGGCGCGCCACAACCGCATTGATGTGCTGGTCAACAACGCGGGCAGCCACGAAGATTCCCTGCTGGCCACCATGCCGCCGGATTCATGGGAACGTGTTCTGGCAACAAACCTCGACGGAGTTTTTCACGGCTGTCAGGCCGTGCTACCGACCATGATCAGCCAGCACGCCGGCCGGATTGTGAACCTGTCATCCTTGAGCGCGCTCCTGGCTCCGGCCGGACAGGCCAACTACGCCGCAGCCAAGGCGGGAGTTGTCGCACTGACCCAGTCGCTGGCCAAGGAAGTGGCGCGCATCGGCATCACCGTGAACGTCGTCTGTCCCGGCTTCGTGGAAACCGGGGCGCTGGCCGCTCTGGCCGGAGAGGAAAGAAAGGCCGCTCAGATGAGAATTCCCATGCGCCGATTTGGCCGGCCCGAAGAAGTGGCGGCAACGGTCCGTTTTCTGGCGAGTACCGAAGCCAGCTACATAACCGGTTCCGTCCTCAAAATTGACGGTGGGATTCTATGACAGGTAACGTGGTGACGATGAAACATCGGATCAAAAGATCGTGCATCTCCACGGGCTTCGCCTCCCGATGGTCCTGATATGGCTCGGCTTTTAATCATCCAGCCGTCGTTTTACCGTTCCAATGCGGATCGCACGGTGTTCAAGGTCCGCCGCCGCCAAGTGGTGCCGTTGACCCTTCCTTATCTGGCGGCCCTGACCCCGGCGCACTGGGAAATCAAACTCCTCGACGAGCAACTGGAACCGATTGATTTTGATTGCCACGCCGACCTGGTCGCCATCACCACCTGGACCCTTAACTCCTACCGCGCCTATGACATCGCCGACGAGTTCCGTCGGCGCGGCGTGCCGGTGATCCTGGGCGGGCCCCACACGTTTTTCCACGCCGAGGAGGCGGGAGAACATTGCGATGCGGTTGGCATCGGTGAAGCCGAGGGTATCTGGAGCCGGATGCTGGAGGATGCCCTTCACGGACGACTGAACAGGATTTACCGGGCCGACTTGCCGCCCGACTTGGTGGGCTTGCCCCTGCCCCGCTACGAACTGTTGGATTTGCGACGATATGGTCCATTTAAAACCTTTGTCGTCACTTCGTCGCGGGGCTGTCCCTTCCGATGTGAATTTTGCTCCGAACGTTTTCTGCTGGGCGAGAGTTACCGTTGCCGGCCGGTGCCCGAAGTTGTCGAAGAAATCAGGCATTGTCGTTTGCGAAACATTCTTTTTGGCGACAGCAATTTTGGCGGCAAGCGGAGTCACTCACTGGAACTCATGGAGGCATTGATCCCGCTCAAGGTGCGTTGGTCCGCGCTCTGGTCGTCCTACCTGTGCAATGACGCGCAGTTTTTGGATCTGGCGCAGCGCAGCGGTCTCTTGCACGTCAACATCGGCATCGAGAGCATCAACCCCGATACGCTGGCAGGCATGAACAAGCGGTTCAACAAAACCTCCCGCTACGGAGAAATGCTGGCCAATCTCCGCCGCCGCGGAATCAGCTATTCCTTGAATTTCATTTTTGGCTGGGATGGCGAGACCGAGGGCGCATTTCGCGCCACCCTGGACTTTCTTCAGGATCACAAAGTCCCGGTCGCCTACTTCAACATCCTCACGCCGGTTAAAGGGACGCCGCTCTATGATCGGTTGCAAACCGAAGGGCGGGTTACGAACAGCCGGGAGATTGATCGCTGGCCGGGCCAGCTTTGTTACATCAAGCCGCCCTATGGCTCGCCGGCGGAGTTGGAACAAAACGTACGAAAAATGTATCGGGATTTTTACAGCTTGCCTTCCATCATTTCCCGCGTCCCTTTGCCTGTGACCAGGGCGAACGTTGCTTCCTGGGTCATCAACTTCTCCCAACGCCGGATGGCCCATGCCGGACCGGCCAAAAACAATTTCGATGGCTACTGAGTCGATGCAGATCGAAGACCAGCCTCGCGCCACACCGACGGCGCCCGAATCCGCAGGGGCAGCTCCGGGGAAGGAAAAAGTCATCATCATCGGCGCCGGCATTGCCGGTCTCTCCTGCGGCTGCTACCTGCAGATGAACGGCATCCAGACCGAGATTCTGGAGGCGGGTCTGCTTCCGGGCGGATTATGCACGGCCTGGCATCGGGGACCGTATGTCTTTGACGGTTGCCTGCGCTGGCTGTTTGGCACGGATCCCTCCTCGGCTTTTCACCAAATCTGGCAGGAACTGGGCGCCATCGGCGGGCGAAAGGTTTTCCTCCACGACGATATCATCCGGATCGAAGCCTCTGATGGCAAAGCCATCACGGTGCCCGCAGACCTGGACGCCATCGCGCGCGAGTTCAAACGCATTGGGCCCGAGGACAGCGTCCTGATTGACAAACTGGTGCGGGCGGCGCGCCGCTGTGCTCCGCTGGAGCCGCCCTTGGATCCTTTGGAATTGATGACGCATCGTCAGAAAATGAGATTGGGACTCCGTTACCTGCCGATGCTGCCCGTCATCTTGCGATGGAAGAACCTGCCGATCACTACCTACCTGGCCCGCTACAAAAACGATTTCCTCCGCGAAGCGTTGAAGGCCATCGCCAGCAACGAACACATGTCGGCCTTGGTGCTCGTGATGCTGCTGGCGTTCCGGACCCGGAATAACACCGGCTTCGTCGCCGGCGGCTCGTGGGATTTTGCGATGGCGATTGCGGACCGGTACACCCGGCTGGGCGGAACCGTGCGGTACAAAGCCAGAGTGGCCTCGGTCATCGTCGAGAACAATCGCGCCACCGGCGTGCGCTGCGCCGACGGAACCGTCGTCCCCGCCTCGACCGTCGTTTCCTGCGCGGACGGGCATACGACGATTTTCAAAATGTTGGACGGCCGGTTTGTGGATAAGAAAATCCGCTACCTGTACGAACATTGTCAACTTTTCCCTGCCATTATCCAGGTCTCGCTGGGGATTAAAAAAATATTTCCAGATGCGCCGCACACCCTCAATCTGCCCCTGTCCCAGCCGCTGCGCGTGGACGATCAAATGCAGCCCGACCGTTTGGAAGTGGAGACGTTTGGTTCAGATTCGGCGCTCTGCCCGGAAGGCACCACCGTCATGACCGTCAGAGTGTCGGCCAGCTACGAGTACTGGACTGGCTTGAAAAGGAACGATCCTCAACGCTATCGAGCTGAAAAGAAAAGAGTCGTTCAGGAAATCATCGCCATCCTCGACAAACGTTTTCCGGGGCTGGCCCAACACCTGGATCGTTCCGACATTGCGACGCCGGCCACCTTTGTGCGTTACACGGGCAACTGGCAGGGCAGTTACGAAGGCTGGCTGCCGACGCCGCGCATTCTGGGCCGGCGCATTCCCTACACGCTGCCGGGACTCAAGGATTTCTACATGGCCGGCCACTGGGTGGTGGCGGGGGGCGGACTGCCGTCGGCCGCGCTTTCAGGCCGATATGTCGCGCAGATGATTTGTGCGCAAAACGGTAAAGTTTTTGCGGCCACTGAACCGTAAATTTCTTTCAAAGGCGGCCGCCTCGCGGCCACCTGACAAAAAGGAGTTCTTTCAGTAAGCTGCCGGCCGGCCACGGGTGTCGGTGTAAAAGGTGAATTCAAAGAGGCTGATGCTTTTGTTCTGATCGCGAATCCACCCCGAAATCCGGTACTCCGTTCGCGGCTTCAGAATCAAATCGGGAGGCAGAGCATAGATTCTTTCGTAGGCGCACTTGTCCGGAAAGGAAATGGGACGATTAAAGGTCAGGTGCCGTCCGAGGGCGGGCGCCGGTTTAAAAACTCCACGAGGATTCTGCGCGTTCGAGAAATGCCGGACTTTTTCAACCATTGTCTCGATTGGAGTCTGGAGGCCCAAATGAGAGAATCGCGGCGACCAGACCCGGAGGAAAACCTCATTGTCCGGCAGCAGCGTGTAGTCCCGATCGAATGGTTCGTGCGCGATTCGTATCAGGGCTTGTTCATTTCTGGTAACCAGCTCAGCGCCACTTTCCTCGGCGCGAAAATTGCGCAGGCCGGGAAAATCATCAAAGAGTCCGGCCACCCGGTCGCTCGAAGTGTCCTTGGTGGGGGCAAAATTGCTTAACACAATCCCGTCGGAGTTGAGGTTGTCCAAGCTGCCATGAGTGCTGCTGAAGGTTGACAGGTCCGCGCCTTTTTGAATCAGCCAGCCGCAGTGAACGTAATCATTTTCCAAGCTAATGAGAATTGTCGCGGGATTGAGAGTAACCCGCGTGAGGCCATGGACAATCCGTTCCAGCGCCAGCGGATAGCGATTGGTCATGGTCGCCGGCATCCAGGTATCAGCCGTGGCAAAGCCGTCGGCGTCCAGCAGCTTCCTTCGAGCGAGCGCCTCGGCCACCGGACGATAGTCGAGCGGGTCGCCCTGCTCGGTTGAATAACGGTAGGCGTTCTTTGCAGGATTCCAGTCAATGACGGCCCGCCCACCCTTGGAATCCATGACCATGAACCGATTGGGCTGGTTCGGGTCCCGGCCAGACACGATTTCCGCGCCCTTCAGACGCGTGAGCCGTTGCATCAACGTTTCGGTTTCGGCGGGTGAATTGTGGATTTCCACCCACGATTCGATTCCGGTCGTAGGCAGCACAACATCCTTTGGATTCTTAAGGGATTCGGTAATCCGGTAGCCGGCCTTTTTTAGAAAGGCCACAACCTGGACGCGTTTGACGGAGTCGGCGTGATTGTGCCCGTGATCCGAGAGAATCAGGATTTGCAGGTCACGTCCCTCCTGCGCGCGGTATCGCGCGCGCAGTTCCTGGATTTGCTTGTCCAGCAGGCCGAGCATGGCGAAGATGTCGCGGTCCAGGTGCTGGGCGTCATCCGTGGCACGAATATAGACGTAAAAGCTGCCATCGTCGTCCGTGGCGTTCCAAAAGCCTTTGATCATTTCGTGTATCTCATATTCGTACGTGTGAACCGGATAAACGTAACCCACCGTGCGAAGGAAATTGTTCTCCAACTCCCAGTTCATTTGCGCTTCGTGCTCCATAGTGGTGGTGATGCCGTTAATGGCGATTTGTGAATTCGCCGCCACGCTGAAATAAGTGCGTTGATAACCGGGCAGCGGGCGGTCGCCGAAAATGTCGGTCCACGCGACGTCGCTCGTGGACGGAAACGTCGAAACCAAACGGCTGACCGGAAAGTATCCTTCACTGGAACTGAAAGCCTGACGACGAAACTGTTTTCCAAAAATATTCGTGCCAGTGACCCCTTCCTGCAGGGCTTGCATGTCACGGTAGGCAATTCCATCCAGTCCCAGGACCAGCCGTCTGGGAAGCGCAATGCTCGTTGAAGGAAGGGCCAGGAGAACCAATAAAACAAGCAAGACGGACCGGCTCGCGTTTTGGTTTAGACGAACCGACCTGCCAAAGCTCGGGCCAAAAAACATGGGACCAATCAATAGCTGATCCGGTCAGGCGTGTCTAAGACGAAATAATCATTGGCGAAGAACCGCCCACCACCTGATTGCACTTGTTTTTTTGCTCACAAGGAGGGAAGGCGCTTGAACAAGCCAGCGTTACCTTTTAAACTCGCCGCCAATGGTGAACGCATCCAACGCACGCGCGCACAGATTCGGCACGACATGAAACCGAGAGATATATCCAAGGACATCTTCGGCCTGGCGGTTCGTCTTCTAGGGCTGGTTTTTCTCTATTTCGGTTTAAGCGCCGTGCCACCGATGCTGGACTTGAGAGTAATCGAGACTGCTGATAAAAGTGACATCATTAATGCCCTTCTGCCCGTGGCATTTAACCTGGTCGTCGCTTGGTGGCTGATTGGCGGCGGACGGTTGATGCGGCGCGCTTATCCAGAGACGCCCAGGATTTTGGATCATTCTCCTTCGCCGGCAGAGCGAGCGGCGCCGATGCCTGATTCCGCCCGGTCCCAGGGATTGACGGACATGGATCGAGCTGCAAAACGGCTCGAATCGTTGGTGGAAAAACCAAAAGACGGCCGTGCAGTCTAACTCTGCGCCGGGTTAAAAGCACAACTTCAAACTCCGTTGCAAGGCTGCTTTTGGGCTTGTGTTAAAGCCGGCTATATCGCAGGATTTTTCCCCAGATTGGATGCTGGTATTTTGTAATGGATATCACAACAGCGATCAAACAGGACATCAAACAGTTGATAGTCGAGAACCTCATGCTCCAAATCAGCCCGGAAGAAATCGGCGATGATCAGCCGTTGTTTGGTCCCGGCAGTGTTGGTTTGGATTCAGTGGACGCTCTTCAATTGGTGGTAGCTCTTGACAAGGCGTATGGACTCAAGATTGCCGATCCCGAAGCCGCGCGTCAGATTCTTCAGAGCGTTAACACCATGGCGGCAACCGTCGCCGAACACCAGGCCTCCCTGCCGGGCAAACCGTAAGCCGAAAGACTGGCTTGCCCCAAGTCATAGACTGCGCATTGCGGCGCGGGTTCGCAAACGGAGTACCCCGGAGTTCCAATTCCTTGTCCTCGCCCCCTTGTGACTTCTCCCCATGCGGATTTCCCGCCAGGTATGGTCACGCCGTCCCATGTGGCAAATAACCTGAAGGTCGCTGGTTCAAATCCAGCCCCCGCGACCAATTTCAAAACTGCAGCGGCACCTCGTAAAGGCGCCGCTTTTCCGGCCACATCACCGTCACAAAGTAACAACGTCCTGATTTAGAACGGGCAGACCCCGTGCCCGATCCAGTAGCCAAACAGTTTCGGGTATTCCAAATAAACGCGCCGCGCAAAGCGCCGGCCCGACCAGTCGGTGCGCGCGTAGGCCACATAAGACGGGCGCGAATAAAATTTTATCTCCGGCGCATAATGCCGGAAACACACCAGCGCCCGCCGCGAATGATACCACGACGTGACCAGAATGACGCGGCGCAGTTTTTGTTCCCGGAGCAGTTTGACGGTGAATTGCGCATTTTCCCGGGTCGTGTGCGATTGGGTTTCCATTTCAATCGCCTTTGCCGGTACACCGTCCTCGATCAACAACTGCCGGTTGACTTCGCAATCGCCCTGACCGCTGACGAGGATGCGCGGCGCAGCGTGGTCCTTGAACAGCTTCGCCGCGCGCTCCGGCCGCTCAGCCGAACCGCCGCCGAGAACCACCATCGCGTCCGCCTGCACCCGCCCGCTGTCCACGCACAAAAACTTTTGCGGAAAGACAATTGCGACGACGGTCAAGGCCAGCAGCAGAATAAGAACTGCGATGACAATTCGTAAAATTCTTTTTCTCACCCGCGCAAAAGGCTACTCCAGACAATGGGTTTCCGCCAGCAGGGAGGGGATTTGTTGTGTTTTGCCGGCAAAATCACGGTTGCTGTTGCCAGCCAAGAGGCGTAGCATCGGCCCACAACTTCAAACGGGAAACGTGGATATGAAAACGATCGGTCCTGCGGCTTCGCCGAATCGCCAATTACCAATGACCAATAGCCAGTTGAGAAGCGGGTCATTCGCCGGAGGCGCAGGCTATCGGCTATTAAAATTGGTCATTCGCCGAATGGCGTTGCCGCAGGCGCTGGTCATTGGCGATTCGCCGAGGTTAGCCATCCGGAATTCAGTTACAAAATGGCGTATCGCCGGATGCTGGAGGTGCAGGCGCGGCAATTGTGGCGTTTTGTCCGCGGCGAGGCGCTGACTTATCACGGCTTTGTCACGCGATGATTGGCTATTGGCTATCAGCGATTGGCTATTTTTGAACGCAAACCAACCAAGAAAGGACCTAGATCATGCCAAAATATCAGAAGTTTGAGGACCTGCCGGTCTGGCAGGAGGCCGCGCGGCTTTACAATCGGGTGCTTGATTTGTTGGAAGAACCGCAAATGCCGCTCACGCCCGGCTACCGCAACCAGCTCGACCGCGCTGCGCTCTCGGTTTCAAATAACATCGCCGAAGGTTTCGAGCGCGTGACCACGAATGAATTGAATGCCTTCCTCGCCATCTCGCGCGGTTCCGCAGGTGAGGTGCGTTCGATGATGGCGGTAGTCAAGGACCGTCCGAAGTTGAAACCCATTCTACGACGGTTCCAAGAGATTCGCGCGTTGGCCGAGTCATGCGCCAAACAACTCACCGCGTGGACGGCCTCAATCGAGAGCTCACCCGTGCAAGGGAAGCGGCACCTGACCGGCGAAGTGAAGGAAAAACGCGAAGCGGCGGAGAAGGCGCATGATCTCCGACTCAACTTCCTGCGCAGCCTGAAGCCGACACATCCGCTTTTCAATTCGCCTGAAGCCCGCGCCGCGCGCGGCGAGCCAGGGGAAGAATAGCCCGGCGTCTTATGAATAGCCGATAGCCAATGAAGCCAATAGCCAAACGCAACCGCACACACCGGCCATCGGTAATTGTCCATCTGCCCTCGGTCCTCGGCCATTGGCCATTGATTATTGGCGATTCGCGCAGTGAGCCATGAGCCGGATTCGTTATCTCGTCAGCTACGACATCAGCGACCCGAAACGGTTGCGGAAACTGGCACGCTCGTTGGAAGGTTTTGGCGTGCGGCTGCAATACTCGGTTTTCGAATGCCCGCTGGACGACTTGCGCCTGGCAAAATTGAAAGCTGAACTTCAGCCGTTGCTCGACCACGAGCAAGATCAGGTGCTATTTGTGTCGCTGGGTCCGAGCGCGAACGACGCCAGCTTGATTATTGAGGCGATGGGATTGCCCTACGAAGTCCGTTCGCGGGTGACGATTATTTGAATTTTTGGCGTGCAAATTTCCTCTGGAAGTGTTGAATAAATCCAGGCGAACAAAACCTTTGGCCTCCGCCACCGACCATCAACCTTCCGCCATTGGGTTGACATGATTTTTGAAATCGCGACGACTGCGCTTGTGTGCGGCGGCGCGGCGCGAGCGCGGAAGTGCTGGCGCTCGCCCGCAAGGACGCTCGCATTTAATAAATGACTGAATCGAAGCGACTCACGAATGAAGAATCGTGAACAAATCTGTTTGAACGAGCCAAATCGAATCGCCGCTCACATTCAGCGGCGATTCGAGGTGCAAAATCAGGCCGGCGACAGGGGTTAGCTTCAGCCGGCGCGAATCCAAGAATCGTGAGGCGGAACTAGCGGCGGGTTGGCGTGTGCATCTTAACTCAAGTGCATTCGCCAGTTGGTTTCCACTCGCCTGCCACACACGCCAACCCGCCGCAAATTCGACTTCTCCCTCCTTCAAATTAGCCAGCGTGGATTGAAACGTTACGGTCGCGCAGCAGCGCAACCCTACCACGTATCGTACCCCATCTAAAAACAAATAGGCGCGAACGGGTTCCGTTCGCGCCAGTAATTTCAAATCGCGGTCATTCTTTATCCGCTTTTCCGGCCATCTCAGCATCGCGCTCGGCCATGGCGGCCTTGCGCGACAATCGCACGCGGCCTTTTTCATCCACGCCCAGGCACTTGACGGTGATTTCGTCGCCGACCTTAACAATGTCCTCGGTCTTTTTGACACGGAAGTTGGCGAGTTCGCTGATGTGCACGAGGCCGTCCTTGCCGGGCAGAAACTCGACGAACGCGCCGAATTCCTTGATGGTGACAACCTTTCCGCGATAAATCTTTCCCGGTTCGGCTTCGGCGGTCATGCCCATAATCGCGTCGCGGGCAATCTTCATGCCCTCCGCCGAAACGGAGAAGATGTTCACCGTGCCGTCGTCTTCGATGTCAATTTCGCAGCCGGATTCATCAACGAGTTTCTTGATGTTCTTGCCGCCGGGACCGATGAGCAACCCGATTTTCTCCGGATTGATCTTGAGGGTTTCAATGCGCGGGGCGTATTTGCTGATTTCCTTGCGCGGTTCGGCAATTACCCTGGTCATTTCTCCGAGAATGAGCAGGCGGGCCACGCGCGCCTTTTCCACAGCTTCGGTCATCACCTGATGCGGAATGCCGCGGAGCTTGAGATCCAATTGGAAACCGGTGATGCCCTTTTCGGTGCCGGCGATTTTGCAGTCCATGTCGCAGAACGCGTCTTCCGCGCCGAGGATGTCGGTGAGCAGTTTGTAGCGGGCGATTTGGTTGTCGGCGCCGTATTCGGTGCACAGGCCGATGCTGATGCCGGCGACCGGCCGCACCAGCGGCACGCCCGCGTCCATCAACGCCAGCGAACCGCCGCATACGGTGGCCATGGACGTGGAGCCGTTTGATTCCATGATTTCGCTCGTGACGCGGACCGAGTAGGGATAATTCTCCAGCGGCAGCATCGGTTCGATGGAACGCTCGGCGAGCGCGCCGTGCCCGATCTCGCGCCGGCCCGGCCCGGCAATGCGGCCGGTTTCGCCCACGGAGAAATTCGGGAAGTTGTAGTGGAGCATGAATTTCTTTTCCGTGTCGCCCCCGGTGTAGGCGTCAAATTCCTGCACGTCCTCGCCGGTGCCGAGGGTCGTCAGCGTGAGCGCCTGCGTTTCGCCGCGGCTGAACAGGGCCGAGCCATGCGCCCGCGGCAACAAGCCGACGACACACGAAATCGGACGGACGGCGTCCAGCGCCCGGCCATCGAGGCGCTTGTCGTCCTTCATAATCAGCCCGCGCACGGCCTCCTTTTGAATGCAATAAAACGTTTCCCTGATGACGAAATCGGTGACTTTCTCCGCGCCGAATTTTCCCACGAGCTTTTTGCCCACTTCCTCCGTAAGCGCGCTGACGGCGGTTTCACGCGGGAGTTTACCGTGTGTGAGCAGCGCGGCCACAATCCGGTCGCCCACCAGTGATTTCGCCTCGGTCAAAATTTCGTCCGATACGATGAACGTTTGTATTTCGCGTTTTTTGGCACCGACACGTTGCGCCAGTTCCTTTTGCGCCGCAATCAGCGGCTGGATGGCTTCGTGCCCGAATTTCAACGCGGCGTTAAAGTCGGCTTCGCTGACTTCCTTGGCCGAGCCTTCGAACATGGCCAGCTCGGTTTCGTTGCCGACATAGACGAGGTCAATGTCACTTCCCGTCATTTGCTCGTGGGTGGGGTTGGCAATGAATTTGCCGTTGGCGCGACCGACGCGCACTGCGCCGAGCGGCCCGGCCCACGGAATATCGCTGACCGTGAGCGCAGCGGACGCGCCCACAATACTCAGCATGTCGGGATCATTCTCGCCGTCGGCACTGAGCAGGATGCTTTGCACCTGCACCTCGTTGAACCAGCCGCGGGGAAAGAGCGGTCGGATGGGGCGGTCAATCATGCGCGAGGTGAGGATTTCCTTTTCAGTGGGGCGGCCTTCGCGTTTGAAGTAACCGCCGGGGAACCGGCCCGCGGCCGCCGCCTTCTCGCGATAATCCACGGTCAGCGGGAAAAAGTCCTGGCCTTCCTTGGCTTTGGTTGCGGCCACGGCGGCCACGATGACGATGGTATCGCCGAGCTGGACGGTTACCGCGCCATCCGCCTGTTTGGCGAGTTCTCCGGTTTCAATGATGACTTGTTTGTCGCCCACCTGGGCGGTGATTTTTTCTGGCATAACTATTCCTGCCCGTCACCGCCG
>Ga0187874_10001829_pt1 | contig 17774 bp, 12 predicted proteins | sample June2016WEW_16_1_3_FD_132993 | JGI IMG/M metagenome (GOLD analysis project Ga0187874, IMG submission 132993) | Peatland microbial communities from SPRUCE experiment site at the Marcell Experimental Forest, Minnesota, USA - June2016WEW_16_150 | ecosystem: Environmental > Terrestrial > Soil >... | reverse complement strand
AGTTGCGCACCGGACACAAATGCTCATCGAGCGCATTGCCCGTCTGGAGGCTGAGAATGACACTCTGGCCTTGAAGAACGCCGCGCTGGAGGCGCAACGTCTTGAGCCAGCCGAACAGTGTGAGAACTGCGATGACTATTACGCGGCCAGCGTCATGCAGATGACGGATGATGATGTGAGACTTTGCCCTAGCTGCTGGGAAGCCTGCTGCGAGGAAACCGAGGGTCTATCTAATGAGTAATGACGTTCACATTTGCACCTTTGCCCAGCCGCCAACCGTAGGCGCTGAGTGCCGGGAGGCGTGCTGGAGCAACGGCAAATCCTGCAAGAAGTGTCGGATGGAGTGCTATCGTCGCGGCTGGTCTAAGGCGATGGTGGACGCAGACAACGAGAAGCTGGTACGCCTGAGGAACGCGGAGAAGAAGGCTACCGATGCAACCGCATAACACCTGGCTAGGCGGTGCGCTGGCTGTGGCGCTGATCCTGTTTGTGATCTGGTGCGCCCATGAGCGCTGAAGCCCTAGCAGCGATGTGGCGTATGTTGTACGCGATGCTCTACGAGGGAAAGCCGATGCTGGTGCGGGAGGCAAAGAGAAAATGACAAAGTATTCCTCAACCGTCAGAGCGCTTCGCCATTGCAATGACAAGCTAAAGTTCGCGGATTGCTGCCCTGAATGTCAAGAGGCGAGACGGAAGTATTCCAGGGAGCATCAGCGCGAGTACCGTAAAACCCACCCTCAAAAGCGTTACGATCGGCGTGGTCAAGCCGCGCATGGCGGCAGCAAGGAAGAAAGAACAATCGCAGCATCTATTGACAATGTGAAACACGAGTGGTAGCGTTATGGCGAAGGTGAATCTATGGGAATCAGAGGCAAACGAGAAACCAACCGTCAGCCAGCTCTGCCGAGAACGGTGCCAGTTGGCATTCGGCTATGCGCCCACGATGCGTCCAAGCTGAGAGAAGACGCTTCTGACAATGGGCGTACCCTCTCTGGGCACATCAGGCTATTACTCAAAAAGGCTGGCGGCCTCTAAGCGCCAGAAAGGCTAGACTGTCATGCAGGAACCAACGATTCTACCCCCAGGCGAAGAAGACGAGCAGGTAGTCACTGGCTCGTCCGCACTGAGCAAAATCGAGGAGGCGGATCGTTCGCACATGATCCGCACCGCGCGCGATAACCCCCGTAAGATTACCAAGTTCGTGCAAGACCTGACTGAAATTGCGTGCTACTCCCAGGAGACGGCGGCTGAGATGATTTACTCCCTGCCCCGTGCCGGCAAGCAGCTCGTGGGCCCGTCAGTGCGCTTTGCCGAGGCCGTGCTGTCCATGTGGGGCAACGCGCGCGCCGGCATGGAGGTGGTTGACGTGGACCGCGCGGCTGGTGTCGTGACCGCCGAGGGACGCTTCTACGACTGCGAGCGCAATGTGGGCATTGCCCTACGCAAGCGCCGCCGCATCGTCGCCAAGACGATCAACGCCGACGCTATCCAGGTCACAGGGGATGCTATCTCATCCATTGCTTTCAGAGACGCCATCCTGCGCAGCGTGCCCAAGGCGCTGTGGAATCCGGTATGGCAGAAGGCCAAGCAGACGGCCGTAGGCGAAGCCAAGTCCATCGGTGCTATCCGCGTCGCGCAGCTCGAGGGATTCGGCAAGTTGGGCATTACCGAGGTCCAGGTCTTCAACGCGCTCGGAGTCCCAGGCCTGGCCGACATCGGGCCGGACGAGATTCTCGCTATGCAGGCGTGGAAGAAGCAGCTCAACGAGGGCGATTGCACGGTCGAGGACATTTTCGGATCTCCCGAGGATGAAGCCATTGACAAGCTGATGCAGGAGTTGGGATGGAACCAGACGAAGCAGCGCATGAGCCGGGAGCAGTTCAAGGGCGACAGGTCGAAGCACCTGGCGTTCCTGCAAAGCGAGAAGGAGAAGCTGGACCGGCTGAAGCCGCAGGGCAACGCGAAGCCGCAGGGCGAGCACAAGGCGACACGCGCGGCGAAGGCACAGCCCAATGACGAGCCCAAGCCGGATTCGTCCCCCGCTGGCGATACGATTGCATCGGGTGGGAGCCCAACTGGCACTACGACCGATGGAAGCGTGGTGGATGAGACTGAATCCCAGCCGGAAGAGAAGAAGGAATCTCTCTGGTAAACAAGTTCGGTGGCCGCGCTCAATGCGCCACAGATGTTGCGCCCGTACTGCCGTAGCCCACAGCCGACAAAACGGGCAGGCCGCCGATTCAGACTGAAAGATAAGGTGAGAAGATGTACCCTCCGCTTTCGCAATCCAAGCACGAGATGCTGGCGTGTCCAGAGTCCTACACAGCCCAGGTCATAGAAGGCGAGCAGACCGCCGACTCGCTGTACTCCGACCGTGGCAATGAAATACACGACGTCATGGCCCGCTATGTCATGGGTTGCACTCAGCACGAAGTCACCGCCAACTGGGCCTACTTCGATAAGCTGGCCGAGGCTGTCGGGCCGGACGCTGGCCTGATCCTCGACGGTATGCGCGATAATTACGTGGTCGATTACGAGCACGTCTTCGAGTGCGAGCTGTGGCTGTGCCTGGACGAGAGTTTCCATGCGCTCTTATGCTCTGGAGCGGAGGGCTACAGCAGGCCGCAAAAGGCCGCGTGGGGGATTGAGCGCGGCGTCTGCTACGAGGGCACCCTCGATGTGCTGACCTTCAACACGGAGGCCAGCGCCAAGATCGAGGATTACAAGAGCCACTGGCGCCCGTTCGACGCCGACACCTTCCAGTCCAAGTTCTACCCGTTCCTTGTCTTCCAGTCCTTCCCGAGTGTGGAAGAAGTCGAGTTTGAGCTGATCTTCACGCGGTTCAAGAACGCGCGCCGGTCGGTCAAGTACACACGCGACGACCTGCCCCGGCTGGCGGCCGAGGTCGAGCGCAGCCGCAAGCGCCAGATCGCCGTCCACAAGCAGGCCGAAGAGCACCGCGAGCTCGTCAAGGCGCTACCCGGTTCGCATTGCCTCTATTGCCCGAAGCTGCGCGGCCTGACCTGCCCGCTCGGCACGATGAACCCCTACGACGCCGGCTTGACGCTGGAGGACCGGCTACGGCAGGTGGTCTTCTTCAATCAGGCGCGCAGCTACCACCTGGACATCATCAAGGCGCACGTAGAGCAGTTCAACACCCCGGTCGAGTTCGAGGACGGCAACGGCCAGAAGCAGGTGGCCGGTTACCACGCGACCGAGGGCGGCTACTTCCCGCTGGTGGAGACTCTGAAGCGGCTTACGGACTGGTGCGGCGCCAGCGACGACGGCGACCCGGTTCTTTTCAACGGGCTGCGCGTTGGCTCCACGCAGCTCAAGGCGAAGCTGAAAGCGAAGAAGCGGGCCATCCTTGACCTGGAGTTGAAAGAGAACATCATGGTCAAGGAGAGCAAGATCAAGTTTGCAATCAAGAGCCCAGACGGCCAGGTGGATGACGGGCGGCCGGATGTAGAGGAATGGTAGCGGAATCAGCAACGCAGTGGAACCAATCAAAGAAAGGTAAGCAATGTTCATCAAAAGTCTTCATCTCAAAAATTGGCTATCCCACGAGGATACGGCCATCGCGCTGGAAGCCTTAACAATTTTCAGAGGCGAAAATGGAAGTGGGAAAAGCTCGGTAGAGCAGGCGCTCCAAATGCTTTTCACTGCGCGCTCCGAGTCCACCGCCGACAATGGCAACGGCTCGCGCGATCTCATCCGCCGCGGTGAGGACAAGGCATCTATCACAGCCGAGATTCTTGAGCGCGATGATGCGGTCCACCCAATCAAAATGCGCTGCTCCATCACGGAGAAGTCCGGGCGCGCGGTCCAGATCAAGAAAGAGTCCGACCCGGCATGGACCGGCACCGATTACCTGGCCTATCTGGCACTCAACCGCGACGTACTCGATTGCCTTATCAATGGGCGCCGGTTTATCGGCCTCAAGGATGATGCGCAGAAGTCGCTGCTGGCCGCCGTCATCCTGCCCACCCGTGTTGTGTTCGACGATTGGGTGGAGAAGGCGGTCAACGACTGCGGCCTGGTCCTCGACTGGAGCAAGAAAGCGTTCGACCTGATCGAAGAGGGCTACAAGAACGCCTACTCCGAGCGCACGGCCATCAACCGGCTCATCAAGGAATGGCGCGAGCCGGACCCCGTACCCGTACAAGAGCAGGACGCCCAGGCTATCCGCGCACGGCTGGCTGATCGGCAGGCGGTACGCACCGCGCTCGCCGTGGAGCGGCAGAAGCAGATCGACGCATCCCAGCAGAAGGGACGGCAGCGCGCGGATCTGGGTGAGAAGGTATCTGCTCTCGAAGTGAAGCTCGCCAAGGAGCAATCCCGCCGCGCCGAGGTTGCCCACGGGCTGCTCTCCAAGGCGAAGCTCAAGGATGCACAGGACGCGCTCAAGTGCGCCGACACCGCCAAAAGCCTCGATGCCGACCTGCAGCGCATCGCTGGCGAGCTGTCCGCAGTGGAGCGCACCTATGCCGCATTCGATAAGCTCGGCGACGCTGGTGCCTGCCCAACCTGCACCCAGCCCATTACCGAGGCGGGATTCGCGGCCATCGTGGGCCCGGTGATTGCGCAGCGGGACGCGCTACTGGTGGAGCAGCGGAAGACGCTGGAGGCGCGCAAGATACTCGGCGACTACGAGGGTTCCAACAAGACGCTCAGCGCGCACCACGCCGCCGAGAAGGGCGTCAAGCTGGTGGATCTGCACATCGCCGAGGTCGAGAAGGAGATCGACGAGTGCAAGAAGGAACTCGACGCGAGTATCGAAGATCCAGCCACAGAGCCAGACACGCAAGAGTTCGACGTCAAGATCGCCGAACTGGACACGCGCATCGAGACAGGCAACCAGGCGCTCACCGCCGCGGTAACGGCCGAGGCTAACCGACAGCACTACCAGGCAGCCATGGAAGGGAAGAAGAAGCTGGACGCCAAGCAGGCGCTGTTGGAGAAATTGGTCGAATACTTCGGCCCCAAGGGGATCCAGGCCAAGCTCCTCGATGAGCACTTCGGCGGATTCGAGGGGCGCATGAACAAGGTACTGGAGGTGTGGGGATTCCAGGCGCACCTCCAGTTCGAGCCGTACTCCTTTGGCATCTCATTCGCTGGCAAGAGTGAAATATTTTCCCTCAAGACCATCTCGGCGAGCCAGCGGTGGCGGTTCGCGGTTGCCTTCCAGGTGTCTCTCGCCAAGGTGACTGGGATCAATTTTCTGGTGGTCGATGCGGCCGACATTCTCCTCGACGCGCACCGCTCGAAACTGTACGGGGCGCTGATGGAGGCTAAACTGGATCAAGCCATCGTGCTGCAGAGCGACATCCGCACGGCCATCCCGAACGCCAAAGGCTGCGCGTTCTTTATGCTCACGCTAGACGATAGCGGGGAAGTGCCGACGACGCGAGTCAATCGACTGTAAATCAACTGAAGGGAGAGGCCATGCAAGGCGAGGTTATTTGGTTCGACTCAGCTAAGGGCTATGGGTTTATCAAGCCATTTAACGGCGAGGGAGATCTGTTCGTTCATCACACCGACATCAACATGGGGGGCTACCGGAAGCTCGACGCGGGGCAGAGCGTCGAGTTCGATGTGATCGTCGGAAAGAAAGGCCCACAAGCGTCCGAAGTAACGGTCGTGCGGGGGGAGGATTGAAGCGGGCCGGCGCGGGGGCGCTGTTCGGCAAGGCTGCGCACAGCGAGTTTATCCGCATCACCGGCCAGCGTTATGACTCGATGTGTGACCGCATGGAGAAGAAGAAGCTGCCGCCTCTCCCATTCTCCAAGGTCCACTTTCGCGCTTATGTGCTGGAGGCGATCGGCGGCACGGAGGATGGCGTCGTGACCTGCCGGTACTGCCGGAAGATCTGCACCATCTCCGAAGTTGCCGTAGACCACGAGATTCCGCTCAGCCGGGGAGGCGCCGCCGATCTGGAGAACCTTGGCTTTCCCTGCTCAAACTGCAACCAGGCCAAGGGAAGCATGACGCCGGCCGAGTTTCTCGCGCTCATCCATTTTCTTGAGACGGTGATTCCGTTGGCGCGAAAGAATGTGCTGGGCAGGCTGGCCAAGGCGATCAAGCTGGCCGCTGGCGCAAGACGCAACGCAGTGCTGCTCCGCGATTTTAAGAGCGGCAAACCACGACACAGCAAGAAGCAGCAGCCGGACGACGGGCTGCCGGAGTTCTAAGGGAAGGGAAGCAGCATGACACGACAGAAGGAATCCACCGAATATCTCCGCCACACATTCAGCGAGGCCGAACGTCTGCAAATGGGCAGCGACCTGGCCGCCACTCACAACCGGCTCTCCGCCGTCGATGACGAGGAGGCAGTCGTCAAGTCGAAATTCAAGGAGCGCAGGGCGACGCTTCAGCAGTCGGTCAGTTCGCTCTCCCGCGACCTGGACGCTGGCTGGACTATGCAGGACGTGGAGTGCACGCTGAGCTACGGCGTCCCTAACCCGCTGGAGATCACCTACTACCGGAAGGACACCGGCGAAGTGGTCAAGACGCGCGCTATGAACCCGGAGGAGATGCAGGAGGAGCTACCGCTGGGCGGTATCGACGGCGAGATTGTGGTAATTCCGCCGGAGAAGGCTGCGGCGTCCGCTGAGAAGTCAGCCGAGAACATTGCCGTGTTCTTCGACCACGATGACGGCGGGGAACTGGAGCAGGTGCTGGGAGAGGAAGCGCACCCCTCAGCCGAAAGTCCCTATTCGGAAAGCAACGCATTTAATGGGGATGCGATTGAACCCGCAAGCAGCAAGTCCGGGCCGAAGGAATTAGCCGAGCCCCACAAGAACGAACTGGAGATAGCCGCCAAGCCAGCCGTCCGCAAGCCGCGCGGATTCAGCAAGCAGACCAATGAATCCGTCGTGTGGTAAGAGGCGACATGGCAAACGCATTTTATAACGAGATTGACCATGTTCCGGCAAATCTGGAAGCGGAAAAAGTGTTAATCGGCGCCGTCTTAATCGACAACGCCTACCACGTCGAGGCCGCGGAGAAGCTCGCGGCCGACGACTTTTTCCTCGACTCGCACCGCCGCATCTTCCTGCGCATGACCGGGATGCTTAACGCCGGCCGCCCGGTGGACATTGTGACGCTGAGCGCCGAGCTGGACCGGCACAGCGAGCGGGACGCGGTGGGCGGCACAGCCTACCTGGCCGGCCTGACGGAAGGCCTGCCGCGGCGCCCGGTCATCGGCGCCTACATCGAGATCGTAAAGGACAAGTCGGTGCTGCGCCGGGTGATGCAGGCGACTGGTCGCGCCTACCAGAATGCGCAGGACGGCGCGCGCCCCGCGCTGGACATTCTCAGCGACGCCATCCGCGACCTGGAAGATGTGTCCATGAACGGCCAGCAGAACGCCGACCTCGAATCCGTCGGCCAGTGGCTCGACCAAAACGACGTATTTGCCAAGCGCGTGCCGGGCATCTACACCGGCATCGACGAGTACGACGAGATGACCTACGGGCTGCATCCTGGGGAGCTGACGGTGGTGGCCGCGCGTACCAGTGTAGGAAAGACCGCGCACGCCGGCACCCTCTCCTGGCAGATTTCCACACGCGGCAAGTCGGTGGCCGTATTTCTTAACGAGCAGGCGAAGGCGTCATTCATCGGGCGTATGCTCTGCGGCGCGGCGTCGGTTCCGTTCGAGAATTACCGCCGCGACCGACTGGACTGGGCAGAGAAGCAGTACATCGATGATACGGTGGCCAGATTCAGGACGCTGCCGCTCTACATCGACCAGCGCAGCAGCATGAGCGTGGCCAGCATCAAGGCTAAGTCGGCCCGGCTGAAGCGCAACGGGGAATTGGACCTGATTCTCGTCGACCAGCTCTCGCGCGTGTCGCGGGACGGGCTCTACGAGAAGGGGATGCGGACAGACGAGGTGATCGGCGAGAAGGTGAGCGCGCTGAAGGCTGTAGCGGTGGCCCTTCAGGTGCCGCTGCTGCTCTACCATCAACTCGGGCGAGCGTCGGTAAAGAACCAGGACGCACGGCCCACGCTGGTTGACTTGGCCGAGTCGGGAAAGATCGAGCAGCACGCCGACAATGTACTGCTGCTGCATCGGCCCGGCTATTTCAACCGGGATGACCCGGAGCTGAAGGACAAGGGCGAGCTGATTCTCAGCAAGCAGAGAGACGGGCCTACGGGCACGGTCCACTGTGAATTCATAAGTGAGTTTTGTTTGTGGCGAAATCGAAAGGAGAAACGGTGAGAAAATTCATACCGCTTGCAGACCGGATTCTGGTTCTGCCCGAGAGAGCGCCGGCGAAGACTACCGGGTTGGCACAACCCAAGAGCCAAGAGGCCGAGCCAACTGAGGGTGTCGTGGTGGCGACCGGGCCGGAGGTCCGCTGCCAATGCGGGCTCACTGATTGTCCAGTATCCGGCGGCGAAGTGGTCCGCGTCGGCGACCGCGTCCAATGGCGGAAATACGCTGGCCATCCGGTCCAGCACAACGGCGTCGAGCATAAGCTCCTGCGGCTGGAAGAAATAGACGGATTGGTAGAGGACGAAGACGAGGTGGAAAAATGAGCAGGCAGATTCTACGCGGTAGGGGACTTCGAGAGGCACTTCTCCAGGGCGTCAATGCCCTGGCCGACACGGTATCGGCGACACTGGGCCCCAAGGGGCGCAATGTCCTCCTTGAACGGAACGCGATGTGGCCACCGCACTGCACGAAGGATGGTGTAAGCGTGGCTAAGGAGGTCCGCGACCTGGCCGACCCCTACGAGAACGCCGGGGCACACCTCGTCCGCGCGGCTGCCACCAAGACCAGCGACGACGCCGGCGACGGCACCACCACGGCGACCCTGCTGGCTCAGACCATCTACCGGGAGGGGCTGGAGAGTCTGGACTCTGGCGCGAACCCCGTGGCCCTCAAGCGGGGCATCGACGCTGCGGTATCAATCGCCGTCGGCAAGATCATGGCGATCTCTCAGCCGGTGCAGGACGACGAAACCATCGTGCGCGTTGGAACCATAAGCAGCAACGGGGATCATTCGATCGGCGAGCTGATCGCGGAGGCTATGCGTAAGGTGGGCCGGGATGGCGTCATCACCATCGGCGAATCATCGGACGCTGAAACCACGCTGCAGGTGGTCGAGGGGATGCAGATAGACCGCGGCTGGCTGGCGTACCCGTTCATCACGGATCCCGAGCGGCTGGAGGCTGTGCTCCAGGGAGCCTACATCCTCATCACCGAGCGCAAGCTGTTCACCATGACGCCGGAACTGGACGAGATTCTGGCCCAGGTTGGGAAGGCTGGCCGCCCCGTGCTCATCGTCGGCGGCGACTTCGACCAGCCGTTCGTCGTGACCCTAATCCACAACAATCAGCTCGGGGTACTGCGCTCCGTGGCCGTCAAGGCGCCAGCGTTCGGCGACCTGCGCCGGTCCATCCTTGAGGACATGGCGCTCGTGACCGGGGCCTACGCCTTCACCGAGGATTGCGGCCGCCCGCTCTCCAGCATCACCTTCGATGACCTCGGGCAGGCTGACCACGTGACGGTGGGGCAGGCCTTTACCACCATTGCCGGTGGCCAGGGCGACGAGCAGGCCAAGCAGTCGCGCATGACGCTGCTGCGCTCACTCATCGACTCAACAGAGAATGACTTGGACCGGGAGCGCCTGCGGCAGAGACTGGCCCGGCTGGCGTCGGGAGTGGCCGTCATCAAGGTTGGGGCCGTGACCGAGGGGGAGCAGCGGGAGAAGCGGGACCGCGTGGACGATGCGGTATGTGCCACCAAGGCTGCGGTCGAGGAAGGCGTCGTGCCCGGCGGCGGCCTGGCGCTGCTACGGTGCCGGGATGCGGTGGCTGAGCTCTTTGCTGGTATCACGGACGCAGACGAGCGGCTGGGAGCAATCATTGTCCACAATGCCCTGGCGGCTCCGCTGGTGCAGATTTGCAGGAACGCTGGTGAGGATGGCGTTGCAATCGTGGAGCGCGTTCTCAATTCGCGCCGGATGGGTGAGAACCACGGATACAACGCGGAAACCGCGGAGTACGAGGATCTGGTGCTGGCTGGCGTGATCGACCCTGCGAAGGTTTGCCGATGCGCCTTGCAGAATGCCGCTTCGGTCGCTGCGCTGATGCTCACTACGGAAGCGATGATCTGCACTGTGCCGGAGAAGAAGCCCTAACGATGTATCTGTGTCCTCCCGATAATCGGCCGGCCCATCATCACAGGGCCGGCTTTCTTTTGCGCCTCCTGCTCCATCCTGAACTTAACCACGTTGATGCTGCGCTGATCCACCCCGGCGGCGGCCAGCTCCATGATCTTCTCTTGCACCGCCACTTCATCCGGCTTGCGCTCTCCGGAGAGGAACTGGTTCAGGCCATACAATGTTTCGTCGAGAACGTCGTCTAAGTCCTCGCCGGAAATCTTGAGAATGGCACCCGGTCGGTCAGGGTCCGTCTTCCGGCTGCTCAAGCTCTCGTATGTCTTCGGGCAAAGATCGGTGACAATGAATTCCCCCCGGCTCAACTTACCACTGAGGAGTTGCGCATTTCCCACAGAGTCCTTGGCCGCCTTGGTGAGCGTGACTCCGTTATTGACCAGCACGGCGTTGATGAGGTCGAGGTTGCTCTGGCCTGTCCCGGTGTGGGCGTCCATGGCGGGGTCCGCGTACCCTGATACGATCCGGCACTGCTGCCCGCCTGGCCCGATCCTCTGAATGAACTTGCGCGCGATGTGGTGCGCGTATTCCTCAGACTTCATCTTGCGCTCAACGTCCTCGCCAATCTTATAGATGCGCGTGTTCTCGTGCATAAAGTAGAGGCCTGTCGCTGCGGCCGAGCCGGAGTAGCCGTAATCCATCGAGATGAAATGCGTCATCCACCACGCCTCGCCACACTCCGAATAGGGCAGGATGTAGCTCTCATTGAGGAAGGGGAAGAATGCTCCTTCGGTTTCGTCCCAGCATCCATCTAATAATTTCTTGCGCACATCGGCGGTCTGCGAGAGCAGCATCGCCATTTTGCGCTCATCGTAGGCTGGATTGTCTTTGAGCAGCGCCGGGATGAACGCGGTGGTCAGCATTACCGGGCTGTCGTCCTTCTTCCAGCGCGCGCCCGCATAGACCGCCGCCGGAATCACCGACCGCTCAGGATGGCAGACGGGGCACTCGCCGTTGAGAAAGACTTGGCGCAGCCACGGCGTCGAGGGGTTCGCGGTGATCCTGACGCGATCACGGAGGCCGTATTCGGTCGGGGTTGATACCCACGGCAGCAGCGAACGGACGCGATCCTCGGTCTGGAATTGCGCCTCATCAATGCCCAGCCAAGAGATAGGCTTGCCGGTGTAGAGTTCAACGTCTGAGTCTTTGGCCATGTAGCCAAGGCGCATAATGCCGCCGGCGGGGAACCGCCAGAGCTTGCCGCCGTCCGACTTCCGGCCACCCAGGGGGAGATAGATGTGCTCCATCTCGTCCATGAGGTTCGTCATTTCCGTGTAGGACTTGCGGAGCAGGATGCCGCGGAATCTGGGGTTATCAAATTCCTGTGCGGAGTCTCCGACCAACCATGAGGACTTTCCCCCTCCGCTAGCGCCCCCGTAAAGCAGCATTTGAGCGCGCGATTCGAGTGCTGTGAGCTGCGGGGAACTGTTCGGAGCCCATCCATTTACCTCAGACAGATTGGCCGGGAGGGGAAGCATCCCTCTGCTTTCAAGGAGTGTCAGGGCCATGGCTTAGAAATTCTCCCATGAGTCCGGTTCGGCGTCGATGGTGGGCGGGTTTTTCACAGCAGCCTGTGGAACCTGTGGAGAATAGGGCTGCCCACCGCGCTGCGTGACCACCTGCCGCGTTTCGATCTGGTGGGTGATGATGGTCTGCTCCACCGGCCGGTAGATGCGCGGCGCCTGCTCCTTTGATGGGCCGCTGGAGCCGTCCGGTACAAAGTTCCCGTCAAGCAGCATCCCCGTGCGCTGGTAGCCCAACTCGATGGCCCTGACCTTGCTGGCGGCCAGCGTGGGCGTCTCCCTGAGCACCTTGACCGGGATGGTAACGACGCGCATCAGGTTCCGGTCCAGGGCGTCCACGTTGACGATGCGCTTCTTGGCGATCAGCTTGGCCGTCTCGCCGTTGATCGTGTCCATGCGGCGCTGAATCTCCTCATGGACCGCCTTGCGCCGGTAGAGGCCTGTGCCAGCCTTGGACGGGTAGCCGGCGGAGACAGCCGACTTGGCGACGTCGCGGCACTCGGAGTAGGCGTCCACAAATCGCAACTCCTGCGCGGAGAGTGGCAGCGGTACGGTCTCGGGCAATGCCTCCATCAGTAAATCCCCTTCCCTGCGAATTGCGACCGCGGGCTCAGTGCGTTACGATACGCCTGCTTTAGTTCCGGCTGCTGCTCAGGAGGAACGGAGTCGGCAATCTTGCTCCTCTTCGATTCTATCAATGGCCTGAGTGCCTTCTGTTCATCAGGTGTCCCGATGACGTAGACGTTGAGCGCCTGCTCGGGGGTGAGCGAGCGCACGGCAGCGGTCAGGGGATCGGTTCGCGCATACGTCCTGGCGCGGAATAGATCGGCCTCGTTGACCGTGCCTGCCGCCTTGTACGAGTCGATCAATTGTCTGTTGACCTGCTTATTGCGGTACATATCCTCGACAGCGTGCATGGCCGCAGTCTTATCGGCCTGGGCTTGCGTCTTCGTTCCCGATGGCCTATTCTCCTGGCCGTATTCGCGGGCCATGTTGAGCGCCTTCGAGTTTTGGATGTAGGCGGGGGCTGGCTGGAATCCAAGCTGGCCGAGGGCTACGTCGCTGGGGTGGCGCGCGGCCGCCCCGGCAATCCGCTCAACCGACTCGACAGGATGAGCCCAGCGGAAGGTCGTATCCTCGCCCTCCTTGGCGAGCAGCTTTGTGCTGCCGGTGATGGCAAAGGGGGTGGCTGTGCCAGCCGCCCACCGGGCCACCTGGAGAAGTTGATTCACATAGGGATCGTCCTTGTGGCGAATCTCCGTCCCGTAGAAGTCGCGGTTCTGAATGGCCTCGGCTGTCGCTTCCAGCAGCGGGCTCATCTTGTTGGTGATGGTACTGACCGGATGATTAGCGAATCCTATCACGTCTTTCATGTAGCCGGGGATATTGACGCGCGTGCCGTCGGCGCGCTTCGGGTAGAAGTAATCCTTCCATGTCTCCGCCGGCTTCCCCGTCCATAAGTAGGTCAGAGCGCCGCCAATCAGGCCCGTGACCAGCGGCAGCGCGAAGGCAAAGGCCATGCGCGGCGTGACCTCAAACCCCTTGCCGGTAGCAGCCTTGGCAGCCTGCTGCGCTGTGTCTGCGGCGCCGCCCCCGAGTTCGCGTAGATCGCCATAGTTCCAGCCTACCGACCGGCTGGCGAGCCCTAGCGTGTCCTGAAGTGCCTTGTGCCAGAAGAGATTCTCGTAGACCAGTTGGCCGAAACGATTGTCCACCGAGTCCCACGCGCGCTGCATCTTGCGGCGCACCTCTTCCACGCTCCAGTCGTTGCGGTCGCCCTCGTCTAGGATGTCGTGCGCCATGTCATAGAACGCGCCCATCTTCATACGCGGGACCATCCAATCCATGACCGGCGCGATGGTGGTCTGAAGCACAGTGCCGGGGAGCGAGAGTAAGCCCTCGCCGATGGCGCCGTTCCTGAATGCGTTGACGGTCTTGCGGAAGGCGCTGTCCTGCAGCACGTCCATTTTGGCGCGACCGCCAGCCTCGGCCATCGCGCGCGCCTCAAATGCCATCTTGGCGTAGCTGCCAGGGGTCAGGTATTCGCTCATCAGATGGGAGCCATTGACCATCGTGCGGATCACGGCGGGCGCCACGGTTGCTCCGGAGAGGATGTGACCGGCCGCCTGGATGGGTTTGCCCTCGCTCAACTGCTGGATGCCCAAGGCGACCTCGGACGTGGCGGCATTGACGGCCGTGGTCGAGGCATGGAAGGCGGAGATTCCCAACTGGAGCGCGTTGAGATTGTCGTTTGTCCAGCGCAGCACATCATAGATGGCAGAGCGCCCGCGCAGCCCGCGGGAGACGAAGTTGTTGAAGACTTTGGCGGCGTCCTGCGGGGCGTAGTAGTTTCCGCGGATGTACAGGTGCCCCTCGTCGTCAAGGCTGTGGACGGTGCCAATGCGGTCGTCAAGCGGACGCCAGCCTTCCGGCGGCTTCTGGCCGATGCGTATTTGCTTGGCCGTGCCCGCCTCCTTCATCATGTCCAGCGTCTTGTGCGCCATGAGGAACTGACTCATCTCGGCGTACTTGCGCATGAACAGGTCCACCGGATTCCACGAGACCGGCTTCAATCCCATGTCGAGGCCGTCTTGCATGGTGGGGATGGTGCGCTGCTTCAGGAATGAGCCGGCCCCGGCGAACGGGCGCTTGCCGGACATAACCGCGCGCAGCGTCTTGGCGGCCATCGAGGGATGTTCCCAGATGTGCGGGAAGTAGTTCTCGATCAGTGATTGCAGCGCCTGGGGCTTGAGTTCCTGAATCTGCTCAATGAGCGGCTTGAACCCGCTCTGGAATACCTCGGCCAGTGCGCGGTCGCTTTCGGGCAGCGAGTTGATCTTGCCGCTCTCGACGGCGTTCCAGAACTTGATGGAGTCCGATCGTGGGCGCGTCGTCCACTTGTTGCGGGTGGCTTCCAGCTTCTTGGCGATCACGGCAACTTGGCGGTCGCGCTGGCCGCGAGTGTCGCGCATCGTCTCGCGCTGAATGTCGCCGGGGGTGGTGGTGTCAGTGGCCCAGTCTTTGAAACGGTCGGCTATGTCAGGGAAGAGGGTCTTGAAGAGTTCGGGGTCGAGGAATCCGCCGGAGTAGGTGGTAGAGCCGAGAGAGGATGGTTTCTCTTTGGCGGCTGCCAATTCCTTTTTGAGCGATGCAACCTCTTCTTTGTGAAATGCTTCATCCTTCTCATCGGCACGGGCTAAGTCTTGCTCAGCCTCGTCCAGTCGGCCCTGAAGGTGCTTGACCAGCGCTTGCTGATCCATCTCTTTGGGTGCGCGGGGTATTGACCGCTTGCTGGTACCGGGTGCGGTCTCGGTTGGCTTGGCGAATGCAGACGGCGCAGAGCGTAGCAGCCTGTCGATGGCGGCTGGAGTGTTGACCACAAGAAACTTGCCATCGTTTGGGACTTCGATGCGGATGTACTGATTCGGGAAGCCCTCGGGCCGGGACTCTGGGCGCTTTAGGTTCTCGCTGTTCTTGACTACGGCTTTCCAGTCCAGCACGCCATTGACACCGGGGACAGTCTCGTACTTCTCCAGCCACGCATCCCGCACGGGCTCCAATGCCTTTACGAAATACTCGGCTTGGTACTTCCACCTGTTCTGGTCGGGATCGGTGACGAGTTTTTCTTCGGGTTCCGTGAGCGGGATGGAAGTTCGGTGAGCCTCATGCTCAGCGTCTGCGATCTTGGCCGCAAGTGCGTTTATTTCATCCGCGCGATCTTTCGTGTAACGGTTCTTGCTGTCGGTTTCCAGGGTCTCAAGTTCTTTCTTCCATCCCTCCAGCTCGGACGGCGGGGCAGTTCCTGGCGCAACAGCCTGAGCTTCCGTCTTGACCGGCGCAGCCTGTGGCGTCGGTTTGTAGAACGAGGGCTTTGGATTGCCCTTTAGTTGAACCTGCTCGACCGTCCCATCCTTGTGCGAGATCGAAATCGAGTTGATGGTGAACTTCTTCCCGTCTGCCTCAGTCATGCCGGTGTATCGCTTGGCCTCTTCTGGTTTCACATAGGCCAGCGTTGCGTGAGGCTTGTACTCAGGGAACGACCGCTCGACGAAATCGCCGTGCTTGTCGAGTTCCTTCTCCATCCGGCGCAGGTCTGCTGACTCAACCGGGACAATGATCGGCGCAGCTCCATCGCTGTGCTCGCTCGGCGGGAAGGCCTGAGTCTTGCCAAGCGTGGCCTCAAAGGGCGCTTGCTTCTCTAGGTAGGCACGAATCTTAGACGTGTCCGCGCCCTCGTTGATCCCATATCGGACGGTAATGTGGGAATCGTTGACCATCCCTTCGCCCATCAGGTCTTCGGGGATGATCGCCTTTCGCGCCCGCGCCAGAGCTTTGCCCGCGTCGCTGTCGGCCGGAATGTCGGCCTGAGTGCTTCCGTACCTATGAACGGGTTCCTTTACTTCTTGCGCCCCACCGCCTTGCTTACCCAGTGGCTTTTCTTCTTCGGCTGCTGCTGGACGGAGTGCTCCGGCAGGTTCATTCCCCGGCTGGCTTGGTTGAACTCGTCCACCACCTTCGGGCCGATTTTGTTCCGGTTGGCGTTGAAGTAATTTCTCTGGGCTACTGACTTGTACGGCACGCTGCTGCTCCTTCCCGCCACTTTCTGGCGCTGCCACGGCATTTGCTGCGCCGCTGATCCGAGGTTCTGCATTAGCTTTGTACTCCTCGCTGTTTTGAAGATCGCCGCCCTTGAAGGCGCTTTCAATTTCCTTTTGGAACTGAGGATTGGTCGAACGAATCCATCCAGAATAGGGCTTGCCTTCTGCAATAGCAGGATTGCGGGTCAACCATGAACCGCCAGCATAACGAACCTCCATGCCGCGCTCTGGCCAGAATAGCGGTGCGTCTTCACTCCCGATAGTCATTCCACTGGCGAGGACATTTTTGGCCGCAGCGTAGAGATTTCCTTCAGTGGCGGTTTGTGGTTGTTTCGTCGTTTTGGTCGGCACTGATGGCCTTTGTCCAGGCTCCGTGAATAGCGTCCCGTCAAAGTCAACGTAGAGCGCCTTGCCCGGCGGCACCGGCGGAATCTCCATCGGCGCATCCACGTTCGGCTTGACGTTCACATCGTTGTCGAGCAGTGCGCCGAAGTCCGGCCCCTTGACGTTGGTGACGGGCAACTCCCCGAGTCCGACGCTGGCCAGGGCCTCATGCACCGTGGGATTGTCCGCCTCGGCGCTGAAGATGACGACGCGCACGCCCTGGGCCACCAGTGCTTTTATCTGCGCGATTCTCGCCGGAAGGGGTTCGCCAACATGGCGGGGCGCACCGGGCGCGGGCTGGCCCTGCTGGACCGGCGTAGATGGCAGTGCGGCGGGTTGCGCCTGCAAGTCCTTCCCGTTCGCCAGGATTGATCCCTTGGCCGTCTTGACCATCCACCGGCCGCCGTTGGGCTCGTTGGCATTGCCGCCCTTGATGGTGCCGAATGTGCCGTCTGCCATCGTCACCGGCGTACCCTTGACCAGCTTGGGGGCTGCTGGCGGCGTCGGCGCGGCAATAGGCGGCTTGGCCCCCACCGGCGTCATGCCGGGCAGGGCGGCCACCGGTGGCGTCGCTGGCGGGAGTACAGCGGGAGCGGGCGTAGCAGCGGCACCGCCGCCACCACCAGCACCGCTCGGCACGGAGGCGACGGGCGCGCGAAGATTGCCCTGCGCCGGTGCGCCCATACCAGACGGCGCGGCGGCAGCGATGGCATCAAACTTAGCCTTGATCTGCGCGCCGAGCTCGTCCGCTTCCTTCTGCGCCGCCCTCTGCTGCCAACTCCCCGGCTTCGCATTGTCGGCCTCGATCTGCGCGTCCTTCTGCTGCGCGTAGAGCGGGTCCGTCTCCTTCATCGCATCGGCCTGGGCTTTGGTCACGACTTGCACTTCGGAGACCAGGTTAGCGTCGCCCGGCTTGCCCGTCTGAACCCCGTACTGCGGCGCGTTCAGGCCATTGTTCGTGATCGTGTCCTTCTGGACCACCGGCAACTGACTCTCGACGGCGGCCTGAGCCGCGGGCACGGCCTCGGGAGTCGGCACCACCACGCGCACGCCGACGGCATCGATATTCGTCTCCACCGGCT
>Ga0187874_10001823_pt1 | contig 17813 bp, 17 predicted proteins | sample June2016WEW_16_1_3_FD_132993 | JGI IMG/M metagenome (GOLD analysis project Ga0187874, IMG submission 132993) | Peatland microbial communities from SPRUCE experiment site at the Marcell Experimental Forest, Minnesota, USA - June2016WEW_16_150 | ecosystem: Environmental > Terrestrial > Soil >... | reverse complement strand
GGCTTGGACACCACAAGCCTCGGAAGGGGGCCACCCTCGGTGGTGGATTGTCAGTCCACCGAGAGCTCAGGACTGGAAGATTTCAGTGAGCAGGTCTGGCAGGTTCTCAGTGAGCGTGGTCACCATGGACAATCCAATACACGAGCGGCTCTTCGAACCTGTCCTCACTGTCGGCTCATCTCGTGCACGGGAAGACCGCTGCCTACAGTCACGGGCTCGCCGACCGGCCAGGGGCCACCCCAACGACCACGGTCGGGCGACTCCACTTCGATATGAGGCAACCAGGCGAGCCAGCTTGGCAGATACCAGCTACGACGATCGAGCAGGCTCAACGCACTCGGCAGGATAACCAGGCGGATCAATGTGGCGTCGAGGATCAGGGCAACTGCCACCCCAAAGCCCATCTGCTGGAACATGACAAGCTGCCCGCGGGCAAAGCCGCTGAACACGATCACGATGATCAGTGCGGCGCCCGTGATGATCCTGGCCGTGGACGCAACACCGCTCGCGACCGCGTCGCTGGTTGAGCCAGACTCGTCATAGCGCTCTTTTATGCGGCTCATCAGGAAGACCTGGTAGTCCATCGAGAGCGCGAACAGCACTGAGAAGAGGAACAGCGGGACCCAGGCGTCGATCGCGGTGACTTGCTGGAACCCGAAGAAACCCGCCCCGATCCCGTGAATGAACACAAGTGCGAGCAGACCGTAAGCGGCCCCGATGGACAGGAGGTTGAGGAGGATCGAGACGGCCGCGATCACGAGTGATCGGAAGGCCACCGTGAGCAGCAGGAAGCTGATTCCCAATACGAACAAGAGCACGTAGGGCGTCGGCCTGGAGACTGCACTGAAATAGTCGGCGGTGTCGGCAGTTCGCCCTCCGACATGGACCTTGGCGCCTGAGCCGGCAAAGGTTGAAGGGATCAGATTCGCTCGCAGGTCGCGAATCGCCGTGACGTCTTGGGTGGAGACGGCATCCCCCTGAATCGGAACTGTCAGGGCCAGAACGTCGCCATCAGGAGATGTCCCGATCAGACCCGGTCCGAAGTGGTGGTCTCCCGCGAGCAAAGCCTCGAGTCTGGAGAGGTCCGCGCGGGCGGTCTTTCCTCCTCCAACTGCAACGATCTCGACCGGGTAAGGATCCTGGTTGGGGAAGAAGTGCTCGACCGCCAAGTAGCCCTGCTTGGACGGCAGGCTGTTGGGAAGAGTCGCGACTCCGCTCTGGCCGATGTGGAGACCGAACACAGGCAGCGCCGCCAGGATCATGAAGCCCGCAGCGATGACGAGGCTCATTCTGGGTCGGCGCATGATCCTTCCTATAGCTGCCCTCCACAATCGAGCTTCGGCAGCGTCGGCGCGTCCAAGGTTCTTGCCCACGATTGGCAGGCGCAGTGAGTCCACGCGATCACCGAGGAGTCCCAGCATCGCCGGCAGCAGTGTAAGCGCGGCAACAACCGATACGATCCCGACGATCACGGCCCCAGCGGCCAGGCTGCGGAGAACGCTCGTCGGCACGAGGAAGAGACCAAGAAGTGCGACGGCGAACGCGGTCCCGCTGAATAGCACGGCTCGCCCCGCCGTCGCTCCCGCCCTGCGGATGGCGGCCTCCTTGTCGAGACCGCGAGCGCGTTCTTCTCGGAAGCGCGAGATGACAAACAGCGAGTAGTCGATCCCGAGAGCCAGACCCATCCCGGTCGTCATGTTGACCACGAAGATGGACAGGCTGAACTCCCGCGCGATGAGCATTGCGATTCCCAAACCCACGAGGATCGAGAAGAGCGCCATCAGCACCGGTACCAGCCCGGCGATAACGGCGCCGAACACGAGCAGCAGGATCACGATCGCGATTGGCAGTCCGAAGTCCAGCTCTCCGTGTCGGAGGTCGCTCGACGACAGCGTCGTGAAGTCGTTGCCGACCGTGTGCGAGCCCGTGACGGCGACCGAGAACCCATCGCTACCGTTCGCCGCTCGGACGGCGACTACCACCGGTTGGATGTCGGCGTCGGTCGCGGCCTGCAGTTCGATCAGCGCGGCGTGTCTATTCGACGAAACGAACGGACTTGCGAGAGACAGGTCAGTCACAACATGTCTCACGCCTGGGCACCTTTGGACCTCAGACTCGAGTCGCCTGACGACGGCCTGGAAGCGAGCGTTGCGAACTGTGAAGTCCCTGGAACTGACCACGATCACATCGGTCGGCCTGTCGGCGGCCGGGGCACCAATGAGTCTGTTGTAGAACGCCTCGGCCTGCGCGGACTGTGTGGACCCCACGACATAGGCGCTGGTCGTCAAATCACGGACTGTCGTGCCAATGAGAACAAGGGCCGCCAAGATGGCGAGCCCCCAGATGGCGAGCGTGCGTCTGGGCCGCCGTGCACTCGCTCCCATCAGCCTTTCGCTCAGCCCACCACGAAGTGCACTCGACGAAGCCTCGCCTCCCCCGCCGTCTCGACCGGCCGCGGATCCGTCGGCACTAGACCAAGTATCGGTGTGCATGATCCCCCCTGATTCGTGCCTCCAGAGCAGTGCTCTCTATTACAGAGCACTGTACATGGGCAACTCCCGAAACGTCAAGAGCGGTGCTCACAAATGGTACCTACTGCTCTGAAAACATGACAAACTGGGGCTATGCCAACCACGAAGACCGTGTCGAACGTTCGTCAACGAGTCCACGAGGGCGTGCGAGCCGACATCGTTGATCAAGCTCGGCAACAGTTGGCCGCCAATGGCGCCGCGGCATTGTCGCTTCGGGCAGTGGCCCGCGAACTCGGCATGGCCTCTTCGGCGATCTACCGCTACTTCCAGTCGCGCGACGAGCTTCTGACGGCGTTGATCGTCGACGCATACGACTCCATGGGAGCCGTCGCGGAGGATGCCGCCGCGTCCGGAGGCGGGTCGTTCAAGCGCCTCAGGGCAGTGAGCCGAGCGGTACGCGGTTGGGCCCTTGAACACCCGCACGAGTACGGCCTCGTGTACGGAACACCAGTTCCTGGCTATCTGGCGCCACAGCTGACCGTCGAGCCGGCCAGCCGTGTGAGCCTGGTGCTGGCTCGCTTGGTGCTCGACGCCCACCGCGCCGGAGAACTCGACCTCGCGCGAGTTCGTCCCATCCCCAGGGCGCTAACCGTCCAGACTCGACCACTCGAAGTGGCCGTGATGCCAGGCGTCCCGCTTTGGATCGTCGCTCGCGCTCTGGTGGCGTGGGCTTTGTTGTTCGGACAGATCAACTTCGAGGTCTTCGGACGCTTGGACGATGTGGTGCAGGACAGGGAAGTGTTGTTCGAGTTCACGGTGACGACGATCGCCGACATTCTCGGCATGTCGCAGCCCAGCGCCGAAGTCCAGACGTCCACTCGCCACACCACTTCACGTCGGCTGGCCCGCGCCACGTAGTCGTCATCGGTCGCGGCGGTAGTTACGCGCACATCGAGTGACTCGCGGGGCTGGCGATCGCCGGCAGCCCGGTCGGTCATTCTGACCATGCCGGTCGGACTCTCCGGTAAGTGGTGGGCTGCCGCGAGGAGTACGACCAGCAATGAAGTTGCATTGCCGGGCCGAACCGGGATTCTGAACGGAACGACACTGGCCGGACCGATGTCGAGGTTGGTGGGTTTCCTGATTCCCGTATGGTTGTTCGTGCTGGCTTCGTCGAGCGTCGTAGCATCCGGCTGATCGATGCCGATGCCGACTGGGAACGTGCGGTCGAGGAGCTCTACGGCATCCTCGCAGAAGTCGCCAGTCGCAGTTCCGCCATCACATGTGGCAAGTTCGCCGGGCGACTTACCAGTGCCACTCTCGTGCCGAACGCGCCAGCCCTCTACAAGATGCCAGACGACGTGCCCTCCCGCGCGTTTACGGAGGTTGGTTCGCTGCTCTCCGCCGTTGTGGTGCGCAAGACCGGCGGCAGGCGTGGCCCGGGGTTCTCCTGGGTTGGCTCGTCGACTCGGCTTTGAGAGAGCCGAGGACGAAACGGCAGAGAATGTCTTCTGGACGCAACAGCTCGAAACGGTCCACGCTTGGTGGCGACCAGATTGACCGATCGAAGACGTTCCGACGGCGGCGACACCCGCGACAAGTCCTCCCTTCCGAGTCCTCCAGCTGTTCAGATGTGCCACTTGCCGGAATCCAACAGCCTCCCTGCTCAACGACACCCGTCAGAATCTGTGCCGTCGGGTTGCCGCCGTGCCAATCACAATCAGGCGTGCCTGGTCAAAGACGAGAAGGCCGTGCAAGGCCAGCGCGGCATTAGCATCCTCCGATTAGTGCCCATTGACCCCGAAGTTCCTGCCGCGGCAATGCTTGAAAGTATGCGGCACCTTGTCGCGGGTGTTGCCGATGGTTGGACGCGAGCCGAGCCAGGAGCCCTCGCCGTCGTAACCGGCGTAGCGCTTCCAACTCTCAACGGAGTCTGCGTCGCCTCCTTGGACGCCGATGTGGAGGTGGTCGCCGATCTGCTGGATCAGGTCGCCGCGACCGGACTGCCACATTGCCTGCAGGTGCGGCCGGACGCCGCGAAACAAGTAACCGATCTTGCGGTGGCCCGAGGGATGACCCGGGAGCAACTTCCGATGATGGTGTTGGAGGACTCGAGTCAACTCGATGCAACGCGGGCGACTGGCGGACTGGTGATCCGTGAGCTAGTACCCGCGGATGCGCACCTGCATGCGCGGGCAGCGGCAGCCGGCTTTGAAGCTCCCGTGGAGCTGTTTCTGCAGTTGATGACTCCGGCGTTGCTCGCGCTACCGGGCGTGCACTGCTATCTCGGTGAAGTCGACGGCCAGCCGGTCACCACCGGTTTCGGTGTCACGTTCGGGTCCTACGTCGCGATCTTCAACATCGCGACGCCGCTGGCGCAGCGTCGACGTGGATATGGTGCCGCCGTTACTGCCCGGGCTGTCGCAGATGGCTTGGCTGCCGGCGCGAAATGGGCATGGCTGCAGGCCAGCGAACTGGGCTATCCGGTCTACGAACGCCTCGGTTTCCGGACGGCGGAAGTCTGGTCGTGCTGGCTCTCGGAAACGGCAACCGATCCGTAGTCCGGCGAGCCCGGCGCAGGGCGTTGCGCCGTGGAGAAACCCTGCTGCAGCAATGGCGGACAGGTGACTAACCGGCGCGGCCTGCCGCGAGGAGTCCTCGCTCTTAGAGCTCCAGATGTTCAAATGTGTCACCTGTCGGATCCAACAGGCTTCCTGCTCAGGGGCACCCATCAGGACGGCCTACAACGGCCCGGGACGCCTGGGGAGTCGAACACCAGCCGGAACCAGTCACGGATCCGTAGGACCCCAGCTCACGGTACGGCGCTTCACGGATGGCCACGGAGCTTGGCGAAATATCCGACTCGACCCGCGTGCGCCCTTGCCCACGCCAAGCGCGTCACGCGAGCATCGAGATCAGACGTTATGTCGCGCCTGCGTGACGCAGACGTCTCCTGACGCTGACCCCGGGGTCGGCCCGCACCCTCTTGGCTTCGCTCGCTCGGAGGTCTAATTTGCGTTCACGCGATCCCGCTGGGACGACGTTCGGTCGGTTGCGGGAAGCGACGAAGACAAGCGCCCCGGCAGCCGAGACAACCCGGCAACGCAAGGGGAGCCGACCAAGGGGGGGCCATGGCCTGGCGATTAGAAGGTACTTACTTCGAGAACTGCTCCTGCGACATGGTGTGTCCCTGCACCACGTCCGGGCTCACGCTACCGGGAGACCAGGACCGTTGCCGGGTCGTGCTCGTGTTCCACGTCGGGCAAGGCGAGGTCGACGGCGTCGACGTGAGCGGGAAGACGGTGGTCATCCTCGCGGACACTCCTCGGGTGATGGCCGATGGCAATTGGCGCGTCGGTGTCGTCATGGACGCCGCGGCCTCGCCCGAACAGGCGGAGAGGCTCGGAGCCGTGTTCGGGGGGCAAGCGGGAGGACCGATGGCAATGCTCAACCCCCTTGTAGGCGAACTCCTCGGGATGGAAAGCGCCCCGATCGACTACGTAAATGAGGGTCGGATCCACTCGGTCAAGGTCGGCGAGCTGATGGACATCGAGATCGAGGACTTCGTCGCGCCGGGCAACCCGAGTGGCGAGTTGGAGCGCCTGACCGGGATGTTCCATCCGGCCAACTCCACGCTGAGTATCGCCAAGGCCAACCGCTCACGCGTCGACGCGTTCGGCCTGTCATTCGCCAACGTGGGCAAGAACGGACACTCTGCCCCGTTCTCGTGGGCCTCGTGAGTACCGCCGCCCCGAGTCTCCGGCGTCTCACGTTCCCCTCCTCGCTGCTGCTCTTGGGGGCAGCCGGTGCGTGGATAGCGGTGGTGGTCGTGGCACGCCGCATGGGGCCGATGCCCGGGACGATGGGCGTGGGCGTCGGCAGTTTCGTCGCCATCTGGGCGCTCATGATGGCAGCCATGATGCTGCCCTCTGTCACCCCATTCGCGTCGCTCTACACGCGGACGTTCACCTACGACCGCGGGCGACGGCTCCTTGAGTTGGTTGTTGGATACCTGCTGGTCTGGACGCTCGCGGCACTCCCGGCCTATGGGCTGGCATGGCTCGCCGACCGGACGACCAGCGGACATCCGGCGGCGGCTACCGCACTGGCGGTGTTCATCTTCGCAGCCTGTGGGCTCTACCAGCTCACGTCCCTCAAGGATCGCTGCCTGGCCCGATGCCGCTCGCCGTTGGGCTTTGTGCTCAAGTTCGGCTCTTATCGTGGGCGCACCCGCGACCTGCGTGTTGGCCTGTACCACGGCGCGTTCTGCTTGGGGTGCTGCTGGGCCCTGATGGCGCTTCTCGTCGCGTTCGGTCTCATGAACCTGGCGGCTATGGCAGTGCTGGCGGCGATCGTGCTGGTTGAGAAGACCGGCCCTTGGGGACGCCGTTTCAGCCAAGCCCTGGGAATAGTCGCCCTCGTCTTCGCGGTGCTCGTGGTCTTTCTGCCGCAGCTCGCCCCCGGGCTTCAGCCGGTAGGTTCCATGGGGAACATGGGGAACATGTCGTGACAGATGGGTCTCCTGGCGGTGACATGGACTGGCGCGTGCGGGGCTCGTACTTCGAGGCGTGCAACTGCGAGGCCATCTGTCCGTGCCGTAGCGTGGGCGGTCGCCCTGGTGGGCCTTCGAGTTTTGGCGAGTGCTTCGGTGCTCTTTCCTGGCACGTCCACGAGGGCCATGCCGGCCTCTGCGATCTCTCTGATCTGCGGACTGTGCTCTCGATCCGCTACTACGACCGCGTGCAGCCGAGCACTCCGTGGGAGGTCGTGGTCTACGTCGAGCAACGGGCAGACGATGATCAACTCAAGGCGATGGCCGACATCTTCCTTGGTCGGGCAGGCGGATCGGTGGCACAGCTTTACGGTCCGGCCATTGGCGAGGTTCACGCCGTGCGTCGTGCCCGGATCACTTTGGAGCACACGACTCCCCGCAAGCGAATCGACGTGCTCGGTCATCTGACCGTCGAGGCCGAGGGAGAAGCATCTGCGTTCGGCGAGGTGCGATGCGGCATTCCCGGCTTCGACCATCCCGGCACCGAGCTCCACGGAGAAGTTCTTCGGTCCACCGATCCGGCATTGCGGTGGGAAGTGAGGGGGCGGCGCCACGCCGCCTTCACGACCGACTTCGACTACCGCTCGAACCCATGATCAAGATGTCTCGCGCCTCGCTGGCCTCGGTGGAGAGCGGTGACCGAGCGGAGACCGAGCCGTCTGGGCGGCTTCAACGGCTGCCCTCGGTTTCTCACTATGCGCAGATGGTGCGATCTGAAATGCCGGAGTCCAAAAGGCCTGCGGACGAGTAGCCGAACTGCCAGAAGGCGCTTACTTGCCGCCGAGTGCGGCCTGGAACCGTAGGTAGAAGGCCGCAAATACCAGGACAATGCCAACGTTGACCATCAGCCGTGGCCAAAAGTGGTGCTTGAAAAACAGAACGTCAACACCGACCACGACGGCGACGAGCGCAAGCACGTAAAGCACGATGGTCGCGCGTCCACCCACGGAGCAACGCTATCAGCGGCCCGTCTCCGCAGCGCTGCGTGGCTAGTCAATCCTCACCCTCGCGAAGCGCACAGAATCACACTCCGAGCCCGCTCGTCGTGGAGCGCGTATTTGACGGCGTTACGCGCAGCGCACGTCGCCTTCCCAGCGACGGCCACTCGATAGCGCCACCGAACCTCGTATTCCGGCGGCCAGGTTGACCGATCGAAGATGTTTCCGGCGGCGGCGCACGACGCCGCCCTCTCGCTCGAGTCCTCCGCACGGAGTTGCTTTTCACCATCTTCAGCGCGGCCGGACACTTCGCTAGCCCGGTTCTTCTCCGAGACTGTATCTATCCGGTGCGAAGAGTAGGCCGGCAGCCGCTCGCAGGGACCTGGCCGAGACGCGTGGCCTGCCACTGCTCGCCCGGGCCCGACACGAGCTCCGACCAGGACCCGGTCGCGAGCTCGAGGGTGACCGGATCCAAGACGGGCAGGAGCCGTCCGAGCAGCGCTCGCAGGACGGCGTCGTGAGTGACCAGCGCCACGCCGAGTGGCGAGCCCTCGCCCGGAGAATCGCCACGCTGTCGAGCGGTTGCGCCTTCAACCGCCGCGACAGCATCCAGAAGGGCTGCTCCGGCCCTGGCCTCGACAAGCTCCCGCGCTTCGACGAAAGGAGCGGCGTCGATGGAGCCGAACTGCTCCTCGACCTGCTCGAGCGCGTGCCCGGCCCACTCGCCGTAGAAACGGTCGCCCAGGCGGTCGTCGATCTCGAGTGGAGCCGACGAGCTCAGGGCAACCGGGCGCGCAGTATCGGCGGCCCGCCTGAGCGGGCTCGACACCACCGCCCCCAGTGGCACGGCGCGGAACAACTCGCCGAGCGCCCACGCCTGGGCCTCACCGGTCGCGTTGAGCGGGACGTCGAGCTGGCCCCGGAGAACGCCGGCAGCATTGAGAGCCGTCTCGCCGTGCCTGATGAGGAAGACATGGACTGTCGCCACGTTCAGACAGGGTAGGCGGACGGCTACGGCCTCACGACCATGTGGGCACCTCTTCGGAAGGACCGGCACCGGGACGGCAAGCCGCCCGGGTGGTCAGCCGACGAGCCCGTAAGGAAGCGGCTCGGCCGCCTCGATCTCGATGAGGCGGTTGTACTTCGCCACCCGTTCTCCGCGTGCCGGCGCGCCGGTCTTGAGCTGCCCGCCCCCGGAGCCGACCACAAGATCGGCGATGAAGGTGTCCTCGGTCTCACCTGAGCGGTGCGACACCATGTGAGTCCAACCTGCCTGCCTGCACGCCGCGATCGCGGCGAGCGTCTCGGTCACGCTGCCGATCTGGTTGACCTTGATGAGCGCCGAGTTTGCTGCCCGCCTGGCGATCGCCTCGGCGATGATCTTCGGATTGGTGACGAGGAGGTCGTCGCCCACGATCTGAATGCGGTCGCCGAGCCGTTCGGTAAGGCGAACCCAGCCGGCCCAGTCGCCTTCGGCCAAGCCGTCCTCCAGACTCCACACCGGGAAGTCGTCGATGATCGCTTCGTAGCGTCCGATCATGTCGTCGCTCGACAGCGTCTCCCCCGCGACGTGGTAGGTGCCGTCGCGGAAGAACTCGCTCGCGGCCGGGTCGAGAGCGATCGCCACGCCTTCGCGGCCGGGGCTGTAGCCGGCCTGGTTGATCGCCTGGACGATCAGGCCGAGCACCTCCTCGGGCTCGTCGATCTCCGGAGCAAAGCCCCCTTCGTCGCCCAGCCCCGTCGCGAACCCCTTGCCCGACAGCAGCTTGCGCAGCGCGGCGTAGACCTCGGCTCCGGCCCGGACGGCTTCTGCCATGCTCGGGGCGCCTATCGGGGCGACCATGAACTCCTGGAAGTCCAGCTTGTTGGGTGCGTGAACCCCGCCGTTCAAGACATTGAAGTGGGGGACCGGGAGCCGGGGCGTCACGCCCGACGGGTTGAGGGAGCGCCACAAAGGAACGCCCGCCGCCATGGCGATCGCCCGGGCTGCGGCCATCGACACCCCGACGATGGCGTTGGCTCCGAGACGGGCCTTGTTCTCGGTGCCATCGAGCTCGATCAGGGTGTGGTCGAGCTCGGCGAGATCGGCGAACGTCCGGCCACTGATCGCGTCGGCGATCTCACCGTTGACGGCTCCGACAGCTCCGAGAACACCCTTGCCGCCGAAGCGGGCCGGGTCGCCGTCGCGGCGTTCGACCGCCTCGCGCGAACCCGTCGATGCGCCGGACGGTACGCCTGCGCGCGCGATGGTGCCGTCACCGAGCGTCACCGTGACCGCGAGCGTCGGGTTACCCCGGGAGTCGAGAATTTCCACGGCTTTGACACCTGAAACAGTTACGCCCATCTTCGGCTCTCCTTCGGCTTGAACTGGTCGCTCAGTGCGCGCGGCGACTTCGCGAGTGTCGCCTAGAAGGGAAGGTATCGGCAAGCTGGGTCGTCGGCGAGTGGGTCGCCGGTGGCCGCGTAGGCCCGCGCCCTGGATCCGCCGCACTCGTCAGCGTACTCGCACCGCCCGCAGCGACCTGGGAACGCGGCTTTCCTGATCGCCTTCAGTACCGGGGCGTCACGATAGATCTCGAGCACGCCGGTGTCGCGCACCGAGCCGAGCCGAAGAGGAAGGAAGCCGGCCGGGTAAACCTGGCCGTCGTGGGCCACGAAGACAATTCCCTTGCCATCACGAGTCGACGCCGTCGGAGCCAGCACCGGCGACGTCGGCTCACCCAACTCGGAGCGAAGCCGCGAACGCAGCTCCCGGTAGAGCGGCCCCAGCTCGAACTCGGCTGCCGGGTCGAGGTCCGCTTCGGTCCGCTTGGAACGCCAGTCGCGGACCCTGCGGAAGAAAGGCGCCTCTACGGTCCGCACCGTCATCCCGTACTGGGCGGCATCAACGAGGAAGTGACAGACGTCCTCGTACTCGTCGTCCTCGATCTCGGCGATCTCCTGCCCGCGGCCCACGCCGATGAGGAAGAACACCTCCCAGGTCCGCACTCGGTGGTGGACCAGCAACGCCGCCAGGTCCGCGAGCTCCCTGACGTTCTGCGCCATGACCGCTGAGTTGATCTGCACCGACAGGCCGTGCTCTTTGAGCAGGCCGATCGCGCGGAGCGTCTCGTCGAAGTGACCGGGGATCTGTCGAACCCGTTCGTGGGTCTCGGCGCTCGCCCCGTCCAGACTGAGCGAAGCAATCCTGACACCGTTGGCGTACAGCATCGACAGCGTGGCGGCGTTCAGGCTCGGGGAGACCGAGGGGGAGATGGCGACCGGCACACCGATGGCGTGCGCGTGCGCAGTCAACACGTCGAGATCGCGTCGTTGCAGGCAGTCGCCGCCCGTCAGGATCAGGACCGGGGCTGGCGGGCCGGCGCTCGCGAGCTCGTCGATCAGGGCCTTGCCCTCATCTGTCGTGAGCTCGTCCGGCGCCGGCTCGCGCAGCGCCAGCGCCCGGCAGTGCACGCACGCGAGCGGGCAGGCCTTGGTCGTCTCCCAGAAGACCAAGCGGGGCGCGCTATCGAAGGACATGGCCGGGCGCACACGCTCGACGGCGACGGCATCGGCTGTGGCTGTGGCTCCTGAGTCAGTCATCTCCTCCCAGTCTGGCATCGGCTGGCCTCTCGTGGTGCCGCCGCAGCGCCGGGCCTGCGCCGTCCCCGGTGGCGTCAGTTGAGACGGGGACCGACACCGCATGACCACACGCCGGCAAATACAGCAGAAATAAGGCAGATGACCTGTCCTTTTGGCCCTACCGCCCAGCAAGCGGTACGGTTCATCATGGTCCGTGTCCCTGCACAGGGATGCTTGGCGCCTGAAGGAGAGTGAACGTGGTCCGGGTCGACATCGACGGGCTCGAGAACGAAGCAAGGCCGCAGAAGGCTACGGCGTTGTTCCAGGTCCGCTTCCATGGCCGGGGCGGTCAAGGAGTGGTGACAGCGGCGGAGATGCTGTCGGTGGCCGCATTCCTGGAGGGCCGCCACGCCCAGGCGTTCCCGAGCTTCGGCTCAGAACGTGCCGGTGCACCGGTGGTGGCCTTCTGCCGCATCAGCGATGCGGAGATCCGCACTCATTCGCCAATCGCGGCCCCTGACGCCGTGGTCGTCCAGGACGCGACGCTTTTGCACCAGGTCGACCTCTTCGCGGGCCTAGGCGCAGATGGCTATCTCCTCATCAACACCACACACAGTCTCCACGAGCTGGGCCTCGGTGAGCTTGCCACCGGCATGCGCCGGGACCGCCTTGCGATCGTCCCCGCTACCCAGCTCGCCCTGGAGCACCTCGGACGGCCGGTCCCCAACGCCGTGCTTCTCGGCGGCTTGGCCGCGCTGAGCGGCGTCGTATCTCTCGACGCCGTCGTGGGCGCGATAAAGGAGCGTTTCAGCGGGCCGCTCGCAGACGGCAACGCGGCGGCAGCAGCAGCGGCCTACAGGATCGTCGCCGAACAGCAGGAGGAGGTGGCGAGCCATGCTTCGCCAGCTTGAGGGTTCAAGAGCCGTCGCCATGGCCGTGGCGGCGTGCCGTCCCCAGGTCGTGTGCGCCTATCCGATCACGCCGCAGACTCACATCGTCGAAGGCGTCGGGGAGATGGTCAAGTCCGGCGAGCTGGCCGGCTGCGAGTTCATCAACGTCGAGTCCGAGTTCGCTGCGATGTCGGTGGCCATCGGCGCCTCGGCGGCCGGGTCGCGGGCCTACACGGCGACTTCGAGCCAGGGCCTGTTGTTCATGATCGAGGCGGTCTATAACGCCGGTGGCTTGGGCCTTCCGGTAGTCATGACTCTCGCGAACAGGGCCATCGGGGCACCGATCAACATCTGGAACGACCACAGCGACGCGATGGCGGTGCGGGACGCGGGATGGGTGATGCTCTTCGCAGAGTCCAACCAGGAAGCCACCGACCTGCACATCCAGGCGTTCCGGCTCGCCGAGGACCTGTCGCTCCCCGTCATGGTGAACATGGACGGGTTCGTGCTCACCCACGCGACCGAGCGCATCGACGTGCCGACCCAGGAGCAGGTCGACGCGTTCCTGCCGCCATTCGAGCCGCGCCAAGTCCTCGATCCGGCCGACCCGGTGACCATCGGCGCCCTGGTGGGGCCCGAGGCGTTCACTGAGGTCCGCTTCCTCGCCCACGCCAAGCAGATCCAGGCCATCGGACATATCCGCGAGGTGGCCGACGAGTTCGCCGAAGCCTTCGGCCGGCGTGCGGGCGGCCTCGTCAACACCTATCGGGCCGAGGACGCCGATGTCGTGGTGGTGGCGCTCGGGTCGATCCTCGGCACGATCAAGGACGTCGCGGACCAGATGCGCGAGCGTGGTACGAAGGTCGGGGTCGTCGGGATCACCTCGTTCCGCCCGTTCCCGCTGGACGCGCTCCACGAAGCCATCGGAGACGCTCGGCGCGTGGTGGTCATCGAGCGGGCATTCAGCATCGGATTCGGCGGCGTCCTGTCGACCGACGTGGCGCTGGCGATCGCCGACGGCAGGGCGCGCATCTCGACCGTCGTCGCCGGGCTCGGGGGCCGCGCCGTTCCGGAAGCCGCGATCGCCGGAGTGATCGAGGACGCGGTGGCCGGTCGGCTAGAGGCGCTGCGGTTCGTCGACCTCGACAGAGGTGTTGTAGAGCGCGAGCTTGCCCGCATGGCCGGCGATCGGCACTCGGGACCGAGTGCCGAGAATGTTCTACGCGACCTGAGAGCCGTCGCGTCCAGATCCGTATGAGAGCCGTGAGGAAGGACCGATGACGGCGACCCAGAAGGTGAAGTTCTACCAAGTAGGCAGCTTTGCAGTGGGCAACCGCCTGCTGGATGCTGACCAGCGCACAGTGCAGTCCGACGTGTCGCGCCACAACACGATCACTTCGGGCCACCGTGCCTGCCAGGGGTGCGGTGAAGCCCTCGGCGCCCGCTACGTGCTCGACGCCGCCATGCGCGTGACGGGCGGCAAGCTCGTGGCTGTCAACGCCACCGGTTGTCTCGAGGTCTTCACGACCCCGTATCCCGAGAGCTCGTGGCAGCTGCCGTGGGTGCATTCGCTCTTCGGCAACGCCGCAGCCGTGGCCACCGGGGTGGCCGCAGCCCTGAAGGCCCAAGGCCGCGACGACATCAGGGTTCTCGCCCAGGCAGGTGACGGAGGTACCGTGGACATCGGCTTCGGCTGCCTGTCGGGGATGTTCGAGCGCAACGACGACGTCCTGTTCGTCTGCTACGACAACCAGGCCTACATGAACACCGGCGTTCAGCGATCGGGCGCAACCCCCGCGGCCGCGCGAACCGCCACCACCGAGGCCGTCGGGCCGGAACCGGGCAACCCCTTCGGCCAGGGCAAGGACATGGCCGCCCTGGCCATGGCGCACGGAATCGGCTATGTGGCAACGGCCACGGTGTCGGACCTGCACGACCTCGAAGCCAAGGTTGAGAGGGCCATGGACTTTCATGGAGCGCGCTATCTGCACGTGCTCGTGCCGTGCCCGCTCGGCTGGGGCAGCAACTCAGCTGACACCATCCGCGTGGCGCGTCTTGCCACCGAGTCGGGGTTGTTCCCCGTCTACGAGGCCGAGTACGGAACCGTCACGGCGGCCTCGCCCATCCGCCACCGCGTTCCGGTTGAGGACTACCTCCGCCTGCAGCGCCGGTTCCGCCATCTCTTCGACAGCTCAGGAGCGGTGAAGAGGCCCGACATCGTGGCCAAGCTCCAGCAACTGGCAAACCGGAACATAGATCGCTTCGGCCTTCTCACAAACGAGGTGGCGTGATGGACAAGCCCTTTGCGATAACCCTGGACGTTGGCACGAGCCTTGCCAACAAGACCGGCTCGTGGCGCGTCGATCGCCCCGTGTACGTCGACCGGATGCCTCCGTGCAACGACGGCTGCCCTGCCGGGGAGAACATCCAGGGCTGGCTCTACTACGTCGAGGAGGGTGACTACGAGCAGGCATGGCGGCGTCTCGTGGAGGACAACCCGATGCCGGCGATCATGGGCCGCGTCTGCTACCACCCGTGCGAGACCGCCTGCAACAGGGCGAAGCTCGACGAGGCGGTCGGGATCAACGCCGTGGAGCGTTTCCTGGGCGATCAGGCGATCGAGCACGGCTGGTCCTTCGGGTTCGTCGCGCCGCCGTCGGAGAAGAAGGTCCTCGTCATCGGGTCGGGACCGGCCGGGCTGTCCGCCGCCTACCACTTGCGTCGCTTGGGCCACGCCGTGACCATCTACGAGGCTGGATGGGCCCTCGGAGGCATGATGCGCTTCGGCATCCCGAAGTACAGGCTCCCCCGCGAGGTCCTCGACGCCGAGATAAGGCGGATCTGCGCTCTGGGCGTCGAGGTGGAGCTCGGGCACAAGGTCACAGACGTGCCCGAAGAGATGCGGGCCGGCGGTTTCGACGCAGTGTTCATGGCAGTGGGTGCCCAGCTGGGAAAGCGTGCGTACCTTCCCGCCGGTGACTCGGCACATGTGATCGACGCGGTGTCCCTGCTCCACTCGATGGAGGGCTTCGATCCTCCGAGCCTCGGACGGCGCGTGGCCATCTACGGCGGGGGCGACACCGCCATGGACGCGGCACGCACCGCCAAGCGCCTGGGCGCAACCGACGCCGTGGTCGTCTACCGCCGCACGCGCGAGAGGATGCCCGCCCACGACATCGAAGTCGAGGAAGCAGTCGAAGAAGGCGTGCTTATGAAGTGGCTCTCGACGATCGCCGATGTCGACTTCGACAAGGGACGCATCGTCATCGAGAAGATGGCCCTCGACGAGACCGGCTTCCCGCAGCCGACCGGCGAGTTCGAGGAGCTCGACGCGGACTGCGTCGTCCTCGCGCTAGGCCAGGAGTCCGATCTGTCGTTGCTCGCGAGCATGCCGGAGGTCGTCGTGGTCGACGGCTCCGTCCAGGTGGGACCCGACCTTATGACCGGCCGCTCCGGAGTGTTCGCCGGCGGCGACGTCCTGCCCGTCGACCGGACCGTCACGACCGCCGTCGGCAACGGGAAGAAGGCGGCCCGGGCCATCGACGCGTGGCTGCGCGGCGAGTCCCTTGCGAAGCCGGTTCGCCATGAGCTCGCCGGTTTCGAGCTGCTCAACACCTGGTACTACTCCGACGCTCCGAGGATGGAGCGGCCTCGCCTCGAGGTCGCACGTCGCACCTCGACTTTCGACGAGATCGTCCAGGGGCTCGACGAGACGAACGCCCTGTTCGAAGCGCGTCGGTGCATGTCGTGCGGGAACTGCTTCGAATGCGACAATTGCTTCGGGGTCTGCCCCGACAATGCCGTTGTGAACCTCGGCTTCGGCAACCGGTACCGCTTCGAGTACGACTACTGCAAGGGTTGCGGCATCTGCGTTTCCGAATGCCCCTGCGGCGCCATCGTCATGGAGCCGGAACTGGCCTGAGAGGGCGCTATTGACCCGACGCTCACAACCGCCGGGTCAATAGACAGCAGTGCTTGTACTTTCGGCCGCTCCCGCACGGGCATGATTCATTGCGTCCGGTCGTCCGCCACCGCAATCGATCCTCGTGCTCGGCTGCTTCGAGCTCCGCACTGATCTCGAAGATCGGCCGTCCCTGACGGGCAAGCGCCGCCATACGCCGGAGATAGGGCAGTAGATGGCCGTAGAACTGCCGATACCCGGCGCACAGGTAGTTGAGGCCCTCCTCACCGTCGGGCGTCGTGGCGAAGCGGTCCTTCGGGCAGCCCCCGTGGCACAGGAAGCCGACCGGGCACTGCCGGCAGCAGGCCGGCAAGGAGTCGTACTTGGCCCCGCCGAAGGCGATCTGCTCTTGTGAGCCGACGAGGGTCGCAAGCCCGTCGCTCATCACCTCGCCCAGGCGATGGCCTGGGTCGACGTAGTGGTCGCAGGCGTAGACGCTCCCGTCGTGCTCCATGGCCAGAACCCGCCCGCACGTCCTCGACATCACGCAGAGGTTGGCCGGCTTGCCGGTGACGACGAGGAAGCACTCGAGGAAGTTCTGAACGCCGATGCGCTCGATGTCGTGGCGGACCCACTCGTCGAAGATGGCGCACAAGAACTCCCCCATCGCTTCGGGCGTCACAGAGCGTTCCGACACGCCGCCCGGTGCTTTCTCGACGACCGGCAGGAACTGCAGCCATTGCACGTTCTGGTCGACGAAGAACCGGTAGACCTCGGTTGGGTGCGCGGCGATCAACGCGTTCAGCGTGCACAGCACGTCGGGCTCGATGCCCGCGGCGCGGAGGAAGCGAAGGCCCCGCATCGCGCGGTCGTGGGTGGGCCGGCCCCGGCGGTCCGGTCGAGAAGCGTCGTGCAGGTTCGCCGGGCCGTCGATGCTGAGCCCGACCGCGAAGTGGTGCTCGGCCAAGAAGCTGCACCACCGCTCGTCAAGCAGCGTCCCGTTCGTCTGGATGTTGTTGAGACAACGCCACCCCGCCGGCAGGTACCGGTCCTGGAGCTCCACGACCTGGCGGTAGAACTCGACCCCCGCCAGGGTCGGCTCTCCACCGTGCCAACCGAAGTGCACCACCGGCCCGGGGCTGGAAGCGATGAAAGAAGAGATATACGACTCGAGCACCCCGGGGGCCATCCGGAAGTGCTCCCCAGGGGGGAAGAGCTCCCTCTTGCCCAGGTAGTAGCAGTAGCCACAATCAAGGTTGCAGATGGGCCCGACGGGTTTGGCCATCACCACGAACGGGTCGGTCGCGCTCACCGGTCCACCGCCGATCCGCCGATGACTGTCACGCCCGCAGTGCCCATCCGCCCCGTGCTCTCAAGCCTGGATCGATACTGCCGATATATAATAATGTAGGCACATTAGCTAGGGACAGAGCGCTCGGACAGCTGGGCAGTTCGGGAAGAGGCGTCAATTCGATGAGCGAAGTGACGGACACGAGAGGC
>Ga0187874_10001819_pt1 | contig 17834 bp, 15 predicted proteins | sample June2016WEW_16_1_3_FD_132993 | JGI IMG/M metagenome (GOLD analysis project Ga0187874, IMG submission 132993) | Peatland microbial communities from SPRUCE experiment site at the Marcell Experimental Forest, Minnesota, USA - June2016WEW_16_150 | ecosystem: Environmental > Terrestrial > Soil >... | reverse complement strand
CTCCCGAGGAGCTGGGTCTTGGGCCGAGGTTTAAGGATGCGATGCAGAGGCGGCTGGGCAAAAGCGGAATTTTTGTCGAAGTCAACGGGAAATACTACCTTTCCGAGAATCGGCTAAAAGAAATACGGGAAAGACTCCGCAACCAAGAATTGTAGATACGTGCCCTTCCATGCTGACTCTAAACCGATTAGTTAGGCATCTCTTTTCACGAGAATTTCCGGTTATCTAAGGTTAAGCCACAGATTTTTGGGGAGATTTAAGGAGATTTTGGGAGAATTATGGAGACTTAGGGAGATTTTTAACCGCAACCTGCAGCCAATACAAACCCCATTCCAAGGGGGCAATCCAAAACGCAAAGAACAAAATTCTAATGCGAAAAATCCTAAACCCTCACAAACTCACATTTCTGCAGACTGCGCACCCTGCGATCTTTCTAGATGTTTTTTGAATCAGCCTATTTTGACGGTAGTGGCCGCCTATTAAATTTTGTTGACGTTAGGACTTTAGGAGACTTTACCAGACGATGGCGGACTTTGGGAGTCTTTGGCAGACGATGGCGGACGATAGGAGACTTTAGGAGACGATAGGAGACGCAACCTGCAGCTGATCCAAGCTTCTCCACAAGAAAGCAACCCAAAACACAAACAACAAATTTGCCCGAATTTCCCACCGCGCAAAACTTTTCACACCAAACAACACTTGATTCAACTTTAAATATGGAAAGTTCACTCCTTATCCATCATACAATTTACGGTAAGGCGTGGCTTTGATGGAGAGGAAAGATTACCTGCGGAATCCTGTCGAGCACATAAAGGTGGGCGGCGCACAAACGGTTGACCAACTGATGCAGCAATTCAAAAAATCAGGCTCCCTGGGCGCGGGCAGGTTGGCGACGGCATGCGACATCTACGAGAAAATGCTCAGAGACAGTGGATGCACCGTCTTTTTGGCGCTCTCAGGAGCCGTGGTCCCAGCGGGTATGCGCACGCTTATAACGGATTTGATAAGGAAACGCCTCGTCGACGTCATCGTAAGCACCGGCGCATGCATGGTTCACGACGCCATCGAAGCCGTCGGCGGACACCACTACAAAGCAAAATGGGCAATAGACGACACGGAACTTTACAAGTACCATCTCTTCCGCATCTACGACATCCTTGTCCCCGAAGAAGACTACGTCAGATTAGACGTTAAAATGTCAGAGATCTACGATGAAATCGCAGCCGAACGCAAGGGCGAAAGCTTAGCTTCAAACGAGTTCACCCACGAAATAGGCAAGCGACTCACCGACAAAAACTCAATCCTTCGAGCGGCATACGAAGAAAACGTGCCGATTTTCCTCCCTTCCGCGCGAGACTCAGAATTCGGGTTTATCCATTGGCTTCACGCCGCGCAGGACAAGCCTAAACCCGTTCTGCTGCTGGACGCCTTCAAGGACGTGCCGACGATCTGCGGAATATGCAGCAAGTCGCCTAAAAACGGAATGATAGTTATCGGCGGTGGAGTTCCACGCAACACAATCCAATCATCCGCTGTAGCATCCAAGAAAGGCCTCGACTACGGCATCGTCATCACACTGGATAGGCCTGAAACAGGAGGCTTATCCGGTTCAACGCTGGAGGAGACGGTAAGCTGGGGAAAAATGAAGGGCGAAGCAGCCCACGTTATGGTCATCGGAGAAGCCTTAATGATTTTCCCATTCCTCGTTGCCTCCGTCACCGAACGACTAGGCGAAAACTTCAGACGAACCCCGTTCTATCAGTTTGAGCAACCATCAAAGAAGGGAAGCTGAAAACATGGTGGAAAAACAAGACAAGGAAAAACACTGCGGCAACTGTGACAGCCACAACTGCTATGATTACCCAACTAAAGTTTTCTGTTCGACTCGTTACGGCCAAAACAAAAGCTTCATTGTTGACACTCTGTGGCTCTGCGAAAGCTATAATCGCGTCAGCCAAGAATGCTACTGCGTCCGGGAGGCATTAAAGAACAAGAACAACGGCGACGCCTCGCAACATTAAAGTTAAATATTGTGAGCCATGTTTGTGTTGTGCGAAGCCCGGTGGTGTAGCGGTCAAGCATAGGGGCCTCTGGAGCCCTTGACGAGAGTTCGAGTCTCTCCCGGGCTACCAACATCGAAAAGAACCTCTGTGCACAACTCTCTGGTGGGGAGAATGACTGAAAAATGAAGAAGGTTTCAACGCCGCAGCTATTGCAAAATTGTAATCGTTAAGCATTTGGACAAAAATAAACCCTGCCCATCGCAAAACTTTACTTTTCTACCGGAACGTGCTTTTGCAAAAAGCCTACTTTCGTGGAAATGTACGGTAAGATTTCGGTGACTGCGATGTACGCTGCTGTTGCGTATATTATTCCTGCGACAACATCCGTGAGGTAATGTTCGCCAAGATATACTGCGCTGAACCATGTGCCGACGGGGATTGCTAGCACTGGAAGCGATTTCCATCTCCATATTTTGAAAGCAAACAGGAAGACTAGCCAAGGTATGGCTGAGTGCATGCTGGGGAAGGCAGCGTAGTTGTTTGGGCTTAGAAAATCAAACAAAGTTTTGTAAACTGGAAGCCTAAGCTGGGGTCAACTGATCCAGTTAAGACTCGTATTACTTGAGGTCCAGTATAAGATGGGTTAAGGATTGAGCTAAACTGGATCCAAGGAGGGGCAACAGGGTAAAACAGGAAGGTTATCAACGCGGAGTATGTGAGCACACCGAAGGATACGGTGTATTTCCAGTAGTTTTTCGGGCTTTTCCTCCAAACGACATAAGCGAATATGGTTGGTACGAAGAAGTATATGGAATAGAAGAAGGCTCCCGCGTAATCTAAAACCGGCAGCCTTACAGTTTGTTGAAGGATAATACTGGGGATCTGACCAAACAGCCACGTGTCAACAAATTTTGGTCCACTGTGAAGATTGCCTGATGAAACTGTACCGACAAAGCTATACATGACTTCGTAAGAAAGAAACACCGTGATAAACGGAAGCCAATCTTTCAGCGCTCGATACGTCTGCTTATTATAAGCTGCGATGAAGAGAATCCCTAAAACCAGAAATTCAGGTCCAGGAATAATCTTGTATTCCAAGCAAAATATCGTTATCGCGACGATATAAATAGTCAAGAAAACTAAGGAAAAGAAGCGAGAAGAATGATAATCAAAGGTAACGTTGGCCTTCAATTTATCAAGCTTTGAGTTTTTCAGATCCGCTTCTTCAGTTTCTTGCTCTACCATTACCTAATCAGACCCGCACTAACAGGTTTCTTTTAGTTCCAAGCTTACATTTGTTTTTTAAATGCTTTTCCCCAATTTACCCCTAGATTGTCCGAAAAGCCCTTAATTTATGGCTGTTCTTACTTCCACATCTACTCGGACAAAATCGCTATCAAAACTAAGGGCACATTTAGGCTGGCATGGAGAAGTTTGAGCCGCCAAAGTATGCCACGTTTCTAGCTAGTGCGTGTGAGCCTTGGCAAAGCTTGCCGATGTTAGTCATAAGTTGGTAAGATGCTTTCAACGCCATGTTTAAGTCGTTGTTCGTTAAGAACTTTGCTTCGATGTTAAGCGTTGTTCCCTGAATGTTCGCGGCTATTTGAATTCCGCCGTCTTCAGTTATCCACTTCAAAGTGACGCCGCGATTGTTTTCTGAGATGCCAAGCCAGCGGAGCACGCCGAACCATTTGCCTCTGAGGGAAAGAATAAGCTGGTGTGTCATTAGATCTGAGGGTAGGAAAGTTTGGACTAGCGTTGTTGCAGGCTCTTCGGAGCGTGATTGGTTAAGTTTCAGCTTGGTTATTTTTGGCGTAACCCTGTACCCATCGTGCTCTTTTTTGACTATGCCCTCCTCCTCTAGCCGGGCAAGAATCCGCGACAGCGTTTCAGGATGCAGACCTGTTCTTCGCTTTAACCCGTCAAACGTGAATATGGTCAAGTCTTCAATTTCTATAAGCGCTAAAACGTCAGCGTCGCGTCCGCTAAGATCTATTTCGGATGGAAGACTCTCCCAATTAACGTTCAGAATAGGTATCATTGTTCTATTGAAGGGTCTAAACGTCTCTTTTGAATATTACCCCTAAAGCCTATGGAAAAGCCATGATAAGCATGGAAAATTGGCGCGTCGTCCTTCATTCCCCCTGGCGCAGCAACAGGATCAGAGATTTTCTCGCGGGGTCTCTCTGGTTTTTTCCATGTTTTTCTTTCTATATAGTCTATAGGAATTATGTTGGGAATCGATATAACAACAGAAACTACATCGTCGCTTGTAAAAAAGAGGTATAAAAATGAAAACTACATACATAATAGCTATCGCCGTGATAGTTCTTGTAGTCATCGTCGGAACCATATTCGCTTACCCCTACATTTCGGGAAGTAACTCTACAAGCCCGACTCCAAGTCCAGCGCCAACAGCAACCCCAACGCCTACACCTACCGCTTCGACACATCCAACTGCCAGTCCAACAGCCATACCCACAGCCGCACCAACTCCCTCTCCAACTCCGTCTCCTGCGCCTGTACCAACACCAACTCCAACACCCGCACCGTTAGCATCCGCAACCATAACAGCCGGTGGCGGCACACTGGTCTACCCATTGATGCAAACTTGGATAGGACAATATGCCACTTACCAGTCACAGATCACAATCAACTATAACCCAGTAGGCAGCGGCACAGGCATAAGCAACTTCCAGCAGAAACTGTACCAAATCGGAGAAACCGACGCCCCAATGACCGCAGCCCAGTACCAAGGTCTTCCCACAGGCACAACAGCAATAACCGTACCCATCTCCGCCAGCGGCGTCGTGCCAGCATACAACCTTAAACTCCTCAACGGTACAGTCTGCCAAAACGGACTTAACTTCAGCGGAGCAGTCCTGGGAGACATTTTCATAGGCAAGATAACCTATTGGGACGACCCAGCCATAGTGGGTCTACAATCCGCTACGGTTCAAGCTCAACTGCCGCATACCGCAATTATTTGTGTCCACCGATCTGACGGGAGTGGAACAATGTTTGCCTTCACAGACTTCCTCTACAAGACAAGCTCAGACTGGGCAACACAAGTCGGAGGCCCGAGCACAAGCCCCAACATCTGGCCATCCCTTCCAAATGAACTCGAAGGAAACAAAAACGCAGGAGTAGCACAGAACGTTGCAGCGAACAACGGCGCCATTGGTCCACTTGAAATCTCCTATATACTCGACAACCCTGGACAAACCAACCTCGCCTATGGTGCAGTCCAAAACGGAACAGGCAACTACATCCTAGCCAACATCACCAACATGGCAGCAGCACTTCAAGCAGGAGCAAATGCCGGTCTTCCAGCCGGAAATGCTCAATGGACAACTGTTTCAATTATTGATAACATCTACAACGACCAAACTGACACTACAATCTACCCAATCGTGACGATGACATATGCTTTGGTCTACCAGCAACAGAGCGATCAAGCTACAGGCGCAGCAGTCGTCAACTTCCTATCATGGATCATTAACAGCGGCCAAAATGCAGGCATCGGCATAGGCTACGTTCCATTGCCAACTAACATCATCGCCAATTGCAACGCATCGCTTAAACTGATAACATCACCAAATGGAACACCATACATAAGCTAAAATCTAACTCGCTACCCCTCATTTTTTTAACTTCAATTCAAGAGGCTTCGAAAGTTGCAGTTCCGACTGAGAGGAGACACGATCGCAACAATGGCTCTCGCAGCTGCCGCTTTGTTCATCATAGTTCTTCTCGTTGGACTATCATACGAGCTTTATCTCGGATCCTCTACATCAATTGCCAAGTTCGGCATAGGCTTCCTGGTCGGCTCAAAATGGAATCCGAATAAGAACGCGCTTGGCGCACTACCGTTTATTTATGGAACCCTAGTTACATCTGCCATTGCGATTATGATCGGGCTTCCTATCAGTCTTGGTGTAGCTATTTTCATTTCTGAAAGGCTAAAAGCACATCGAAGCATCGGCTACTTACTTGGAACAATCGTTGACTTACTCGCGGCAGTTCCAAGCGTGGTTTACGGTCTCTTCGGCATCCTAGTTTTTGCTCCCCTTTTGTCAAAATATATAGAAACCCCCCTGCATCAATTCCTTGGCTTTGTCCCATTATTTTCAGGGAGCCCGTTTCAGGGCGGCGCAAACTTCTTCTCAGCAGGCGTAATCTTGGCAATCATGATTATTCCTACTATGTCGGCCGTCACAAGAGATGTTCTCCATGCCGTCCCAAACAGCCAGAGAGAAGCAATGTATTCCTTGGGAGCAACAGATTGGGAAGTCACACAGAAAAGCGTTTTGCCCTACTCAAGGTCAGGCATATTCGGAGCATTCGTTCTCGGACTAGGACGAGCGGTCGGTGAGACAATGGCGGTGGTAATGGTAATTGGCAACATACCAAGTATCACGTCAAACTTGTTTTCTTCGGGGTACTCACTGTCTGCACTGATTGCCAATGAGTTCGGCGAAGCTTCAGGACTGTACCGCGCAGCGATAGTGGAAGTCGCTTTGATTCTCTTCTTTGTTGCTTTGATAATCAATGTTTTTGCTCGTTTGCTGCTTTGGAGGATGACGCGTGGAACGCAGGTGCGGGCATAATGGAGGCTTGAAATGACCAGTGCTGACGGGTTTTCAAGTGTTTCTTGGTGGCGGCGGTTAGTCAACAAGTCAATGACCATTCTTATACTGGTAGCTGTAGTCCTCGCCATCGTGCCTCTAGTTTTCATCCTAGCTGAAGTTTTGATACAAGGCGGCTCAGTGATCAGTTTGGGATTCCTAACGCACATGCCTGCAGGACCAACTGATAAGACCGGAGGGATAGGTCCTGCGATAGCAGGTTCTTTCACAATGGTGGGCATAGCCAGTTTGATTTCCATTCCAATCGGCGTAGGAGCAGGCATTTTCTTTTCAGAATGGTCTTCCTCTAAACTTTCGACTGTATCAGGTTTCATGAATGATGTACTTACTGGTTTCCCAACCATGGTTATCGGTCTTTTCGTGTACATAATAATTGTCCTCACTACACATGAATGGTCGGCGTTTGCAGGAGGCGTTGCCCTAAGTTTCATTATGATACCCATTATCGCAAGGACAACAAGTGAATCTCTTAGTCTTGTACCAAATACCTTGAGAGAGGCTTCCATGGCTCTGGGGGTTCCTCGTTGGAGAACAATTTTCAGAGTCGTTATCGGCACAGGCAAGACTGGGCTCTTGACAGGGATAATTTTATCAATTGCACGCGCCACAGGTGAGACAGCACCCTTACTCCTAACAGCCGCCGCGAGCACCCACTACATAACAAATATATTTAATCAACCTACTGCCTCACTAACTGTTCTAATTTATAACTACGGAACTTCCGGTTTTCCAGTGTGGGAAGCTCAAGCATGGGGCGCGGCCTTAATCCTCATTCTGTTGATGCTAGGACTGAACCTTTTCGTTAAACTTGTCATAGGAAAGAACTTAACAGAGGCAAGAATGGAGTAAAAGCAATGATGGAAACACAAAAGATAATTCGCTGCATGGACTTTGAGGAGACCCGATAAAATTGAGTAAGCAAACCCAAGAGTCATTTCCGGCTAAGGTGGAAACAAGAGACTTAAAAGCCATTTACGGCAAGTTGCAAGCCCTCAAAGGAATCAACTTGAAGTTTCCCGAGAACAAAGTGACCGCCATCATGGGTCCCTCAGGATGCGGAAAAAGCACACTCATCAGGTGCTTAAACAGGATTCACGAGTTGACTCCTGGCGCGAAAGTTCAAGGCGAAGTTATCTTGGATGGCATAAACATCTACGATTCAAAAGTTGATCCAGTTGCAATTAGGCGTAGGATCGGCATGGTTTTCCAGAAGCCAAACCCGTTTCCCACCATGACCATCTACGACAATGTGGTGGCGGGTCTGAAACTTAACGGTGTGCGAAATAGAAACAAACTTAATGAGCTAGCCGAGAAGAGTCTTCGGATGGCGTTTCTGTGGGATGAAGTAAAGAATGATTTGAAGAAACCTGGGACCGCTTTGTCTGGGGGACAGCAGCAACGATTATGCATTGCTCGTTCACTAGCTGTTGAGCCAGAAGTTATCCTAATGGACGAACCATGCTCGGCTCTTGACCCGATCGCCACCGCCAAGGTTGAGGAGTCGATTGTTGAGTTAAAGAAGGAGTTTACAATCATTATCGTAACCCATAATCTCCAACAGGCTGCGCGGATCTCCGACTACACGGCGTTCATGTATCTCGGAAAATTGGAAGAATTCGGAGAAACAGTGGATATTTTTGAGAACCCGAAAAGTGAGTTAACCGAAAAATACATTACAGGCAAGTTTGGATAAGGTGAACAATATGGAAAGACTAATAGATTCTGGATTAGAAGAGCTGACCGTAATGGTTTCTAAAATGGGAGGGGTCGCTGAGAAAGCCCTGTCTGTGTCAATAAACGGCTTTGTCGAGGGCGAAGACCTCTCAAAGAGTGTTCATGAACTCTCGGAAATTCTGGTAAATAGAACCGTGGAGGTGGAAGAGAAAGCTTTTAGCTTGATAGCTAAGTATCAGCCAGTTGCCTCCGACTTGAGAATAATAAACTCCTACATGAAAGTGGCGTACGACTTTGAACGTTTCGGCAGATATGCCTGGGATATATCCTTCGTCTCTACGCGTTTCAATGCAAAAACAGTCAAGTGTGATAAATGGATATTTGAATACATCGAAAAAATGGCTGAAAAAGTGCTCCAAATGGTGCGTGTAAGCATTAACTCGCTCAGACGCTTGGACCCGGAGCTTGTCAAGAGGATGACGGAGGAAGAGAACGAAGTTGACAAAACCTACTTCGAGTACTTGGACAAACTGGTCGCGCAGGCAAGCGTCACGAACGAATGCACCATCTCCAGCGTCCTCGTCGTAAGGTATCTTGAACGCATTGCTGATCATGCCATGCACATCATGGAAGCTGTAGTTTACGTCGCAACTGGCGAGAAAGTAACATTAAGGTAGCAAGCCAAAGTAAATCTGCGAGCCATCGCAGACCCATCCAAATTCTCTTCTTCCTGAAAAAAATGAGTTCAACGAGTTGGAATAAGAGAAAAACGTCTGGGAAATAGTTGTAGACTATCCCAGAACCGACTCAACGTTTAGATTCAGAACTACCTCTGAGATGTCGCTGGCGTATTCGGCTGTCCTTCGCACGCTTTCAATTGCTAGTCTCAAGTGCACGGCGTCTTCGGTTTTGACGTTTTGCATGGAAAGCACAGTCTCCTTTTCCAGTTTATGCACTTGACTTATTCTTTCGATGACGTTTTCAGCCAGATTAAAGTCGCGTCTGAACAATGCGTCCATGGCGTTCTCAAACATTGATATTGCCAAACCGCTTAACTCGCTAATCTTTTCTGAAAATTGCCCGTTTACACACTCCTTTAGGCACATAGTGTTTTCAGCGATTTTGGTCGCGTGATCGGCGGTTCTTTCTACGGCCTTCGCTATTAGCCTATAGCCCAAGCAGTCTCTCTGAGAGTTTAACCCGATTTCTTTTACGATTCGTGGGTTTGAAACTGCTAACTTTAAAAGTCTAACTATGTACAGCCCGAACCGGTTTACTTCACGGTCAGTTTCAATAACTGATTTTGCAGCTGTGTAATCCAGCTTTTTCAGCGCTGACAAGGCTTCTTTATGCATGGATGAAGCAATTATTGACATTCGACTCAGCGCATTCTGAACCGTGAGCTCAGGGTAATTGAGGAGCACTTGAAGCGTCAATTCTGTGGGCGTGTCAATTACAATTTCCGTTCCAACAAGGTAATGTCGCGCAAAATTCTTAAGGTGATTTCGAACTTTGGCTGAGAGCACTTTTTGACTTGGCGCTTTGATATGCAGAATGTTGTACCCGTCTAAGTAAGCTGATATTGCTGTTCGCATAATGGCGTCAGGGTTGTCGTTTACTGAGGCTTTGATGAAGGCTTCGTCTTGCTTTTCTTTTTTTACAAATTTTGAAGGTGCAACGCATAGGGATCCATCGTCTTCTTCACGGACAACCATTGAGCTTCCTCTCTTCAACTCATTTCGGATAGCCCATTCTTTGGGCAGGGAAAGAATGAATGTGGATCCACCTGTTACCTGAAGCTTGCGTTGTTCCTCGTTTTGTTTTTCGACTTCTTTAGTCATGCAGACACGTCAATACGTTTTCTATGGATGCCTAATTATATTAGTTATATCTATATAGACTATTTAGTCTATGGAGATTTACTATATAAAAAATGTGGTTAGCTGCTTAAAAAACAAGACAAAAACTGAACTAACAAGAATAAATACGTGTTTTTTTAAGTTTTGCTAACTTTAACCTATTTTTGGGCTATTGAATTATTGAAACGCTTCGAAGAAGCAAATCAAGTCTTCGCTTTGAATTACGCTAGAGTTGTCAATTAGATGTGCTGTTCCGTCGGGGCAGTAAACCTTGTCGCCTTTATTGGCTTTTCTGAAGCGGACGCTGCATTCCTTAAGTATGGTGCATCCGTCGCAGTCTCTGGATAGCATTCTTTTTGTCACCTCTTCCACATGTTCAATAAGCCTAATGCTGAAGGTTCCTATAGAGATTCACTTAATAATATATATAGACTCTATATCAAAAAAGCAATGTGCCTTTTGAAGGCTGAATACTTAAAAAAGGGTTTTGTTTCTAATCGCATTTCAGGTTTCAGGTTTATGTGGATTTTTTGTTGTTTGTGCCTTGGGTTGCTTTCTTGAATTATGACTTGAGCCGTTTGCAGGTTGCGTTTTTTCCCGTTTTCTCCTGTTCCGCCGCGTTGTTTCCCGTTCCTTCCCGACTTTTCCAGTCTTTTCCGGACTGCCTGTGACTTTTTCGACCTTTGTGTCCCTTTCCAACCTGTACCCTGACTTGTGTATGGTTTGCGCGTAAAGTTTTGAGCAGGCAATTTGAAATTGTTCTTTGGAATAGTTAAATAGTTAAAAGATTTTGCCTTTAATGTTGCAAAAAAATATTGTCTTGGATAACTTCAACGTGTCTTATTTTGAAAAACACTTTGATGGGGGAAACAAGAAAAAAACGGGTTTCTTTCCAGCCTAGTCAAAGATAGGTAGGAAAGAAACGGTTGAAGCAACTTGGTGTGCTGTGCTAAACCTTGGCATTGGGGAGGGTCGTCTTCTGAGCGGTGGTGATGGCATCGGTTGAGGCGGTTCAATTTCCAGTGGGATGTGCTCTATCAGTCTTCTTCTCCTCCGTGAACTGTTGGCACTATGGTTGCTTCTAGCAGCGTTTCTCTTCGAATTACGGTCAGCTTTGTTTCTTTGCCTATGACGTCTTCTGCGAGAAGTCTCGGTAGGTCGTAGAAGTCGGTGACGGGTTTACCGTTGAATTTGACGAGTACGTCGCCCATAGCTAAGCCTGCTTTACGTGCCGGTGAGCCTGCCTCGACGCTGAATATCATTACGCCTGTTTCCTGTTCTAAGCCTGCTTGCTCGGCGATTTCTTCTGGAATAGCGACGGTGTTTGCGATTATTCCCAGGTAGCCTCTCTGCGATTCACGTCCTGTCATTAGTCTGTCTGCCACGGTTTTGACTTTGTTTATTGGTATTGCTATGCCCCTTTGCCAGACGTAAGCCGTGTTTATGCCGATGATTCTGCCTTCAGCGTCTACGAGTGGTCCTCCGCTGAAGCCTGGGTTAAGTTGCGCGTCGGTAGCGATTATGTTTTCCATTTGCATGGCTCCACGCCAGCCTCTTATTGTGCTGTTTACGCTTGTTACCATGCCGCTGGTGGCGGTTGGCTGGTTTCTGTTAAATGGGTTAGCTAGAGCCAAAACATATTGACCTACGCTTAGTTTTTCTGAATCGCCCATTTCTACTGGTGTAAATTCCCCGCTTTCCGCCTTCAGCAAAGCTAAGTCGTTATATGCATCTGCGCCTACGATTTTGGCGTTGAAGGTTTTTTCTCCCTGCCCGATTTTGACTCCACTGCATCCTCCGAGAACATGATTACAGGTGACAATGTACCCATCTTTTGTTATGACAACGCCTGTGCCGCGTGACATCTGCGCTTTTACGCTGACCACGGACTTTGATATTTTGCTTATCAGCATGCTTGTTGCTTCTGAGAGTGATTTGAGAACCTCTAATGGGTTAGATAGTTGACTCATTTTGTTTTTCACCGTAAGAGTATACGGCAAAATAGTATTTGTTGACTAAGGAATACCCAAACTTAGTCACAGATTGGGCCTTGGGAGGTTTTAGTCAGTTAGCTGACTACCAAGCGGTCCATTGACTTGGCCTGATTTTTCCAAAAAACAAAAGGCTTTTCAAGAGATGCAGCACTTGGTAACTTGTGGAACAATGGAGAAGGTGTGGGAAGAACTCAAAAAAATTGAAGCTGAAGCAGAAAAGATTCGAAGCGGCGCTCAGCAAGAAGCCCAAACCATGAAGGCTCTGGCGCAGAAGAACGGCGAGAAACTGATTGCCAACAGTCAGACTTACGCTGAGGAAGAAGGGAGGCAACTACACGCGAGGATGGTTGAAGAAGCCAACCGCAAACGGGATGAGCAGTTGAAAGCGAACCAAGCAGCCACTGAGAAATTGAAAGTGCAAGCCGGAAAGCACATGGAGCTTGCGGTCACTGCGATTGTGAAAGCAATCGTTAAGGAAGCCAAACTTTGAGTCGGGTAACACAATATGCCCCTGTTCTAGCCAAGATCGGGGCTGAAAAAAGCAAGCTTCTCAGTGAAGCAAAAATCAAATCCCTAGCGGAAAACAAGAATCTAGCTGCGATCGCGGCTCAACTTCGGGACACCAGCTATCAGACTCAAATTGCCAAGGTGCCGTTGCCGCTGACAAGCCGAAATCTGGAGCGGGCTCTGAATGAAAACTTGATTGAAACCTACGTGAAAATGATTAAGAACTCGCCAAAGAAGGCTGCGAACTTCCTTTCCAGTTACATTTTGCGGTTTGAGGTAGAAAACCTCAAGACCCTAATAAAAGCAACCAATGCGAGGCTCGGCACCGAGGAAAAGCTAAGCAAAATTTACTTTTCCGCGGAAGATTTCCTTAAAAGGCGCTTGATGCTCGAAGAGGCAGCCAAAGCGTCCACTTTAAAGCAAATGCAGAATTCCATTAAGGACAGGATGTACGCACCAGCTCTGAGCGTGGGCATGAAGACCTACGAAGAAAACGGGTCAACTTCAGCCCTTGACATATTGCTGGACAAGGTCTTCTACAACAGCTTGTACAATGCCTACGAAGCTTTGCCTAGGAAAGAGAAGCCCCATGCGCGTTTTTACGCTGCTACAGAAAACGACAGCTTTACCATTTTGACGGTTCTTAGGGGGAAAGCTCTGAATTACGACGCAAACAAGCTGAGAGCGGCGGTGCCTCCTAAGAACTTCAAACTCAAATCTCAAACGGTTGAGGATATGCTGATGGCGCCAGACTTCGAATCGGCCACAAAAGTCGCTTCTGAAACTTACTATGGAAAATTCTTTGCTAAAACCTCAAGTCCAGATGAAACCTTGGCAGCCGCTGAAAAAGCCTTCAAGAGAGTGGTTTTCCAGCATGCTAAGGCCTTCACCATCAGCGAACTCTTCAACGTTGGAGGGGCACTTGCCTTTATGACGCTTAAAGAAGCAGAAGTGCGAAACCTGATCGCGGCAAGCGTGGGGGTTGAAGGGGGCATTAATACGGAACATATCCTGGGTCAAATGTTGCTTTAAGCTTCTTCCCCGTTTCCACGAATCCGGACATTGGTGTATACGAAGTTTTGCTTGAGTGGACGGAACTCAGTTCCGTTTCCCCCGTAGAATTTGCTAAACCATTCGTAGAAGTGTAATCTTAATGTGTGAATGAAAACGATTAATCCTTCAAACGCAATTACGAAGATGTTTCCGCCGACGATGATTACCCCACTGAGAACTAAACCTAAACCTGTGGGACCACCTATCACGCCTGCGATAGTATAGGTGACAAGGAGTAACGCCCAGTGTGCCATAAGCAAGGCGAGAATCCGAGTATAGGATATGCTGTTGCTGAGTAAACGTGTTACCATGTCTCCGCTCTCGAAGATCCTCTGCCCCAAAGGCTCCGGCTCTTCCTCAGGAACCGCAACTGCCGTAGGGGTTGAGAAGTCCCTAACAGCCATAAAAGCAGGCTTCGCGAAAGCCACAAGAATAAACGGAACAATTAAAAGCAGTATGGGACCTGAAAGCCATGCTCCAATGTTTAATTTGTAAACCAAGATTAAGGAAACCCCTCCTAGGTAGAATGCTATTTTTGGAATCGATGTTAAAACAGCGTCAACCATGTCATGTTTAAATATGAAGTCTAGCATTTCCAAAACTAAACCGCTGGTTATCTGTATTACACCAATAATCAGCGCGAAAACTAGGACGCCAAAAACGTTGGTAACAACAAATGGCCTGAACCATAACGCGGGAAAAATTTCCTTGCCGAAAAATTCGCCGAATAAGGCACCAGCAATAATTGCGGCTAAACCGCACAGCGCCAATATAAAGGCCAGATTCCTTATTCCCTGATTTTTCTTAACCAGCATCCCGACAGCAAAGCCACCCACCAGCAAGATTAACCCATGGCCCACGTCACCGAACATCAATCCGAAGATAATCGGGAAAGATATAGCCATGAACGGAGTGGGGTCCACTTCCCCGTAGTGGGGCAAACCGTAGAGTTTTGTGACCTCCTCGAATGGCTTTACAAACCTGTTGTTGTTGATTTTAGTCGGAGTTTTTTCAGATTCAGGTGCGTCATTTTGCAGTACTATGGCTTTTTCCCCAAGCAGAGAATGGACTTTTTCGTCGAATGCGAGCTGGTTTTTCTTGGGTACGAATCCTTTAATTGTTGCTAGTCTTCCTGACTGCAGCATTTTTTTCTTTGCGTTAAATATTGTCAAAATGTTTTCAACAGTTTCTTTCCATACTGGGAGGTTGTTTTTGTTTTCCATGTCTAATTTGTGCAGTGAATCCGAAACAGCTTTTTCTTTTTCTGAGTTGTCTTTTAGGCGGTTATTGACTTCTCTGAGAGCCTCCTTAGTTTTGTGCGGCAAGTCTTTGGGGATTGAAAAAATCTCTGCGTGATGTGCTTTAACGATTTTTTCCACGTCCGTACTTTGCTTGCCTGGAACGGCTATGCTCACAAAGTTGGTTTCTTTTGTTAAGATGGCGTAGCTCAGGATAAGAGGGAACTTGGCAAGCTCTGCTTTTAATGCTTCAAAGTTTTTATGTGGGACGGATGCTGCTGTTACATGAATCAATTCCAGGTTCTGTATGGCTTCAAGGTCTGCGTGGTTGACGTCGATTATCGTAAGCATTTTTTTGATGTTGCTAAGCTGGGCACTTTTTTCTCGGAGGCTCGATAAAGAATTGCTAAACTCGTCAAATTCCTTCTTCAACAACGAAACTTGTTGGCCAATGGATTCGGCGAGAACTTGCCAGTTTTCGGCAGTAATCTCTGTTTTCGCGGGTTGAGCCGCCTTGAAAAGGTCAAACATGCCTGGCTTTTCTTGGCTGAACTGTTTGACTAAGTCGTTAACGCTTGAAAGCGTCTCCTCAGCTTTCTGAATTTCCTGATTATTCTCAAGAGCACTAGCGTTGTCAGTAGCTTCCTCAATGTGGAATTCGCCGAAGCTACTTAACGCTTCCAGAAGCCGTTCAACGTCTTGCCTGACACAGATTACTGAGGCAACAGTCATCCTTTCCGGTTGCAGCATAAATTTCTGTCAACACAATGTTATTTAACTAGTAATTTAAGTTTTATCAAGAGACCCTATGCTTGGTTACGTAATAGGAGATGCTGACATGGTAACGGGTTTCAGACTAGTCGGCGTTGAAGGTATTGAAGCAACTTCAGTGGATAAAGCTAGACAAGCTTTGGACAAAGCGCTCACACGCCCTGACTTGGCAATCGTAATCATAAGCGAAGAATTTTCCACTCAAGCGCAACTACATGACAGAATCGAGAAGGTACGTCGCGAACGGCGAGAGCCTTTGATAGTTGAGGTCCCAGGAAGCAAAGGAAAACCAAGCGAAACTCGAATGTCCGACATCATCAGCAAGACCTTGGGTATAAGAATTTAAAGAGAGGGAATCGGTAAAAGTGAGCGTTAAAGAGGGCCTATCGGCGATTGCAAACGCGGTTTTAGAGGAAGAGCAAAAAGAAGCTGAAGCCATTGTTTCAACGGCCAAAAACGAAGCGAAGGAAGTTCTAAAAGCGGCTAAGCAGCAAGCAGACAAAAAGTACCAGACTACTCTGAATCAAGCTGTAGCTCGTGCGGAAGCAGAAAAGCGAAGGATCGTTTCTATAACTGAAGTGGAGATGAGGAATTATCTGCTTCAGGCAAAAGAGGAGCTGGTCAATGCTGCTTTTGACAAAGCTCTTGTAAGCCTTAAGGAATTCGTGACAACTGGGGAATACCACCGTTACCTGCTTACGCTAATAAAAGAGGTTGCTAAAGGGCTAGGCCAAAAAAGCCTCATCATACAAGTTAACACTAAGGACAAAGCATGGCTAACCCAAGAAGAGTTGGATCGACTATCCAAAAAGCTGAATTGCGAATTAAAAATACTAGAAGAAACAGAAGATTTCATCGGCGGTTTCAAAACACAGTCGATTGATCGCAAGATAACTTACGACAGCACCATCGACAACAAATTGAACGAGTTGAAACCCCAGTTACGCGTGGAACTGGCAAAAATGATGTTTAAGGAGTCTTAACAATCATGCCCCCTAAAGGAAGCATAATCCGCGTTGCAGGACCAGTCGTTGAAGCGAAAGATATGGTTGGAGCAATCATGTACGAACTGGTTGAGGTAGGCAACGAAAACCTAATCGGCGAAATCATTCGGTTAGAAGGAGAACACGCAACAATTCAAGTTTACCAGAACACAACCGGTCTTAAAGTCGGCGAGCCCGTTTTGGGTACTGGGAGCCTGCTTTCAGTAGAGTTGGCACCTGGACTGGTCGGAAACGTTTTTGACGGGATACAGCGACCATTAGACGTGCTTCGAGCTCTTACAGGAGCGTTTATAAAGCAAGTGAAGGGAGTAACTCCTCTTTCGAGAGATAAGAAATGGTTTTTCAAACCTAAGGCCGAAGTTGGCGCCAAACTTGCAGGTGGTGACATCGTCGGCACCGTAATGGAAACTGATTTGGTTGAACATCGAATATTGATCCCGCCTTTGATGCGTGGCACTCTGGTCAATCTAGCGTCCGAAGGTGATCTAACGATAACAGAGAATATTGCGACCCTCGAGTCGAACGGCGCGAAAACCGACATCGCGATGTTGCAGAAGTGGCCTGTGCGGAAAGCGCGTCCCTACAGCCGAAGGCTTCCTCCCTCTGTTCCGCTGATTACTGGGCAACGGATAATTGACACTTTCTTCCCAATTGCTAAAGGCGGCAGCGCCTCTATTCCAGGTGGATTCGGCACGGGCAAAACCGTTACTCAGCAGCAGCTTGCCAAATGGTCAGATGCGAACCTGATAATCTACGTAGGCTGCGGGGAACGCGGCAACGAGATGGTGGATGTGCTGACTAGTTTTCCCAAGCTAGTTGATCCCACGACTGGTCACCCGCTTATGGAGCGAACTATCCTCGTAGCTAACACAAGCAACATGCCAGTTTCTGCTCGCGAAGCAAGCATCTACACCGGTATAACGTTAGCTGAATACTACCGTGACATGGGCTACGCAGTGGCCTTGATGGCTGACTCCACAAGCAGATGGGCCGAGGCGTTACGTGAGGTTTCAGGAAGACTTGAGGAGATGCCTGCTGAAGAAGGTTTCCCAAGCTATTTGCCGTCGAGGCTGGCAGAGTTT
>Ga0187874_10001818_pt1 | contig 17836 bp, 21 predicted proteins | sample June2016WEW_16_1_3_FD_132993 | JGI IMG/M metagenome (GOLD analysis project Ga0187874, IMG submission 132993) | Peatland microbial communities from SPRUCE experiment site at the Marcell Experimental Forest, Minnesota, USA - June2016WEW_16_150 | ecosystem: Environmental > Terrestrial > Soil >... | reverse complement strand
CGCCGAGACCATTGAAAGTTTTGTCTCAGACCTCGACAACTGTACTCACGCTACCCCGCTTTACTGTGCCATCGGTCTTGAAACGACCAATGATCCGATCCGGGAAAAGTGCATTAATAAAGGGTTTACCTACGCGGATTTTACAAAAGCCACCGCGGTCGCCCATGCAGCCGGGGCGGGTGTGAAGGCGTATCTCCTCTTCAAGCCGATTTTCCTTACCGAGGCCGAAGCAATCGCCGACATAAGGTCATCACTTGCCGGGCTTGCCAAGTACGTTGAGATGATCTCGATGAATCCCTGCACCGTACAGAAACGGACCGAACTTGAACTGTACTGGCGGCAGGGAGCGTACCGTCCGGCGTATCTCTGGAGTGTGCTTTCAATCTTAAAAGATGCCCCGGTTGACGTGACTTGCGATCCACTGGGTGGCGGGCAGAAACGGGGACCGCACAACTGCGGGACGTGCGACTATGAGATCACCCGGGGTATCCGCGATTATTCACTCACTGGAGACCGCGACCTGATCGGGGCACTGCTGGATATGGACTGTCCCTGTAAGAATGAATGGGAATACGTGCTCGCTCACGAGCAGCCGTACTGCATGCCGCTGACGCGGTGAGATGGCTATTAATCCGATAAAGTCAGGCCGGTTTTTTACCCGACGTCCGAGCCGCTAAAAAAAGATAATGCAGTTCGTGCCAAAGAGCTAAAAAATGAAAGATGCCGCCGCCTCTGAAGGAGTGCCCCGCAGCGTTTTCATGACCTGATTTCAAATTGAGACAATTCGAGTACCGGATTCAAACAGGATCTGGGGAATCAACTGCACTCACCCGGCGAGGGTCCAGGGGTGCCCTCTCAACCTTTGTGTGGCATCCTCATTTTGATAATGCACAGGGGTAAGAACCGTTGTCTGCATCACCGGTTTTTCAATAAAAAGGATTTTCTTACTTTTTCCCTTTGCTCTGCTTTTCGATCTGCTCGGCAAGAAGGGGGAGGAAGGTTCCTGCATCGGAGACAACTCCGATGGCCTGGGTTGTGCCGCGGTCCATCAGTTTTGTCACCGATGCGGGATTGATATCCACGCAGACGGTCTTCACACCGGAAGGGAGACAGTTACCTACCGCTATCGAGTGCAGGAGGGTTGCGACCATCAGCACCATCTTGCACCCCGGGATGTACCTGCGCATCTCATCCTGCGCCACCATCGTGTCCTGGATTACATCGGGCAGCGGACCGTCGTCGCGGATCGAACCGGCAAGGACAAAGGGAACGTTGTGCTTCACGCATTCGTACATGATGCCCCCGGTGAGAACCCCGTTCTCCACCGCATCCTTAAGGGAGCCGGCCCGCATGATCTCACTGATCGCATAGATATGGTGGCGGTGCCCTCCCATCACCGGTTTTCCTGTTTTTATATCCATCCCGAGTGATGTCCCGAAGAGGTTATACTCTACATCATGGGTTGCAAGTGCGTTGCCGGCAAAGAGGACGTTAATGTATCCTTTACGGATCATCTCAGCAACAGCCCTGTCTGCCCCGGTGTGGATGATCGCAGGACCTCCCACGAGAATGATCTTTCCCCCGGTCCTGTGGACCTCCAGTATCTCTTTTGCGATCTGCGCAATCAGGGTCTCGCTTGGACGTTCTGATGAGACCGTGCCGTGCATAAACTCAAACGTACTGCTCGTCCGGGGCCGGTCGGGATAACTCACCAGCACACCCTCTTCCCCGACAACAACAAGGTCGCACTTTTTGATCTTTCCCAAGGGGGTACACCGGGCCTGCTTTTTCTTCGGATCGACTACGATCAGAAAATCCATCTCGATTCCTTCCACCGAAACCCATTCATCCGCGAGTCTTACCTGAGTCGGGTGATTGGTAGTCGTGTAGAATCCCCGGGGAGCGTTCCGGTCACCGGCTGCCGGAATGTAATGGACGGACTGTACCGGGGGGAGCCGGGCGCCGAGCCGGTGAAGTTCCGATAATATGGATCGCAGTTTTTCCTTATCCTGTGCTACAATCTTGAGCCGGGCATAGCTGGGATCGGTCTTTTTCTTGCCCACATCAAAGACAAGGATCTCAAAATTCCCTCCCATGTCCATGATCCGGTCAAAGAGCTGGGTCATGATGCCCGAGTCTATGATATGACCCTGCAGCTCGATCTCCTCCGACTCCACCATAATACTGGTATATTTAACCCCGCACCTTAATATTCATTCGTATTAAATACGGCAGCATCTGCCGTTTTTTGGGTGTAATGACACAGATTGGGGCCAATTAACAATCGGACAGATGCAGGCCGGTAAGATTCTCGCGTAACCGGTTACAATAACCTAAACTGCTTTTTAAGGAATGTTTCTGCTGCTGTACGATCCTCGCGGGTGTTGACGTTTATGGCCAGCCTCGGATCGGCAAGCACCAGCTGGAGTTCGTCCTGCGGTTCGGTTATCCGGTCTCCTTTCAGGATGTTGAGCCCGGTCGGACAGGCCTCGATTTCACGAATCTTCGCACGATAGGTTATACCCCCCCGGCAGGATCTGACAATCTTCGAAGGAACCCACGTGGAACAGGCGTCCTTTCCTGATTCAATATGCGCATCACGAATGGTCGTGATGATCTCCGCATCAATACAGGGAATATCTGAGACACTTACAAAGAGCGGTTTTGTCTCTGCGAGCGCCTGCACTGTTTCGACCATATCGGGGATATAGTCCGCCCCCACGGCATCGTATGAATCGATGCCGTTTACCCGGCACCAGTTCCGGGTCATGGGTGTTCTTGGCGACGTTGCAACAACCACTTCGCACCCGGCTCCGGTAAACGCATCGACGACATACCGGATCATCGGGTGGTTGTTGATGAGGATGAGCGGTTTTTCCCCCAGATTGAGACGGCTCCCGGCGCCTCCGGCCATGATCAGCGCACGCATGCAGATAATGCCTCAACAAACGTTTCGTTCTCCTTATGTGTCCGCACGGCCACGCGGATGCAGGAGCCAAGTCCAAATGATGTGCAGTTACGGACGAGAATGCCACGCGATTCCAGTTGCGTGCACAGTGGACCCACATCGCGTGCAGAGTCCACAAGCAGGTAATTCGCTGCTGATGGGAGACACCGCAGCCCGAGTTCTCCGATCCGCAAAGAAAGCCAGTCCCGTTCTTTTCGGATGTAGTCCCGGGATTTTCCCAGTTCATCCAGATGATGGAATGCTTGGAGGGCGAATGCCTCTGCGTACGCATTCACGCTCCAGGGTGGGCGGGCAGTCTCGATCTTTGCAATCAGATCCGGTTCACCAAAACCGTACCCGAACCGGAGCCCGGGAACCGCGAAACTCTTGGTGAGCGAGCGCAGGACAAAGAGAGAGTCCTCGCGCACATTCACAAGGCTCTGGGCCGGGTCTGCAAGCTCGATGAATGCCTCATCCATAAAGAGCATCCCCCGGTGTGATGAGATGTTTCTCATGTGGGCCACCAGATCGGAACGTGTGCGCAGACCGCCGGTCGGATTATTAGGGTTGCAGACAAAGGAGACCGTAGCCGTCTCCTGTGTGTCTGCTGCTACTGCACCGGCTAAACGGGCGGAGAGCGCATACTCCCCGAATGTGGGGGATTTTGCAAAATAGGTCTTTTTTCCCAAGAAAACAACGGAACAGAAGACACGAATCAGCTCGATGGAACCATTCCCCACGCAGATCTCTTCTGGATCCCGGTGGAATGTCTGCGCAATGCACTCCTTAAGCTGAGTATATTCATTATCCGGATATGATGAAAGGCACGCTGGATCACAGTCCCATGTGAAAAGTGGGGGTAGAGGGTTGAGGCTCGCGCTGAAATCCAGCAGGTTTTTACCGGTATTTTCACGCTGACGCTTTCCGGTTCCTCCATGCACCACGGGTCTGGGAAAATCAACAGCCATCAAATCATCCGTCTTTTTTAAAAAATACTTGGCCGGGAAGTCATAAATGCGTTTGGAGACAGGTCCGGGATCAAATCAGAAAATTTATATACCATTGTGTATTATTTTGCTCTATCTGGTTAAGTCAGACACAAGGGTTCCCATTGTCAGACATATGAATGACATATAGCAGACATATGTCGGAAATGGAGATACAATGATGCAACGAATCACGCTCCGGTTACCCGAACAACAGATCAGCCTGCTCCAGCAGATGGTGGATGCAGGCGAGTATCCCAATGTTTCAGAAGCGGTCCGGGCCGCTGTCCGTGAGCTCGTTGAGAAACGAGCGGGCCGTGTCTTAAAGGATAATGACCAGGTTTCATTCAAGGTATGAGAGGGTAGAAATGCAGAGCATAATTAATGATGCGTTAAAAAATTCCGAACTTGAAAAAGAGGTAAACAAGTCCGGATCAAATGCACCGGATGAAGATTTCCTTGGGCAGCCAAGAATTGTGATTATCGGTTGCGGTGGTGGCGGGAACAACACGGTAAACCGTATCCACCATATGGGTGTTTCCGGTGCAGAAACAATTGCGATCAACACGGACAAGCAGCACCTGGACATGATCCAAGCCGACAAGCGTGTCCTTATCGGGAAATCCCTGACCCGTGGTCTCGGTGCCGGGGGTTATCCCGATGTCGGCAAGCGTGCGGCCGAGATGGCCCGCCCGACGCTTGAGGCACTGCTCGAATCAGCAGATCTTGTATTCATCACAGCTGGTATGGGTGGAGGTACCGGTACCGGTTCAGCCCCGGTTGTTGCACAGGTTGCAAAAGAGCAGGGCGCAATCGTGGTCGGGATGGTCAGCTACCCGTTCCAGGTCGAAAAGGCCCGGCTGATCCGTGCAGAGGAAGGACTAGAAGCGCTTGCCGCATCAGCGGATTCGGTCATTGTCCTTGATAACAACCGACTGAAAAACTTTGTCCCCAACCTGCCGCTCGGCCAGGCATTCTCCGTTATGGACCAGCTGATCGGCGAAACGGTCAAGGGCATTTCCGAGACCATTACGGAACCCTCGCTCATCAACATTGATTACGCAGATGTAAGGGCGATTATGTCCAAGGGGGGTGTCGCTTCCATGCTTGTCGGAGAGAGCAAGCAACAGAACAAGGCAGAGAGCGTTGTCCGCGAGTGCCTGAGCAATCCGATGCTCGATATCGATTACCGCGGTGCAACCGGCAGCCTGATCCACATCACCGGAGGAACCGACCTTACCCTGCAGGATGCAGAAGAGGTTGCAACCTCGCTCACGTACGAACTTGACCCGCACGCAGATGTCATCTGGGGTGCCCGCGTCAGGCCCGACATGGAAGGCAAGATCCGTGTCCTCGCCATTATGACCGGTGTCAAGAGCGCCCAGATCCTCGGGACACGCCAGTCCTACAAGACTATGGTCCAGGAGATGGATGCCAAGCGTTCCAGCCCAAAACAGGTTGAGATGCCCCAGAGCAGGCGCGCTGCACCAAAGGACCAGACCAGCGGTGGCGGCGTTCTTGAATGGGTCGGTTAAGCACCACGCACAACAAATAAAAAATAAATATCAGTGATCCGGGGGTGACGGCAGTACGCCAATACCCCCACCATTTTTAGATTAAAGATTCTATAAGTGTTTACTTTGCCCCGAGGGCATCATCGGGATCCTCATCCGAAAAGCCGGCGAAATGCTTAATAGGAGTCCCCGCCTTTAAAATATAGTACATTCGACCAGATCATCTGAAGGGAGAATGGTGGGCGACACCCGTCGTGTGGGTGTCATCCGTGTACCGGGAGTTGAACATCATGAACCGTGTGTCGAACAAAGGCTTCTCTTGGAAGTCTTGCAAACATTCTACGCAACGATCCTTTTCTGATGTTTTTCGCCCTGCATCCTGCATGCAGAGCGGTTACAAGATATATGCGCATGTTTCGCGCGTACTCTTGTTGGTTAATGCCTCTGACACTGTGCCTGCACATCCCTTACAGGAGATAGGATGAGGAGTGGTACCGCATGTTGAATGACTTAATGGAAAAGCGAAAGAAGATCCTCGCCGAGTCTGAACAGCACAAGAACCGAAGAAACGAGCTCAATTCTACCGCCAGTAAATCCGCGCGGGAGAGAAATACGCTCAACAATCAGACCCGGGAGTTTGTGGAAGAGGCCCAGAAGAATAAAGATCTCCGTGACAAATACAATCAGGAAGTCCTTGACCAAAAAGCGCAGCGCAACGAATTAAATGACAAGGCAAATGTGCTGTTCGAAGAGATCGAGGCCTTCAAAAAAGAACACGGGTCGCTAAAAAACCGAGGCATCAAGGAACTCCAGAAGCAGATCGAGTACATGGAGTACCGACAGCAGACCGAGGTTTTTACCACCGACAAAGAGCGCGAGCTTATCGAAAAGATCAAGCAGATGAAAGGTCAGGTCAAAGGGCAGGAAGCCGAACTTGAGCAGAACAAGGAGATGCGAACGAAGATCTCATCAGCACGGGATTTCCGCAAACTGGCATCTGATCTCCACGCAAAGGTAACCGAACTTGCCGAACTTGCCCAGAAGCATCACGATCTGATGGTCGAATCCTACCGGAAAGCGGATAAGTCGCGCGAGGCCGCCGATGCAGCCCACAAGAGTTTTGTAGAGGCACAGGAATCAGCTGACGCCGAGCATAAATTCTTTATTGCCTGCCAGAAAGAACTGCGCGATTATGACAAGGTCATTTCCGGCCTGCGCAAGAAGACAAAGAAGGTTAAAGTGACAAAAGAGCAAAAAGCTGTCCGTCAGGAAGCCGAGCATCTGTTCAAAAACTTCCGGGCCGGGGAAAAACTGACGACGGACGATATACTCCTGCTCCAGCGTTCAAAACTCATCTGATCCTATCACCGTTTATTCTTTTTTCTAACCATAGGCAATAATTTAATAGATTTGCGATGATTTTATTATACCAATGACAGAAGGTCGGACTCTCGTTCTGAGTGTGGATCGGGACGATGATATCGGATGGAAAGCAAAGATCGAAAGCCCGGTCATCGGCAGACAGGAGTGCCTGAAGGCTGCAGACCGGCTTGCCCTTGCCGACCCAGAAGATTCTGATGTTAATGCGATATTTTCCGCCGTAAAAATTTATGACGAACTGATCGCAAAAGGTGAAGAGGCTGTCGTTGCGGTGATCTCCGGTAATCACCTTCACATGATTGAAGGAGATCGGAAGATCGCAGCAACTCTCGATGATGTGATAAAAGAGACGCAACCGATCTCCTGCATCCTTGTCTCTGATGGCGCAGAAGATGAGTATATTGTACCTATAATCCAGTCCCGGCTTCCGGTCGCGAGCATCCGCCGCGTAATTGTCAACCAGATGCCCAATCTTGAAGGAACATATTATATCTTAAAAAAACTCCTCGATGATCCCAAGATTTCCAGGGTGGTTTTTGTTCCTCTGGGCCTTGCCATGCTACTGTATGCAAGTGCATTCATCCTAGGGTACCCTGGTACGGCAACCATTGTCGTGATCGGTGTGATTGGGATATACCTGCTGTACAAAGGGTTTGGTCTGGATGAATTTATTCATGGAATTATCAATGCACTCCGGGCATCTATGTCCCGTGGCAAGTTTTCCTTTGTCACGTACTCAACTACTATCGTACTCGTTCTCATTGGGTTCACCATCGGTTTTTTTACGGTTCTGAATTATTATTCAGCAGACAATAGTATGGGCGTTCTCTTGTACGTCATGAGTTTTATTTATGGGGCGATCATCTGGCTGATCGTCGCCGGCCTGGTCACATCGCTTGGCGTGATCATCGATGTGTACATCAATGAACGGGAGAATCTGGTAAAAGTTATCGTATTCCCGTTCTTTGTGACGGCAATCGGGCTCATCCTGTATGGTGCCAGCGCATATATTCTTGCGGTCAGCAGCGTTTCAGATTTTCCCATTGGATCTGCATCCGCCGGGGCGTATATCATGTACTCGACCCTCTTCGGGCTCGCATGTGCAATTACCGGTGTTATCGTCCAGTACGTTATCGCGAAACGACAAGCCGAACAGCAGAAAGAGGCCATTATAGAGACCATCTGATCCTATACCGGATCTCTGCAGAATTTTATTGGATATTCTCTTTTTTACCAGGAAAAACATACCCTTTCGTGAGAGAGCCGAAATATCGCCAGGATACTCATCGTTTCCGGGAAATGCGTAAAGCGAAATCCTGATTAAAAATAGTATAAATTATTTATGCGCAAACGGCAGCAGATGTTTTTCCCGGTACCGACAGGGTTTCACGGGATTTAATTGCACTGGCAGATCTACCGGACATAAAATGCATCACTGGTATGAGAACCTGGTAATAATCCATTGCTCGAAGCCTCCTAAAAAACATACCCTATCGACATTATTTATTCATGGGGGGAGGGGGATTCACTAAAGTTTGACGACGATGGCACTTGTTCAGGTGTTTCATTTACCATCACCGTCCCAAAATACCCCATACCATTTGGGAACAGGTTTGTATTGGTATAATTTCGCATGACCTGGGGTGATGCTACTGTCAGTTTCGGAATAACGACATTAAACTGGTGAGTCGGGTACCAGAAGATTCCGTTCCCGTACGAGTATGCAGCTTGGTTTATCACAAATTCCGCATCAGAAAGGTTAACATACTGCATCTGGGCATCATCATAATTGAGTATCTTTAGCAATTTGTTTTTGAGATCCTGTTTTCCCAGCAAAAAGAAGATAAGCCGGGTACCTTCATCAACAGAATAATGAACATCGATGAGCGCTGTAGCATTTACCAGCTGGATTTGCACGGATTCAACAGTAATATATCCATATCGCTCATCATTTGCTGCTATCACTGGTGCAATAATGAGGCATATGAAGAAAAGACAGAGTAATGCGGCAGCACGTGCACCCATAGCACTAATAATTTGAACGCGCCAGTTAAATGATTTATGGTTATTATCTCAGTCTAAGTAACGCTTATAATTACAGGCAGACTATGCGTGCGACAAGGCCGCCCGGGTCCGCTAAAAAGTTATTTTTTTGCCGCAAGAATGATCTCGATGCTCGAGACATTGGTCTTGCCGGTGTCGGTATCGATAACCTCGGTCGAGGTGACGATATCCTTTTTTGTCACGCCCTCAAGAAACCGGTTCAAGGCAATCTCCGCAGTATCAACAGCCCGCGAGATCGCCTTGCCCCGGGCCTTGATGGCGACTTCGCTAGCCCCGTTGTTAAATTGTGTCACGACAGCAAGTACATAATTCATCACCGGCTTGTTTCCCACAAACACGGTGTTTTCCTTCATCGGTTGCATGGTGGTTTCCATAAAAGATCACAGGTACTTCTTCTTTGCAATCAGTTCTGCATTCAGCACACTTGCTCCCGCTGCACCGCGAATGGTGTTGTGCCCCATGGCCACAAACCGGAGTCCTTCCCGCAGTCTGCCGACTGAAACGGTCATGCCACGCCCCCGCATACGATCAAGCCGGGGCTGGGGGCGGTCATCTTCTGAGAACAAATGGACGGATTCCGTCGGCTGGGTCGGCAGCCCCTTGATCGGAGGCTTATAGTCAGCATAGGCTTTTTTTACCTTTTCGACCGGTTCTTTGATATCTGCCCAGACTGCCATGGTGTGCCCGTCAATGACCGGGACCCGGTGGCAGCTTGCGCTCACGTTGAACGGCGCATTCATCACTTTTTTGCCTTTCAGGGTACCCATGATCTTGAGGGTTTCGGTCTCCATCTTCTCCTCTTCATTTCCGATATAAGGGATAACATTGTCATAGATTGCCATGGCCGCGACGCCCGCAAACCCGGCTCCTGAGATGGCCTGCATCGTAGCAACCCGGATATCGGTGAATCTAAATTTCCGCAAAGGTGCAAGGGCCATGACAAGCATGATCGTGGAACAGTTCGGGTTAGTCACGATAAAACCGTCCCTACCGGCATCCCGCTGGACATCGATCAACCCCAGGTGTTCGGGGTTGACCTCAGGCACCACAAGAGGAATGGTCGGTTCCATCCGGTGTGAACTTGCGTTGCTGCAGACCGCGATGCCTGCATCCGCAAACGTGTTCTCGATATCCATTGCAATTTCAGCGGGAAGCGCGGAGAAGACCAGATCTACATCCTTCATCGCGGAAGGAGTAATATTCGTGACTTTAAGTTTCGCGATCTTTTCCGGAAACTGCGTTTCAAGGCGCCAGTTTACCACTTTTCCGTACTGCTTTCCCGCACTGCGTTCCGAGGCCGCGAGTGTTGTCAGATTGAACCAGGGATGATCCGCCAGGAGTTCGACAAATCGCTGACCAACCGCGCCCGTAGCACCGAGCACTCCAACATTGATCATAGGTAACAGGTCCTGTGTGTTATGTGTCTTTCCCGTTTGAGATGATGGCGGGTTGTAAAATCCCATTTCACCTGTGATAATAAAAACATTGTTTTTTAAAGTTTACACATGTATGCCCATTGAAATACGGGATGTTATTACCGAGTGCCCCCAAATTCATATCGTTGAAATGGTATAAACCTGATTGCCAGCCGGAATTTTTCTTAAGCACTTAAATGCCCGTACAGCCGAATAAAAAGAGAAGTTTGTAAGAAAAATTTATTCCATGTGGATCGCTTCAGAAGGACAGGCGTCCACGCAGGTCTGGCAGTCCACGCACATATCCTTGTCAACCTTGGCCTTCTCATTTTCCATGGATATTGCGGATGCCGGGCATTCATTCACGCAGGTTTCGCAACCGGTACATTTTGTGGTATCAACAACAGCTACCAAACTATTCACTCCATCATAATAATGCGGTTAAAGATAAAAAATAGGTTTCGATTTGTACGGCTGACCGTCAGGTGTTTGGGTTATTTTTTTGCAGGCCAAGAACATCGTTCATGCTGTAGATGCCCGGCTTTTTACTGGTAACCCAGCGGGCCGCCCGCAGGGCACCGCTCGCAAATACCGACCGGTCGTATGCCCGGTGGGAGAGTTCGATCGTCTCGAAGTTCTTCGAGAACATCACCGTATGATCCCCAACAATATCCCCTCCCCGGATCACGTGGACGCCGATCTCGTTGCCCCGCACCATCATGCCTTCGCGGCCATAGAGTTTCTTTCGCGATCCAACCTCTTCATCAAGGATCTGCAGGATCGTCTTTGCGGTCCCGCTCGGGGCATCTTTCTTGTTCCGGTGATGCGCCTCGATCACCTCGATATCGTAATCACCGAGCAGTTTTCCTGCCTCCCTCACAAGCTGCCAGAAGATATTGACCCCGACTGAGAAGTTGCTTGAGATCACAGCGGAAACCTGGCCTTCGATGGCTGCAGTCATCGCCTCGCGCTGCTCCGGAGTAAATCCGGTCGTTCCCACAATGAGTGCCACGTGGTTTCTTGCCGCCGCCTTCACATTTTCAACAGCGGCTTGCGCTACGGTGAAATCGATCAGCACATCAGGCTTTTTGCTTTTGAGGAGTTTTTCGATATCCTGTGTTGCAACGATATCGACACCGAAAAAGATGCCCGGATGGAGGTCGATTCCTCCGACAAGTTCAAGATCCGGTGATTCCCTGACCATCCTCCCAATGGTCTGGCCCATACGGCCGGAAGCGCCGCAGACAACGACTTTGATCATGATCTGATCACCGCCGGCTTTTCTTCACAGCCGGTTTTTTCCTTTTTTCCGCTGATCCGGTACCCGCCGGTTTCTTTGCAGCAGAGATGGTGGCAAGGATTTTTTTGAGTTCGGCAGTCTTTTTCTCATCGAGGTTATCGAGTGGCAGCCGGACCGGGCCTCCGGCCATACCCATGAGCTCCACGGCTTTTTTGACCGGGATGGGATTTGTGTCGATGAACATTGAGCGGAAGAGCGGGGAGAGTGCATAATGGAGGGCGAGCGCTTTTTTCCAGTCGCCTCTACCGGCTGTCTCGCACATGGTAACCATACGTTTTGGATCCACGTTTGCCGCGACCGAGATTACACCCGTGCCACCGAGCGCCATGATCGGGAGGGTGAGATTATCATCTCCGGAGATCACGGCGAAATCCTCGTCCTGCGTCAGTTCGATGATCCGCGAGACTTGGCCGACGTTGCCACTGGCTTCTTTGATCCCGACAATACCGGGATGCTGTGCGAGCTCGGCAATCAGGTCGGGTTCGAGGTTCTGACCCGTACGGCCGGGCACGTTGTAGATAACCAACGGGATATCAAGATCCGCAAGTTTTGTGTAATGCTTGACGAGCCCCGCACGGTTGGGCTTGTTGTAGTACGGGCTGATGACGAGCACGCCATCGGCACCGGTGTCCTTTGCCGCCTTCGTAAGGATAACTGCTTCCGCTGTATTGTTTGAACCCGTGCCTGCAAGCACGGGCACCTTGCCGTTGACCGTGTCAATAGTGACACTGACAACCTTTTCGTGCTCCTTAAACGTGAGCGTTGCAGACTCGCCGGTCGAGCCGCAGGGCACGATCCCATGGATACCACAGGAAAGAAGATACTCAATGTTTCGTTCCAGACCCTGTACGTCAAGATCCATCGCGGAATTACGTTTAAAAGGAGTAATTATTGCGGGAAGGACACCTTCGAACATACCTAGGGTTATGGGTGTCTTTTTGTATTAATTTTTCTTGTTATATATCCAGCGACACGGTTCCGGACGCGCTTGCTGTCGATCGATGCGGATGCCGCCAGCTGCTGCTTGTTTGCGTCAAAGCTGTTCGAAAAGTTTTCCTTCTGCGTGGTCAGGAGTGCAGTACCGATAGTCTTAATATACGATGGCTTTATTCCCATGAAATATTCCTCAAAGTTCTATATGTATAATGCGGTTCGACAACATAATAATATTGCCCGCGACATCCGCAGGTTTCTCACCAAACAGATAGACAACAGAATCATTCAATGAGTCACCTGGATTCACGATTGCTTCAGGTACGCCATCCCTGCAGCAGGAGGCCACCCCCCAGTCCATCGTGCTGACCCCCGGGTTTTGTACGCGGTGGTCGATGGTGCAGCATTCAAGGAACATATCCTCAAGGATGCGGCGGATCGTATCCGCATACCGGATCGTTGCCGCACACCGTATCTCCGGGTCAAATTTCGAGGCAGTAAGGAGGATTTTTGCAATCTGACTATCGGCGCCAAACCCGCATACCCCTGCTGCCTTCACGGCATTGTCCTGCACCACGATCCCCCCCGTGATCGCAGCGACGCCGGTACTGTCACGGGCGCCGCTGATGGCATAACCAATGTTCATGTAGGTACCGGCAACCAGTCGTGGATCCATCGATTCCTCAAGGAGGACAACGGCACGCGTAAGATGGGTAAGAACATTGTTTCTTTGCTGCTCCGGACTGATCATACTATCCGCACCTCTGTTGATCCGGGAGGTTTTTATTCTCTCTGTCAGCCCCGGGAGGTTAGGTCAGATCCAGTTCCCCGCGTATCTCCATTAGTCCTTCAATTGCAACGGTATAAAAGTCCGGCAGCGCAAGGATCGGCGCAATAAGCGCGATACGGCTTCGATCGCACCCGGCCGCAAAGGACTTTTCTTTTGCCTTTTTTGTCACGGTCTTTACGGTCACTTCCGAAAGCCTGCCGCCTTTCACGAGCGCACACGCGATCACAAGGCCGGATGCACTGTCTGCTGCCTGCAGCGCAATCTCAACCGTCTTTTCGTAAGTTCCCGAAAAAAGATGGTGATTATGCCGCTGAACAATCCGAGCCAGATCAGCATCGATACCATTTTCCATGAGGATCTCTGAACCTTTCGCACCATGCACCTGCATATTCCCGTGAACAAATTCGAAATCGATGTCATGCAGGAGACCGATTGTTTCCCAGAATGACGTATCCTCCCCGAGGCGCGCGGCAAGCGCTCTCATCACGGCGCCGGTCGCAAGGCAGTGTTTTTTGAGCCCGGTATTATGGACATACCGATCGAGCAAAACGATAGCAGCGGAGCGTTCCATGGACAACGGTGCGCCGGCCGGAGACATCAGCATAACGGTTCAACCTCACGGATACGCATATAACCGATAAACACCAAAATGCAGTGGATGGATGCACGACTGCTTGATGTTCTTATCGGCGTAACAGGCTTTGTGGTGCTGGTCATTCTTCTTGCGGTGCTCCCGCTGGTCATCAGCGCCGGACCGGCTTACCTTATCGCCATTATCCTCTTTATCCTGTTCCTCTCAGGTGCAGGGTATATGGTTAATGAGAAAATTACCTGAAAAATAACAACCAGGGACCCTTTTTTTCATGAGGAGTTGAGATCTTTTGAGGATTTCATTTTTTTATTCACCATTGCAGGTTTTCGCGGTGCCTGTGATTTTTTTACCTTGTAGTAACTGAGCGGGTGGCTGACCCGTTCGCACAGCACATCGCGGTGGACACAGAGCCCTGTTGTCTGCATCGCTGCGCACGCGGGCGTCGTATATTCGGTCCCGGTGCCCCCACGCCCCGTGATATGCTCGACCTGGTACATGGTTTTCTCGACATCGAAGTCCGGTGACCGTGCATAGAGCTCTGCAATCCCTGTCGTATCCATACCGATATTGTGGAGAAATGCTGTCAGCGAGAACCTGCCGGCATGCGTGAGGTTGGTGCCTGCAGCAAGCGCAGTTATGAGCGCCTGTATACAAGGGGGAAACGCACTTTCCTCCACCGTCCCGAACTGTCTCAGCATCTGTTCCTGATATGCCTTTTTAATCTCCGCCGCATGCGGGGCTAACTTCTCACAGATCTCTTTTGGTACCCGGTGGGGGAGATCATGACGCAGAAGCACACGGATCCGCTCCCGCAGGAGTTCATAACGCTCGTTCTTGTTGATAGCAACAAATCCCTGTTCCACATGCCGGTTGAGAAGCCGGTACCGGTCATCATGCAGGGGCGCGACGAGTTCCACGTAATCAGGAACCGGCATCCGGTCCTCTGCAACCCTGATACCCATTTCGTCCGCGACCGCTCCCCATAATCGGGAATACTCGCCATCATCCTGTACATAATTACTGTTCCATTCCTCTTCATTCACAAGAAAATGATAGGCACGTTCGGCCTCGTACCGTGTAAGCCGGTCAATGAGTTGTTTGTCGTTTACGCAGGAAACAATAATCCGTGCGAGCGCATACGAGGCGATCTCGTCCTCGGGAGTACCGCACACTTTCGGTACATGGGTCTTTTTTGGGGTTACCGCTTCCTGTATACGGGTAACCGCATGTGAGATCAGGGCCTCGCCTTTCGGAGTGCCAAGAAGCGTACCAAGCGAGGAGAAACGGGACCTGATAGGATCCTGTGCCTTTTTTAAAAACGGAAAATGGGAAAGTTCCTTGCCGGATGGCACAAAATCCATTCAGTCAGCCTCAATCCGGGGTGCAAGCAGGTACTCCACGTGCCCGTTGCCGCCCGCAATATCGAAGGAGAACCGGACCGGGTGATCCACGCCAAGGCAGACCTCGACTTCGGAAGCCCGTGACATCACCTTGCCAATATCCCTGAGATAGTCAAGTGAGAAGAGCGAGCGTGCCTCGACCGGAGTGAGCGACTTGAGTTCATCTTTTCCGAACTCGCGCTGGATATGATCGGTATCGCCTTCCGCGACCATGTAAAAGGTCTGGTCCTTGGGGTTGATTCCCATGGCGATCTTATCCGATATCACCGCAGCCGCCTTGATCGCGTTGTTGAGATCTTCACCGGAGATCACAACCTTTCCCGGGAGATTGATGGTCGGGGAGTTGGGGTCTTTTCTGATCGTGTTCGTGTCCAGCAGGGTAATTGAATAATGGTAGCCATGGACGCTGACTGCCATTTTCTGCGCATTGTCCGCGAGCTCAAGACTGATGAGGTCGCCTTTCCCGCCCATATTGAAGATATTCTTCATCTTGGAGATGTCGACCCCCAGCTCGCTTTTCGTTGCCTTGAAGGTATCAAACGCCTCTTTTTTAAGCGTGAATGCGATCATGGCAACATTCGCGGTGTCCACAGCCCGGGTGGAGATGCTGTCTTCCGCTGTATGCAGCCGGCACTCTGGAACGAGTGCCGAGATCGCGTCAATGGCCTCCCTGAATATCTCTGCGTCAATGGTTGCTTTTAACATCGCTTTCCCCTTAACAACTGTCTTATACAGTATATCGTCATACTTTAATTATAGCGTTTTGGGTCGTTTCGCGGATTTTTTGGGGGTGAATGGGTACGGGTTCACAATGGTCACGGGACAAGGTATATCTCCGGGCAAAACACGAAGGGTTCCGGTCCCGGGCATCTTTTAAGCTCATCGAGATCCAGGAGAAGTTTGCCATTATCCGCAGAGATGACAATGTTATCGATCTGGGTGCTGCCCCCGGGAGCTGGCTTCAGGTACTGCGCACACTCACTGAGGGGAGAGTCCTTGGGATCGACTTAAACCCGATCGCAGCCCTCGATGGGATCGAGACCATTGAAGGAGATATTACCGACCCGGCCATCCAGCAACGGGCACACGAAATGCTTGGTTCTGTCAGCGTTGTTGTCTGCGATGCAGCTCCAAAACTTTCAGGTCACAAGAGTTACGATCAGGCCCGGGCCATCGCGCTTGGCGAAGAGGCGCTCAGCTTTGCCTGCAACGTATTAAAACCTGGTGGCAATTTTGTAATTAAATCATTTCAGGGTGCAGACTTTCCTGAACTGTTCGCTCTGATAAAAGAGCACTTCCGTGCAGTGAAAACCTACTCCACCAAAGCGACCCGTAAGGGAAGCACGGAAATTTATATTATTGGAAAGAACTTCAAAGGCTGAAATGATATACCCATGACCGCGACGCTCAAGGATTCCTACGGACGACCGGTGACAAACCTCCGCATCAGTCTCACGTCACGATGCAACCTCTCCTGTATCTACTGCCATGCTGAAGGGGAAAAGAACCCGGATGCAGAGATGAGTACCCAGGAGATCATCGACATCATGAACGTCGCAGCAAAATTCGGGATCAGGAGCATAAAATTCACCGGCGGGGAACCCCTGATACGGCCTGATATTCTCGAGATCATCCGGTTTGTCCCCAAAGGTATTGAGTCCTCCATTACCACAAATGGCATCCTTCTCGCGGATATGGCTGCGGATTTAAAACATGCCGGGCTCCGCAGGGTCAATGTCAGCCTCGACAGCCTGAATCCGGAAACCTACAAGCGTATAACGGGAAGCGACCGGGTAAACGAGGTGCTCGCCGGTATTGATGCGGCACTCAAGGTCGGACTTACGCCCGTAAAACTCAACATGGTTGTTCTTCATGGGATCAATGATCAGGAGGTGGACGATTTCCTTGCATTTGTCCGGGGCAACCATAACCTAGTCCTCCAGCTCATCGAACTGATGCATTTCAACAACTGCGAGTACCACGGGGATTTAAACGGGGTTGAATGTAACCTTGCCGCACGGTCAAAACAGATCCTCACGCGCAGGATGCACCACCGCAAAAAATACTGCCTCGATGGTGCTGAGGTTGAGGTCGTGCGCCCTCTGCACAACACCGAGTTCTGCGCCTTCTGTAACAGGCTCAGGGTGACCTCTGACGGGAAACTCAAGCCCTGTCTTTTACGAACGGATAACCATGTCACCATCCGGGGCAAAAAAGGCGCCGATCTCGAAGCACTTTTTTGTGAAGCTGTTGCCAGACGGGAACCATTTTTTAAATAGAATTTTCCGGTAATAACAACGAATCCTCCGCGGTGATCAGGCTGCAGGTGTACGGGAATATATTTACAATTCCGGTGTACACTAGAACCGTATGAATGCTGACAATGAATACCTCCATGTACTCACTCACCTCTACGAAAAATCCCTGATACTCCACGATTTGTCTCTCTTTGACAAGACCCTTTACTTCTATTTTATCGATTCCCTTGCCCATATCGATTATACCTGCAGCATTT